>Ga0272444_10003760_pt1 | contig 13570 bp, 9 predicted proteins | sample SSMForm13_FD_201033 | JGI IMG/M metagenome (GOLD analysis project Ga0272444, IMG submission 201033) | Marine sediment archaeal communities from Little Sippewissett salt marsh, Falmouth, MA, United States - SSM-Form-13 | ecosystem: Environmental > Aquatic > Marine > Wetlands > Sediment ...
TTAACGGCCAGATGTTTTCCGGCTGATCATCCACGATCAAAATCTTGTCCTTGCCAGTCTTGATGGTCATTTTTTCACCCTTTCTTCAAAGGCATGTTAAATTCCTGGATCAGCTGCGCGACGATCGCTATGGATTGCTTATAATCCAGATTGTAAACGGCGCTGTCCAACCGCTTCAAGCGGTCATGGAAACGTGGTTCCGGAAGGTCATCTTTCAACGCCTGCAAGGCGTTCATCGCCCGGGAGTTCCTTTTTTCCAGCAATTCGAGCAGATCACGAAGCATCGCCACGGTTGCCGCGGGATCAAGTGCTTCAATTTGATCCGCAGGCGACACAGGCGGCGGCGCTTCCAACGGCAATCCTTTCAAAGCGGTATTGACGATGGAAAACTGCCGCAGAAAAGCGTCGAGTGCGGACGGCAATGGCGCCGTTGCTTTCGCTTCCAGCACCTCGCAAAGCTTTCCGGCGCACTGAAAGACGCCATTGGCGCCGATATTGCCGGAAACCCCCTTCAACGCGTGGCTCAGCTGATAGGCCGCTTCCCATTGGCTTTCATGCAGGTATTGTTTCATCAGGTGGCCGGCGCTGCCAAATTTTTCCAGGAAACCGAGCAGCATTTTTTTATACAGCCCGGTATCGGCGTTGACTCGCGCCAGGGCCGTTTTTAAATCGATGCCGGGAATCGCTTTGGGCATATTATCCCACGGCGCCGCCATTTTTGCAGGTGCGCGAGGCTTGGTTGGCTTGCCTTGCCCGGGCTTGATCCATTTGACCAAAACGGCATAAAGCTCCCGTTCGTCGATGGGTTTGGCGATGTAATCGTCCATGCCGGCGGCCAGGCAGGCTTCCCGGTCTCCGGTCAGGGCATGGGCGGTCATGGCGATAATCGGTAATCGATAATCGGTAATCGGTAATCGGTGACCGGTGACCGGTGGGGTGAAAGGTCAGCGGATTCATCTTGAACCGTGAACGTTGAACCTTGGACTCAATTTCCCGGATGTGCCGGGTGGCTGTATAGCCGTCCATGACCGGCATTTCGACGTCCATGAGCACGGCATCGTAAATCGGTTCGGTTGTATCGGCGGCAGCCTGGAAAAGATCCACCGCCGCCTGGCCGTTTCCCGCCACCTCGGCCACCACCCCCACCCGCTGCAGGATGGCCACGGCCACCTGTTGATTGATGATATGGTCCTCCACCACGAGAACGCTGGCGCCCCGTAAACCTTCAATCCCCATGGCCTCAAGGGGGTGCAGCTCCTGCGGGATGCGCGGGACCATGGCCGCGGCTTTGCCGACGGTCTCCATGATAATGTTGAACAATTCCGATGAACTGACGGGCTTGAGCAGGTAGCCGTCTATAGCGGCGGCATTTCCTTCTCGCGCCTTAAGGATTTCGTCCCGGCCATACATGGTGATCATGATGATCTTCGGCAGAATCGTTTTTGTTCCCAGCACCGGATGGTTGCGGATACGCGCGACCATCTCGAACCCGTCCATCTCCGGCATTTTCCAGTCCACGATGATAAGGTCATAGGGTTTTTGGGCCGCCGCCCGCTCAAGCTCGGCAAGCCCCTGTGGGCCGGAAACGGCCAGGGCCACTTCAAATTTGAACTGGCGCAGCATCCGCCCCACCATATACCGGGCGGTCTCGTTATCGTCCACCACCAGCACCTTGAGACCCCGGATATCCGCAGGCGCAACCAGTTGGTAAGGCCTTTCCGCGCTTTGGCGATCCAGAATGAGATTAAAATAGAAGCTTGATCCGCGTCCCGGTTCGCTTTTAAACCCGATCCGCCCGCCCATCAGGTATACCAGCCGCTGGCAGATGGAGAGCCCCAACCCGGAGCCCTCGTGTTTTCGCGTCATTGAACCGTCCAACTGGGCAAAGGGCTCAAACAAGGCTTCTTGTCGATCCGGCGGAATACCGATCCCGCTGTCCTTAACGCAAAACCGCAGATCCACCTGGTTCGGCCCGGGCCGTGGTTCGGCGCTTCGCTCGTTCGGTTCCACCGTGATGATGATTTCACCCCTATCGGTGAACTTGACCGCATTGGAAATCAGATTGATCAGCACCTGGCCCAGACGGAAGGGATCGCCTTGCAAGGCCAGGGGCACCTGGCCGTCGATGATATAGAACAATTCGATCCGCTTTTCGGCGGCTTTGATCCGGAACATATTGGCCATCTTCTCGATCACATGGTGGAGCATAAAACCGGTATGCTCCAACTCCAGCTTGCCGGCCTCGATCTTGGAGAAATCCAGGATGTCGTTGATGATGCGCAGCAGATGACGGGATGACTCGACCACCTTGGACAGATAATCTTTCTGCAGCGGCGTCAGCTCGGTGTCCAGGGTCAGATTGGTCAGACCGATGATGACATTCATCGGTGTTCTGATCTCATGGCTCATCCTGGCCAGAAATTCACTCTTGGCCCTGGCGGCCGCCTCGGCCAGTTCCTTGGCAACCGTCACTTCGGCGGTTCGTTCGCGTACCATCTCTTCCAGATGATCACGGTGTCGCCTCAGTTCCGCCTCCGAGGCCAGCCGTCCGACCGTTGTTCGCACCAGTCCGGCGACCGCCAGATAGACATCGAGCAGTTCCTTGGCAAGCGGTTCGGGCACGGCGTGGCCCACCACCATGACGGCGACGACCTGGTTTTCGCGGGTGATGGGGAAACAGGCGATGGAGAGGGGCTCGGGCGTGAAGATGATCCGCGCCGAGAGAAAGCCGCTCTCCAGCACCTCGGCAATCGCCTCGTGGGTCTGTGCCGTCAGGTCGGTCCGGCCCGAATAGCCATCGGAGAAGCTCCAAGGGTGGATGGCGGTTTCCGTGTTTGCCGGCCTTTCTGCCACGCCGCCCATTGCTGCGCCGAAAAAGTTGACCAGCACCTTTCCCGTCTCGCTCCAAATATCTTGCTGGGCCGTCAGGCCGGCGAGATACTGGGCGGCTTTGATAAAGGCCTCAAAAGAGTACTGCTGAACCGGCAATGACGCTTCCATGGCTTACACTCCTCGCATGGGCTGGAGATACAGATGGGTCATAAAAAGATCCTCAAAATCCGGCCAACTAGACAGGTTGATGATCCGTGTCCGGTCTCTAAGGTCCTTCAAACGCTGAACCGCAGCCGATGACAGCAGGACCTCGGCACAGCCGGCCAAGGCGGTGTTGCCGCACAAGTCGACCCGTTCGGGGGGGATCAACGGCAGAAGGCCGACTTCCTGAGCATTGACAATATCCAGAAAACGGCCAAAAAGTCCGCCGACATAGATGCGCCGCAGGTCTTTGGATCCCATCGCCGCCTGGTCCAACAACACCTGGATACCCGTGCCGATGGCCGCCTTGGCTTGCTGAAAAAGATCCACATCGCGCTTTGTCAGGACCATGGCCGGCCCGCCCCGTGCGATGGCGAATCCGCTTCGGGGGACATGGGGGGCAAACTGTCCCTTGTGGGTCAGGCTGCCCGACCGGACGAGACCGGCAATGAGGTCCACCAACCCTGAGCCACACAGACCCCGCGGTTCGCTATCGCTGATGACGGCAAAATCAAGCCCTCCGCTGTCGAAGCGGACGCGATGGATCGCCCCGGGGGCCACCGGCGCCCCGCAACTGATGCCGCTGCCCTCAAAGGCCGGTCCGCCCGCTGCCGAGGTAACCCTCAGCACCCGTCCATCCCACAAGGCCATCTCGGAGTTGGTGCCAAAATCGATGAGCAGGCCGCCGGATCCGGTTTCAGTCAAATGGGTATGCACCACTCCGGCAAGCAGATCGGAGCCCACGAAACCCGCCAGCGGCGGGATTATCTCTATCCGCGCCCGGGGATGGATGCCCAGGGGGACGGCCCAGCGGTCGGGGCGGTCGGGCAAACAATCCACGGGACGCATCCAATGGCTGGGTTGAAGCAGCAAGCGGTAGTTCTTCCCCGAGAGCAGGGCCAGCATGGCGGTATTGCCCACCAGGGTGAGACGGACGACCCGTTGGATGTTGATTCCCTCCCTGATCGCCAGATCGAAAAGCGCCTCGCCGATCGCCTCGACAACCTGCCGGCTCATGGACCGGGCCAGCTCCCCGGAACCGGATGCGGCCACCAGCCGCGTCATCAAATCGGCGCCATGGTCCATCTGAGGGTTCAGGCCAATGCGCCCCGCCAGCCATTTGGCGCCGGAGAGTTCATATAATGCGAGACTGATGTGCGTTGTTCCCAGATCGACCGCCACGCCGCACGGCGCGCTTACTTCCGCGGGCAGGTCGTTCCAGGGGGGAGCACAGACCCGCCCCATGCACCGTGCTGGTTCATCGGGAAGGGTTCTCCAGGGCGATTTCGGGGCCGGCGCCAGGATTGTGATTTCCAGATCCTGGGTGGGAATGACCTGGCATGCCAGGCGGATCCCCTGATCGCGTTCATGGGTGTCCAAATAGAAGCGTTCATTGGCCGTTGCCTCCCCCCCTTGCCCCGCATCGATGCGCACCCGGCAGAGACCGCAAGCGCCTCTGCCCCCGCAGCCGGACCGGACCCGAAGATCGGTGGTATCCAGGATGTCGCGTAAGGACCGGCCGGCCTCGAAGGGGATCCGACGTTGCCTTGCTTCCCCATTGACAATCAATGTCGGCACCCGATCACCTCCCGCCAGCGGCCGCAACCATGGCGGCCACATTTTCCGGTTTCGCCTCCGGTGGAATCTCGCAACCGGAGGAGAGGATAAAGCCGCCGCGAGACGCAAACTCGGTCAACAATCGGGAGGAGGCCTCGGCGATCATCTCAGGCGTTGCCTCGACAAAGGCCAGCGGCTTGATGTTGCCGTCCAGACAGGTATGCGGGAGGGCCTTACGAGCATCCAGGGCACTGACGCAGTAATCGAAATTGGCGATGTCCACCCCGCACTGGGGGTAGAGGGGCAATATGGGCACCACCGGGCCGGCGATGTGGAGCCAACTCGCCGCTGCTCCCGCCGCCTTCAGCGCGGTAAAGAGCGTCCGGAGTCGGGGCAGTTCAAATTCGCGGAAGAATTGGGGCGGAATGACGGCCGGCGAGGCACAGGGGTCGAAGACGAGAGGCAGATGGGCGCCCGCCTCGATCTGCGCCGTTGCGAACCGGATGGCGACCTGGGCGCTGAAATCCAGCAGACGGGCGAATCGCTCAGGGTGATCGATGGCCAGATAGAGCGCCGTTTCCATGCCCAGCAATTGTACGGCCACGGTCATGGGGCCTGACACGCAGCCGACCACCAGCACCTCATCGCCGACCTCCTGCCGCAACCGCCGCACTGCCTTGAGCAGTTCCGGCATTCGCCCGGACCGCTGGGGATCGGGCAGCGACAGTCCCTCCAGGTTTCCGGCGTCCGAAAGCGCATAGGATTTGACGTGGGGGTACTGGTCCGGCGGGTAGGTTAGGATTGAGCCGACGGCTTCCGTCTCGACGCTGGTATCCATCAAGGCAAAGACGGTATCATAGCCATAGCGTTGCAGCGCTTTTATCTGACAGCGTGCCAACAGGTCGCCGTCGCGGAGGTAATCACGCAGCGAGACGCCGGATAGTACGGCCGCATGACCAAAAACCTGGGCAATCACCGGCACGCGATCCGGCCTCTCAAAACCCGTGGCCGCCCTGATTCGTTCTATGCTATTCATTGTTCACCTCCGGTGATTTGGTCGAGATAGTGCAGGCCATCGAATGCGGTGTCCCCCACGAAATCGACGTTCAAACTTTCCGGTGAGCTCTGTTTCAATGCGGCGCCGCCCGCCATCATCTTGATATGGCCAAGTCCTTTTGCGGTTATTTTGCTTCTCAACGTGCGCACTTGAGGAATCACGGTCGTAATCAATCCGCTGACCGAGATGGCCAGGGCCGCTTCCCGCTCCGCGGCGTCAATCATTTGCCCCACAGGACAATCCTTGCCGCAGTCCACGACCCGGTAACCGCTGGCGGTCAAGACGCCCTTGAGGACGTTCTTCCCGAGGTCATGAACATCCCCCTCCAGGGTGCCGACCACAACCGTAGCCTTGGTCCGGGGCAAGGGGGCATTGGGCGGATAGAGTTCTTTGATCACACCCATCACCGCGCGGCCGGAGAGCATGATTTCCAACAAATTGAATTGCTCCACGGTGCATTTGGCATCCAACCGGGCCATTGCCTTTTCCACCCCTTGGGTGATGATCCGCTCACGTTCGACACCGACATCACGCAGGTTCCGCACTTCGTCCAAGGCCCCGGTTTGATCGCCATCGAGCAATGCCTTGACGAGCGTGTCCATGCTTGGGATATTCATCATTTCCTCCCGCTTATGAATAACATCCTGCTGTTATGGGGGCTCGAAAAAAACGCCAACACCCTTAACAAGCCGGGCTTTTATACCCAGGCAGAGAGAAGAAAAATGTCGCCCCCTCATCCTTTTTGCCTTCCGCCCAGGTGCGACCGCCGTGGCGGGCGATGATGCGGCGCACATTGGCCAGGCCGATGCCGGTACCCTCGAACTCGTCTTCGCGGTGCAGGCGCTGGAACACGCCGAAGAGCTTGTCCGCATAGGCCATGTCGAAGCCCACGCCGTTGTCGCGTACGAAAATCACCACTTCGGCGCCTTGGCCGGGCTGCGCCCCGACCTCGATTTGCGCTGCTTGTCGAGGCCGGGTGAATTTCAACGCATTGGAAATCAAGTCCATCAGAACGGTCCGCAGCATGGCTTCATCACCGCTGACCACGGGTAGGTCGCCGATGCGCCAGTCGATCGCCCGGCCAGCGGTATCCGGTTCGAGTTCATTCAAAACGTCGTGCACCAGCTGCCCCAGCTCCACCCGCTCCAGCGTCACGGCATGGCGCCCCATGCGGGCGAACAAGAGCAGATCGTCGATCAACCGCCCCATCTTGTGAGCCGCGCTGGAAATGGTCTCCATGTGATGCCGGGACTGTTTGTCCAGGGTGTTTCCCGAAGTCTTTTTCAACAGTTCCAGAAAACCGTCAATATGGCGCAGCGGAGCCCGGAGGTCATGGGAGACCGAGTAAGTAAAACCTTGCAGCTCCTTGTTGGCGGCTTCCAATTGCGCCGTTCGATCCAGGACACGCTGGTCGAGCTCCATATTGAGCCTGCGCAGCGCCTCCTCGGCCGCTTGGCGTTCGGCCATGGATTGCATCAGGTTTTTGCTCATGTTGTTGATGGCCATCGCGACGTGTTCCAGTTCATCTGGCTGATTCGAAACAGATGCTTTGCGATTCAGTGTCAATGGAATGGTCAATCGCGTCACGTCCAGTTGTTTCAGGTATGCGGCAATTGTATTCAGGTGTTGCATGATGACATACTGAAAAATAATCAGTACACAAAAAGCCCATAAAAAGGTCTTAACGGCCTGAGTGGTCAAGACCAGTGCGACACGGTCGTATAAACGCTGATAGACACCTTTAAGATTTACCGTTACATATAAGATTTACCGTTACATAAAGGTTCCCGATGTGCATTTTTTCTTGTCCGCTTTCGTATATAAGTGGAAATTGGTAATCGGCGCCTCCTTCGATTTTAGCGCTGCCTGCAGCTGAAACGACCTCCTCCATTGCCGCGTGGATCTCCCTGACTTCAAGATACTGTATATCAGGCAGCAATAACGCCCCCTGCAGCTGCACGCTCAATTGGCTCTCATCCATATTCCAAAGGCTGATAGTGAGAAAATTAAGATAGCTTTCGCGGATTTGATTCAACCCTTGGGCAACACTATGCATGTCTTTTTGATATTCAGTATATAGCTGGATGGCGGTGCTGATGAACGTGAAAATCGTGCTGCATATTAAGATATACGATAAAATCCGAAAGGACAGGCGGCTTTTCAGTCTGAAGTTTGAGAAAAACGAGACGATGTCCATGGGGTTTCCTTTTCCTTAACACATCGACAAGGACAATGATTGGGACCTATTCCCATTTTTCAAGGTTGGGTTCGTTTTCCCGGCCGGCAGCCTTTACCGCTTTAAACCATTCCCGAATATAAAGGTTGTAACTGTGCGAATCCATGGGTTGCATCAAGAATTCTTTTTTAAAAAAGGACGCATTAAAATAGGGCTTATCGCCGATTTTCTGGGTTAACTGCATTGCGCTCGTGCGCGTCACCGGTGCATATCCGGTTTGCGTATACATCATGGTCTGGATGGCATCGCTAAGAATGAAGTCGACGAAAAGATAGGCGGCCTTGAGCTTTTGGGGGTGGTGACCGAGCTCCCTCGAGAAACAGACCTCATCGACCCAAATTTGACCGCCCTCGGCAACATCTGCCGCCCGCCATTTACCGTGTCCCTGACGTTCGATTTCATAAACCGTATTGCCCATGGCGTAAAATAGATCGTAATACTTATCGATCAGCGCTGGATTGCAATTCTTGGGGCTGATATCGTACCACGAATGGACGTTGGTGACGACTTTCACAAGAGCCTTGCGTAGCGCAGTCCAATCGATTCTATCAAATGTGGCATCGTAAAAGGTGTCGGTCGAATAGCCAAGGGTGAGCAACGTGATCCCCACATTGCACTCATGCTGGGTGCCGAATAGTCCGATGCGTCCCTTGTATTTGTCATCGAACAGGACCTTCCAGGATGCCGGCGGCGTCTTCACTCTGTCGACGTTATAAAATAGGGTCTGGATATCGGCCCTCAACGGAACACCGTACCCGTTACCATCTTTCTCCCGATAATCGACAAAGTCGCCTTGCTGCAACACCGGCCACACGTTTTTGAAGTTCGCGATCCTGGCGTAGTCGATGGGCATAAGCAGGCTGAAAAGCTGGGCAGATTTCGATTTGTAATAGAAATTGACCGGGATGGCGATATCTCCTTTTTTCGATCGAAGAAGATTGTAACAATCCGGAATGGTTACCAGAAATGGTTCCACGTAGGTTAATTTGATGTTCATACCACTTTGCTTGGCACAGGCTTCAAACCCATCCGTAATTCCCCATTCCTTGAGTAGTCCCCAGCTGATCACCTTCAGCTCGACCGGTTTCTCCGATGCGATTGCCACCGTATGCAGGAGCACCAAAGGAAATAAGATAATAAAAACCTTGATCATGGATTTCATGCCTGCCTCCTCTGGAGTCATCTCACTCTTTTTTATCGAAAGGATGAATCGCTACGATGATCGATCAGCAACAAATACACTGAAAGTCGATGGTTCGTTGGTTTCATCTTTCCGCGTTCGCTCCGCCATGCTTGGCATCGCCCTCGACCAACGGGGCGTCCTGCAGGGTTTCCTTCCTCACCGCTTTGGTGGGTGAGGGAAGCGCGAAGTAAAATACCGCCCCTTGATCGGGCACCCCTTCCGCCCAGGTGCGACCGCCGTGCCGGGCGACGATACGGCGCACATTGGCCAGGCCGATGCCGGTGCCCTCGAACTCGTCTTCGCGGTGCAGACGCTGGAACACGCCGAAGAGCCTGTCCGCATAGGCCATGTCGAAGCCCACGCCGTTGTCGCGCACGAAAATCACCGTTTCGTCGTCCTGGTCAGACTGCGACCCGATCTCGATGAGGGCATCGTCCCGGGGGCGTGTGAATTTGACCGCATTGGCAATCAGGTTGACCATGACCACGCGCAGCATGGATAAATCCCCGGACACCACGGGTAGATCGCCGATGCGCCAGTTGATTTGACGGCCGGCGGTATCCGGCGCCAGTTCGCGGTAAACCTCGTCCACGAGGGTTTTTAGGTCCACGGATTGGACCGCCAGGGCATGGCGTCCCATGCGCGAGAAGGAGAGCAGATCGTCGATCAAGCGTCCCATTTTCTGGGCCGCGCCGGAAATCGTGTCCATATATTCCCGGCTCTGTTGGTCAAGCTTGGCGTCCGCCCGCTTTTGAAGAAGCTTTATAAAACCGTCGATATGGCGCAGCGGCGCGCGTAGGTCGTGGGACACGGAATAGGCAAAGGCCTCCAGTTCCTTGTTGGCTGCTTCGAGTTGGGCGGTGCGGTCGAGGACGCGCTGTTCTAGTTTCTGATTGAGCCGGCGGTTTTCCTCTTCGGTCCGCTTGCGTTCGGCGATCTCCCACGCCAGATCCGCCATAAGCGAGACGATCTCAACATCCTTTTCGGTGTAGTCGGTGGGTTTGTTGCCGACACCCAAAATGGCGGTGATTTTTTCACCACGCATGACAGGTACGACCAATTCGCGGATGACCTCGGCATGTCCGTCCGGTATGCCTTTGCGATGCGGCAACGAGGCGTAATCGTTGTGGATGACCGGTTGTCGCTTGAATACGCAATCGACCCATACCCCGGCTGCGCTGACTGGGTAATGTAGTCCTTTGCCTCGGGCCTTGCAGAAATCCGCCTTGGTGCGGGTAGACCAGTTCTGCAGCATCAAGGTTTGTTGATCCGCTTTTACAAAATGATAGAAACCGATGAGGCTGCCGGTTATCTTCTCCACCTCATTCATTGTCTCTTCCAGCAGTTCCTCCAAGGAATGCGTGTCGGCAAATTGAATCAGGTGCCAGCGTGAGAGATTGACGGCCTCGTTGCGCCTGCGCTCGGTGATATCTACCAGCGAAACCAGGACCTTGGAAAGTGTTTGCTCATGACCGGGACACACTGAGAAATAAACGGTCACGTGCCGTCGCTTTCCGGAGAGGGTCTTGACCACCGCGTCGGTGGTCATCTTGCTCTCCCCGTGCCACAGGCAGACCAGCTCCTGCCTGAATGCCTCGAAGGACTCCGGCGTGAAGGTCTGGACCAGTCCGGTCAACAGTTCCGCTTTGTCGGCAGCCTCGTGCAGGTCAAGGGCCGCCCGGTTCACATCGACGATCCTTGCCAGCTCGGCGCATTCCTGCACCGTTTCTGGATGACGGTCGAAGTAGGTCTCGATGTCGGTGACCCCATTCGTTTTCAGCTCATCGAGAACGTCCCCGACCGCAGAGAAATCCTCTTCCCAGATGGGAACGGGCGAGTTCTCGAAAACCAGACGATAGCGCTGCTCGCTGTTGATCAGGTTGCGCTGCATCAGCAACCCGGTCAGGGCGTCCTCCAGCCGCCTGCCGATCTCCTGGAAAAGCCGCTGCTCCGCTGTCGTCCACAACCGCGCATAAGAACATTGATGAATACCGAATTGCCAGGCATCACCGATTCGGGGATGAACCGCCATGGACATGAAACTCTTAAAACCAAACTGTTTCGACACATCCGCCGGTAGTGCATGTTCAGTTCCCGGCCCGAATATCACCGGCCCGCTGGCTGCCAGCAAGATGCGAAATGTTTCAGCGACTTGAGGATCCATGGGCATCTCGACGCCCAACGCAAGGACACCCGGATATTCAGGTTTTGTTCTTTCCATGGGGGATGTCCAGACTTTGGCTTGCGGATCGCATGGAAAAAGGAGAAGAACACGGTCGCCGTTAAATGCGGAAAGCACCACATCGAGCACGTCGCGCATCGTCTGCTCCAGGTCGGTGTTGGCCTGGATGGCCCGGTTGACCTTGTCCAATATTTCCAGAAAGCGCAGATGGGCCAGTCGTTCCTGTTCAGCCCGCCTGGGTTCGGTGATGTCGCGGGCAATGCCGAGCACGCTGCCAACGCTGCCGGTGGCATCCTTCTCCGGCCCCAGACGAATCTCGAAAAAGCGCTCGCCTTTCCCGGTGTCCCAACGAGCTTCGAATGATCCGGCGACACCGGATTCAAAGACCCGACGGACATGCGTCACCAGCGCATCATCCGAGGTCGGTCCATGTCGCCCCGGAATTTCATCCGGGGTTTTACCGACAATCGCCACGGCGGGCAGGCCGAAGGCTTTCTCGACCGCGGGGTTGACATAGGTGTAATGGCCATCGCGGTCGAAGCGAACAATGAAATCGGGCGAGTTTTCCACCAGGGCACGAAAGAGCTGTTCGCTGGCCATGAGCTGTTGTTGGACGTGTCCACGCTCCGACCGCAACCGCAGGGCGGTGATGCCGAAGGCCAGATTGCCGGCCAGTTCCTCCAGAAGCCGTATTTCGTCCGGGATAAAGGCGTTGGGTTCGGCCGAATAGATGCACAAAGCGCCGAAGGGAGCCGACCTCTCCTCCTTAAGGGGCAGGGCAATACTGGAACGATAGCCGTGCTGCAGGGCGCTTTCCCGCCAAGCTGTGGTCTGGGGGTCGATGGAAACGTCCTGGATGCAGACACTGGCCCCCTGTTGGATGGCCTTTGCGATGGGTGATTGTCCGTGTGCCGCATGGTTCCCGGCGGGGTCGGCCAGGAAGCCGTCCTCGTCCACGGCCCGGGCCATGCAGCGTACGGTCCCTGCCCCGTCGTCCTGGGTATACCCCACCCAGGCCAGGCGATATCCGGCTTCCTTGCAGACAATACGGCAAATGTCTTCAAGCAGGGTCTGCTCGTCCGAGGCCTGCATCATGACCTGATGGCAGCTGCTGATGGCCCGCAAATGACGGTTCAGCCGGCGCGTGATCGCTTGCGCCTTTCTGTGGGCGGTGATGTCGACGAAGGTGACGATGATCTGCGCCATATCCCCCTTTTCGTCCACCACCGGATCCGCACTGACCAAGGCCCAGATATCATCCGTTGCGGCGGGTCGATGTACACCGATGACAGCGTCCCGAAGCGTCCGGCCCGTTGCCAGCACCCGGTTGACCGGGTATTCATCCAGAGGCATGGCGGTCTCATCCTCCCGGAAAAAATGCCAGTCCGGGTCGATGGCCGCCTTGCCCTCCATCTGCGCCTCTGTTAGCCCGAGCAACTGCTGTGCCTGGCGGTTGCTGGTCAGGATTCGTGTGTCGGCCCCATGGACGACCACGGCGGCTTGAATCTTTTGAATCAGCCCCCAGTATTTTTCCTCACTCTCGCGCAACAAGGATTCGACCCGTTGGCGCTCTGCAAGTTCCTGGCGGAGTCGCTCATTGGTCGTCACCAAGGTGTCGGTCAGCTCGCGGACTTCTTGATCCAACCGGTCTGTGAGCTTTTTCAGACGCAGATGGGTTTTCACCCGGGCCAGCACTTCCTCGGCCAGGAACGGCTTGGTGATGTAGTCCACCCCGCCGGCCTGAAATCCCTTCACCTTGTCGGCCTCATTTTGCAGAATGCTGATGAAGATGACGGGGATGGCCCGTGTCCGTCCATCGGTCTTGAGCCGGTGGCATACCTCGAATCCGTCCATGCCCGGCAGCTTGATGTCCAGCAAAATGATGTCGGGCAGGGTGAATTGGATAAACTCCAAGGCCAGTTCGCCGTCCGTGGCGGGATGAACGATGTAGCCGTGGGTCGTTAACAGATCCGTCAGGAGCCGAAGATTGGCGGTAGTATCATCCACAACCAATATACTGGCTTTGCGGTTGCTGTGTATTTCGTTTTGCACGTTTCGATCTCCAGGCTGGTTGGGCAAGAAGTGGCGCGGATAATGCGCGGCAAAGGGCCGAATTGATGTTCACGGGCCCGATCCGCTAATGCATTCGTATAGGAAGGATGGTGGACCCGTCGGGCGGCAATGGAACGGTTCACCACGCCGATGTCGCTCCGCTCCATTCGCGTTCTTAAAAATAGTAACCTGTACTGACCATGATCCGTACGACGACAAACCCGCGCCACATTAAATTGGGGCCGTTGCGTAAATTAACATGATGATATC
>Ga0272444_10003762_pt1 | contig 13567 bp, 22 predicted proteins | sample SSMForm13_FD_201033 | JGI IMG/M metagenome (GOLD analysis project Ga0272444, IMG submission 201033) | Marine sediment archaeal communities from Little Sippewissett salt marsh, Falmouth, MA, United States - SSM-Form-13 | ecosystem: Environmental > Aquatic > Marine > Wetlands > Sediment ...
GGCTCCACATAGCCCAGGACTACGCCCTCTTGAACAGGGCTATCATGATGACCGAGCTGTTGGAGTTCTTCGAGCTTCCGTATATGCACTCAAGGTCTACCTTGTCGGTTCACAACTACATCTCAAAGCGTGACCATATCATACGCAAGGGGGCTATATCAGCTCACAAGGACGAGACTGTGGTCATACCGCTCAACATGGCCGAGGGTATCATAATAGGGAAGGGTAAGAGCAACCGCAAGTACAACTTCTCGGCTCCTCATGGAGCAGGTAGGGCCTTCGGGCGGAAGGAGATGATGCGCCGTCTTGAGAGGGGCGAGGTCAGCATGAACGACTTCGAGGACAGTATGACCGATGTGTTCTCGACCTCGGTGAGTGAGAAGACAATAGACGAGAGTCCGTTTGCCTACAAGCCTACAGAGCAGGTCCTCAAGCACATTGAAGAGACCGTCGAGATAACTGCAAGGCTCAAGCCTGTCTACAATCTGAAGGCTGATGACTAATGTTGAAAGTTATCATAGAAGTCAACGGTCACGAGATATTCAGCGAGAGTGCTGTGAACATATCTGGTGATGGGTGCGAGTACTGCCGTTATAGGATGTCTGATGGTCGTATCATCAAGCACAGGTACTCACAGGGAGCCAAGAGCCTTGCTGTCAAGCTCTTGCGTCACTCAAGTAAGGAGGCCAAATTCAAGGGTCTCTCTTTCAAACGCATGATGGAGCTGATAGCATCTGCCAAACAAGAAACTCAGCACGAGTCCAAGTAGGTGAGCGTCACCCAAGAATAGATGGGTGCATGACCCGTCTTGTGAACGCTCTCAATGCCCAAGGTATCGAGACTCTTGGGTGCTGTTGCGGACATGGGAGATACTGTCCTACGGTCATTATCAGGGACACAGACGGTGAAGTTGCAGAGTTCTTCACTGGTATCAAGATACCAAGGACACGCAGGTTCTACAAAACTGATGACGGCGGGTACTACTATGTGCCCGAGATAAACAAACCCAAGGAGGGATAAATATACCCTGGATGGCAGATTTCTATGCACTACTGGAGAGTAAGAAAACCGACCTTAGTTTCCTCGAAATGACTGAGAGCGACCTGAAGATGATGCTCAGTGAGGTCCGCAAGTACAAGGTTGTTGAGATGAACAAGGCCAAAGATATTATCGAGCGTGAGAAGAGGGGGAAGTCAAATGGCAATGAGTAAGCGTGACAAGGAGCGTGCTTTCAAGAGGTTCTTGGAAGGTATGACATCTAAGGGTATGGTCAGCAAGAAGCTCAGAAACTTCCACTACAACGAGAAGGGCTTCAGGTTAGGCAATCCCGTTATGCCTTGTGATGAGGTTACCATCCACTTGGAATCGAGAGAGGGTGACCCTGTGAAAGGTATAGTCTTAGATGTAAGTGATTACATTAGTATTGAGTCACCACGAGGCTCAGGTAAAGTCGTTGCTATCCACGAGATGTACATCGTTAAGATAGTCATTCACAAGCGTCACCACAAGCTCTGTAAGCTGTTTGCCGAGAGTATACTCGGGGACCTTGACGACGATGACGACGGGGGTATCACTCAATGAATCGTATTGACCCAGATGAACAGGAATACCATGATGAGAGTAACTTTACTGCATTAATGGCCCTGGCTGGTGTAATTCTTACTATCGGAGCGCAGATATTGGCCATTATCTACGAAGACTGGTCGTACCTTGGCTTATCTGTGTGGGGTGCAGTTCTCATCATAATATCAGTGATTTTCGCCGCTCGTGACAAAATAATAGCACACCAGAGGGGTATCGATGTTGACGGAAAACACAGTGTACCAAACGTCTACAACCAGAGGAGAAATTACCCTAACACGAGTATAGTCAGGAACGTAGACGGCCATAAGGTCAGATACACTATCAAGCCAGGTATGACCCAGAAGGTGGACCCTTGGTCTTCCAGAAGGGAAGGCTGGTAGTATTGTCTTTGGAACACACCCTCGCTCGCTACCCCTTATTAGGATTGAGCTTGCTATGGAGACGATAGTATGAGATACGCCGAAGTCGAGAAGGCACTTGCGTATGCTATGGAGCATCACGCAGGACAGGTTAGGAAGGGTAATCCAGTACCCTACGTAACGCACCCTATAATATTGGCGATGCTTGCGAGGGACTTCAGGGACCCGTTGCCTCCTTTCCTGGACGAGACTACGCTCGTTGTGTCCGCAATAACGCACGACCTACCCGAGGATACCGATGTTACTATAGGCGACATCAAGAGGCTCTTCGGGCAGAAAGTGGCTGACATAGTGGACCTCTTGACACGACGTGATGGTCAGAGGTACTTCGACTACATATCGAGAATAATCGATAGTGGTAACGAGTACGCCATCATCATCAAGTACTGTGACACATCCCACAACTCCAAATGCGACCCTCAGAGTACCATGAACAAGAGGTACGTCAAGTCCCTCCGTCTTCTGAGTGAGGCGATGGAGAACCTGGGTATAGAGGTGCGAGAATATGAAAACCGCTAACAGGGACAAGCTCTCTCTCTTCTTCAAGTTCAGGGACGAGAGGAAGGTAATCGAGGGCAATATGCAAGAGATTCTGGACCGACTTTTCGAAGTGGCTAATAAGGTCTACTTCTATCAGAACAGTGCGAATATGCTCGGTGTCATAAGCGACTTCAGGATTAAGGACTCTGCGACAATCATTATCTACACAGAGGACTCTGATGACATTGACGAGGACGGTAAGCCTTACGGTCATCACTATGAGATACCTCTGAAGCTCGTGACAGACCAAGAGGCGTTCGATGCTCTTGAAGCGGAGTACGAGAAGGTACAGGCTGAGAGGGATGCCGAGCGCAAGGAGGTAGAGCAAGCCCTAAAGGAGAAGCAGAGATTCTTCGACGAGATGAAGGAGAGGGCCGAGTTTGAGCGTCTCAAGGAGAAGTACAAGGGTGACCGTCCTATCTTAACGGAGAAGAGGGCAAGTGAGAAGCTCGACGCTCTGATAGACCATGAGATAGACCTGGTACGACAGAGTGAGGAGATGAAAGAGGTAATCGATGCCCTGGAACGGATGCAATCCGAGGTGGACTTCAATAAGACCTTGCGCCAACTGGCGTACCACTCACTCATGAAGCGAGTCAAGATGAATCCGCAGTCAAGCGTGGCCAGAGTCTTTGACGGTCTTTTCAGACCAATGCCAGTGGAAGAGGCCAGAAAGATAGATGAGGCCACCCGACCAGAGGAGTTCATTTAGGAGTAAGGGCTCCTATTGTCTTCGTAACCAGGGTATTCTGTTAACCTTATATATCCCCGCAAGGCCCATGTAGTATCGGTGATAACAAAATGGACCGAGAACAGGTAACCATCGACGAGATGAAACAGATAGTCGAGAGCGACCCTAACGTGGTCAACAAGAAGTACATCCTGAAGATGCTGGAAGAGCTGAAGATATCCAAGTACCCAAACGAGATAGAGCTGTACCCCGATGTCATCTCCTTCTACACCGACTACCACGTCCAGGTCGTCTACATGAAGACCACGTGCAAGGGCGGCTGTGGTAAGGTCCTCTGGACCAACAAACCTTCGACCTCACAGTGGCGCAGGAGCGACTGGCACGGTATATACACAGGGTGCTACTGTGACGACTGCTACAACAGCGAGTCGTATCCCTACCGCAAGGACAACTACGCAGAGTCCGCTATGTTCGAGGGCGAGACTATCTACGAAGAGGACTACTGATTTTCTTTTAGGGCGGTGGGTACACTGCCGCCCATCTTCTCTTATTTTAATCTTCCGTACAAGACTTATATATTTCTGTGATGATGGTATCACATCAAGGTGATATCTCATGCGCAGGATGACTGTTTTAGCCGCTCTGATGGCGTTCGTGCTGTTGGCGGTATTTCCAGTGGTAGCGAACACAGCGGAGGCTGTAGACATCGTTACCGTTAACGTGAGGGTACGTGATACGGAGACCTACGAGGTCATGCCGAACGCCTCTGTTACCCTCGACGACGAGTACCTGACCAAGACGGATGCTAACGGTAATCTAATGGTGATTACCAGTGCAGGGGAACACGAGCTTGAGGTGCACAAGGCTGGTTACGAGAGGTCCACGACTACTTACGATTGGCAGGAGGATTGCGGTGAGGTAGTACATCTTGCGCCCCAGGATGAGTACCAGCTCGACTTGACCGTGTTCTTCGTGGCCGCCCTCTTGATATTCGCTATCGTTGGTGGTATGCTGGTGTTCCTCACACGTGGCCGCAGGGACCCTGGTAAGGGTATATTTGGATTCGCTATGGTGCTCGTCCTCGTATGTATGCTCGGGACCGCAGTGACAAGCATCCCGAACGCAGAGGCCGCTATAGGGACTGAGGTTACACCTGTAGTAATGGGACTTAATGACGTGGGGTTCTTGGTCAGCTTCGACTACTCGATAGAGGTTCAAGAGATAGTCGAGTCCAATGACAAATGGTCTTTCCATACGGTAGAGCGTAGGATTACGCTTAATCCTACTGTATCTGAACCGTACCTTGACGGTCAGCGAGCCGCCGCAAATCCAGCAAGTGTGCAATGGTGGGACTATGAAGATAAGGTTGGCCAGTACGAGAACGTTTACGTGGTTGGTGATAACTTTGCCAGGAAAGAGCAGACTACCTTCGTAGATTACAAGACTACACATCTGAAGGAGACCACATCCGCTACCTTCGGCTCGCTGTCGTTTACAGAATCCAGAGGTCCGACAAACTACGAGTTCAGTGCTGGTATAATGAACTTCAACCCGTTACCAGCGTCCTCTTATAGACCCCTCTTGGGAGGTGTAGTTGGCACTACTACCGCTGGTGGTGCACAAGCCCTGGTAGCCATTGACCCGAACGTCTTGGCCTTTGATGGTTTTGGTGAGGCGTTTGAGCTGAAGTATGGTCACAACTTTGAATCTCTGGACTTTATAGACGAGGAACTCGTGGAGTTCGCTGGTTTTACGCAGGGTAGTGGTAAGACCTTCCTTGCCCAGACTGGTATAAGTGGGCTAAAGAGTGGTCATGCGGCTACGATGTCCTCTGGGATACAGACAATACACAATCATGACATGGAGGCCGTTGAGGAGCGGCTCAATTCCGATATTCAAGACGTAAACGAGATGGTACAGGACGACCAGGACATCTCATATTACGACCTGAGTGACACGCCAAGAGTGTGCGGTGTGACCTTTGTAATAGAGACCCTGGTGTCGCAGGGGACGAGTGAACACACCCAGGAGTTGGGTGTGGTGGTCCCGATTCTGATTGAACCAGCCTCTGAGCGCATGAGAACCGACTTCCCTGAGTATGATGACTTCGGCAAGAAGACCTACACTAATGAGGACACGCTTTTTGATGGCTGGAAAGACATTTGCGATAACAGCCTGACTGGTACTATATCAGTGTACGTACCGTTCCAGCGTGTCTTTAGTGTTGGGTCAGTGGTACAAGTGAAGGTCAGAGGGGAAGGTATGGAGATGCACGACAGGTTCATGTCTGATAGACTCAACAAGTTCACCAAGGGGGCGGCACTGGCAACCACAGATGATAAGTGGTCTTTCCCCGTCGTGAGGGCGGTTTGGAACGCCATAGCGACCACTGCAAATTGGGTATCTGAGAAGTTTGGGCCAGATATCTACGCATGGTACGTCGTAGATGCGGTGCTTGTGGCCTATTCGTCGGCTTTCAAGCATCAGTCGTACAGGATAGTGTGAGCATGAAGGTCCTGAAGTCCCTCTTGGAGCTGATTCTGTTCGCTATCTGCGTGACCATAGCAGGGTTCATATTCGAACTGTTCGGGATATGGGGAGGTTGGGAGTGGGATATCCCAGGTGAGTACATATTCGGTGTCCCCCTCTTGGTGATATTCTGCTACTTTGTGGGAGGTATCTTCCTGTTCATATTAGCCACTGTGACGTATCAGCTTGTTGACAGGAGGAGAGGTCTTACTATACTTCTGTCTGCGGTCTATGGGGTCGTTTCCATCGTCTTAGTGAGCTACTTCATCTTGGGCGGTGAGTGGCTCTTGCAGGGCATCTTTTGGTTCGCTCTTTTTGGTGCGCTCAAGGGTGTGTACCTAACTCGTAAGTGTGACGATGATGCTTTGATGTGCGTCTACAACGATTGAGCCTGTCCCAGGTCTTAATATATAACGGTTTGGGGTAGCCCTTATATATTGTATTCTACGTCCTAATACCACAAGGTGACCATTATGACAAAATCCAAGGGTTTCCAAGACGAGCCAATCAGACACGGACTGTCATCAAGAGGCATCCCTCATCAAACAGTTTTCGGGGCAAGACCGTTGCACGATGTTGTTGGGTTCTTCAGGAATAGCAATACTGACCCGAACTACCTGAACATCAACATATCTAAGGAGGCTCTTGCTCAGGCCGCTACTTTCAATGGTTACAAGAACGAGCCTTTCGTCGGATTACAGGTTGAAAAGCAAAAGGTAAAAGACGTGATTGCGAAGAAGTCAGAGTTCGCAAACATAGTCCAAAGGGAGAAGTCCAATGTCTTCGGTATCAAGGTTGTCGAGAGGCGAGGTTACAGCATTGGCGATAATGTCAAGTTCGAGTCGGAATACGGCGGCAAGAGTGCTGAGATAATTGGCAAGAAAAAGATGATGGGTGAGACGATGTACCTTGTCAAGTTCCCGAGTGGTAAGACATCCTACGTGAGCAGGGACATGATAAAGGGCGAACTTGTCGAGTAAGGAGTGACTACCATGTCGAGACCGAAGGGCTTCCGAAACAATCCAGCAAGGCACTCTCTGAGTGCACGTGGTATTCCGAACGTCAAGAGCTTTGGGCACTATGTGGACACCAAGACCATACAGGACTGGAAGCTACACATTGACAAGAGCGACAACACGTACCCATATCGGGTACAGGTGGAGAACCCAGAGGGTCAGATTGTGTTGAAGACTCTCAACTTCCCGACGCTTGATGAGGCAAAGGAGGTAAGGGATGAGGTCGAGGAGGACATGAAGGTCAAGGTGTTCGGTAGGAAGGAGTATCTCGACAAGATACAGACTACTCTTGAGGGTAGAGGTTTCACAGTCGAGGTGAAGCCCGACAGTGATGTCAAAGAGTGGAACGACCCCAAGATGATAGTCGAGAAGGACGGCATCACAATCAAGTTGAACAACCAGGACCTGGACCATGAGGATTACTATGTAGCTATCTACAAGTACTTCGATACCATCAAAAAGATAACGGATGAGCTTTCCGCTGGCGGTAGGGATGACGTGTGGTACAGTGACGTGTCCAGAGCCATCAAGTACGAGATGAAGTACGCCAAGAGCGAGTACACTGACCTGGTATACAGTGCTGTGTGCGATAATCTCCGTAAGAGAGGCGTGAACGTACACTCATGAGGTGAAACTATGAAGAGCAAGGGCTTTCAAGACAATCCACTTAGGCATGGACTTTCAGCAAGGGGTATCCCCCATCAGAGGAGCTTCCCTCTTGTGCATGAGGGTGACAAGAGGACGAACGCAGTCTTTCTGAACGGGGCTGACGTGCGTGCTATAGAGCAGGGTGAATATGTCGGCAAGCCTGACGGCTCTATTGGCATAGTCACAACCAAGAACGAGGTCCTCGGTCACACCCAGAACAAGAAGCTCCTTGACAAAATATTCGATGACATCGAGGTGGCCATGACCCACTACAGCTCCATCATATCGAGCAAGAAGGTTCCCAAGGCATCGAGGGAAGAGGCTCGCAAGAGGTGGGAGGAACTCAAGGCCGACAGGGAGAGGTTGGAGAAGATGTTCCCTGACCATAAGCCCGTATTCGGGATGAAGACGTTCGCATCAACCTTCCCTATGGATAAGTCCGTCGATGGTGTGAAGCGGGTCGCAATGATGTTCAATGAAGACAATGGCGGGTGGGACGTGTCTATCATAACGACAGATGACAAGCGTTTTGACAACGATGGGAAAGAGAACAACGTGAAGAAGTTCGTAGTGAAGAACCCTGGTGATGTGGACGGATTCACGCACGGAGTAGTGCATTACCGCTACCACGGACCCAAGGGGGCGAGATGCAAGATGACGATGGGCAGGAGCATCGATAGGGAACTCTTCTGCGGCGAATTATAGGCGGTAGAAATGACCAAACCGATGGGATTCAGAGACAATCCGAATAGACATTCACTTTCTTCACGGGGTATACCTAATCGTGGGTCGTTCGAGTCAGCTACGTCTCAGGCGAGTATGCACCATCCTATGGTGTTTCGCCTGGAACAGAAGAAACCGAAATCCTCGAAAATAGAGAAGATAAGTGAGAGTGCTAATAGCGGTGAGCTGGACGGAATTGAGGCCGCTGAATTGATGATTGTCGAGAACGATGCACTTCTCGAAATGCTCGATGACCAAGATAAGCAGGTTGACCAGCTCATAAAAGAAAGTAAGACTATCGGTGCGAGCAAAAAGGATACGAAGAAGCTGAAGATGCTGAAGGCTGATATAAAGAGGCAGAGAAGCCTAATCCAGTATCATAACAAGAGGATAAAGAGGATGCTTAGTCTCTATTATGGGTATGAGAAGGCCGAAAACGCACTGAACGCCGTCAAGAGGAAGATACAGACGGGTGAGGGTACGTTCGGGCTTGAGATGCTCCAGGGACCACAAGGCGGCGACCAGACGTTCGTTATTGATGAGAACGACATGGAGAATCTTTACAACGCTCAGCTACTCGACTATGACAATCACTTCGACCATTACAGGATGGTCTACCTGGACGACAGGAACATGAAACTTGTGAGCACCACGACGCTTGAGCACGTGCTCGATGGTATCAAGAGAGAGCGTATACACGGTGCACGCATACCGAATGACCTCTTGAAGCTCGAAAACATGGAGAAGCGGATAGAGGACGAGCTAAAGAGGCGACACCGAGGATAACTATCATTGAGGTGACAGCATGAAGAACAAAAAAGGATTCGTAGACAATCCGAACAGGCACTCGCTTTCTGCCAGGGGCATACCCAACCGTAATAGCTACGGTGGGTTCCCTCTTGTACTCGCACAAGGTGAGGAGGGAGACCTGAACATCTTCTTGTCAGAGCAGGAGCGCAAGCATATAGGAGGCGGGATGGTGAAGGAGGAGGAGTACAAGGGTAAGGACGTGCGTCTCTATACAATGGAGTCCATCGGTATGGAGAACATGAACCTCTATCAGCTCAAGATGGCCGCCGCCGCTCTTGCTTACGAGGCAGAACATACTGACGACAAGTGGGCGCAAGGCCGTATCAGGACCGTACAGGCCAGGATATGGGAAGAGCTTCTTAACAAGAAGCGCAGAGGTATGAACGTCGAAGATATCATCAAGAAGGGGTTCCCGAAGAAGGTTTTCCGTTCCCCGAGGTACAGTGACGGTCACGGGGGCTACATGGTAGAAGACGATTACGGTATCCGTCACCAGCTCGTCGATGATGGTAGAGAGCTTGGGTTCGGTCAGTACGGTGCTATCAAGCAGGACGACGGTAGCTACAAGAGGATATACCGTGACAAGGCTGGAAACTTCGGTATGGTCACCTCTAATGACTCAGGATACAACGATAGGGTCATACTCATGGCGGGGAGCGACGTGAAGCGTATGCAAGGCGGAGAGGTTCTGAAAGACAAGCGTGTGCTGGTCAGTGGTGACGAGGGGTACAAGACCATTGTTGTCACGAAGGGGTCACTTCAGAAGATGTCTGACCAGGACCTGAAGCGTCTCAGTGGGTACATTGCCACTGAAAGACAGCGTACAGGGGCTGTCGATAGGTTCTCAGAGCTTGAGGTCATGAACAAAATGGTCTGGGCTGAAGCCAAGAGGCGCAAGAGGGCTGGCAAACCCGTCGAAGGTATGAAGGTCTTCGGTAGCTCGAACGAGGCGGGTTGGGGTGTGTTTCATGATGACCAGGACACTAAGGTTCTGAAAGTCTTCCCTCCGAAGCGTAGCCTGGAGTGTGAACGGGATGAACGATATCAGCGTGACCCTGTACTAAAGTGCGTGTTTAAGGGTAAGTACGAGAAGGACCAAGAGGAGACAACCACACAGAACGTTGAGACCAAGGGTAACATGAGTATCTGGGTTGACAAGAAGGGTAAGGTCGATGTTAGCAAGGAAGGCTTCGGCGACATGAACTGCCGCAAGGTCCACGACGATATCACACAGGAAGACTCAATCCAGTGTCAGATACCGAAGTTCTAATGGGTAATACCCATGTCCTTCGATAATAGACCAAGCCGACACTCACTCTGTTCGAGAGGTATCCCTAATTCTACCTTTGCTACATATCAGAACGGTATGTTCTATCATGCTACAACTGATGAGGGCTTGGCCGCTATCAGGAGAGGGGACCCTCTTGTACCAACAGCGAGGTCTGCTGACAAGAGTCGTCGTAGAAGCATCAAGAAGACGGGCGGTGACCCTGAGATAAGGGGCCGTGGTGTATTTCTGAGTGATATTCCCGATGGCGCACGAGTTTTACCCAAGAGACCCCATAGATTGCACATAAAGCTCTCTGATACAGAGAAGAGAGAGTTACAGAGGTATAACGATATCAGGGTCCCAACGGATTATCCTGGTAAGTATGCGGACCATTGGTACGTGTCGAAAAAGCCCATACCAGCAAGTAGGGTCGTAGAGGTCGAAAAGAGCCCGTGGTCCGACTTTTAATTATATTGTCTTCGAATCTCCCCGCTCCCCGCAAGTTTTTATATCTCGTAGCCGTGGATATGTACGTTGAGGTCGGCAAGACTTCAAACAAACATACGCCCCCAGGCCACACCTGGAACTCGATTCAGCGGTTGGTAGACGTGCAAGCCTCTACCCGATGCCCGTTGTGGGGTGGGCGACACTGCTTCGATGCAGTGGCGACAGTACATCGCAGTTCAACTCAGCGGGGAACTGACCATCGTTGAAGACTTGGACGCTTGGTACGACAGGTTTCCAAGGGATAGACGCTGGACCGAAGACGACTCGGATGCTAAAAATCGTAAGCGCACCGAGAGCTTCGAGAGAAGGTCGCCAGTCAAGTGGACGCTACGGCGAGACGGTGCAATTCCGCTCGGGGGCACTCACAATCATCGGACGTGATAACATGGTGAGCGCAAGTAAGCGAAGAAGGAAGAGTCTCCCACCCAACTATTACAGGGGTACGGCACACCTCACGGGACGCTACTATGTCCTCTTGGCACGTGAAAAGAAGACTGGCAAGATATACGGGTACATAGATGCCAGCCTATTCTCTATGGGGTGGAGCGAAGACTCAGCTAATCTCTGGAGCAGTCCTCCTACTCACTATGCGCCTGGAGGTAAAATCAACGGGAAGAGAGTGAAACACAAGCCAGGTTTTGACGTTTTCATTGCTCGTGTTAACTCCAAGAAGTGCCCTATCATAATCCACTTCAATGAGAACTGCCAAAGGCGTGGTAAGGGTAATCGCAGATTCACGGTCAAGGAGGACCGAAGATATGACGGAAATAGTCAACAACCGCAAGGTTAGACTCGTTTTTGCCGAAGGTGGGGAGAAGACCTTCGACCTTACCAACCCAGAGAGTCTGCATAACTATACTCTCGGACTACATTATTCGCATTGCGACTACTACTTCGATGTGGGTGTTGGAGTGGTGATGAAGAAGGTACGAGTTATAGAATTTCTGGAGTGAACAAGATGACACAGGAATACAGAGTCTGGGTGATATGCGAGGGTGCTCTTGACGAGGACGAGACCTTCGACGACGAGAGCGAGCGTGACGAAAGGGCTGATGCCATCGTCGAAGAGCTGAAGAAAGATAACGTCTACAACGTCGAGGTGTGGACTGCCAACGTTACCGAGGGGTGCTCTGTGGGCGAGTGGGCTGGTGAGGAAGGCACAAAGGTGTACGAGAGGGGACCCGACCCTTTCAGTGACTATGACCTCAAGAGCATAGACAAGAAACAGCTCGCAGAGCTTGTGTCCAAGCTCGCAGATATCGCTGAAGAGCAGTTCGACCTTGGCTACCTGACAGCGATGGAGACCCTCTTGCGGGGGATTGACAAGCACCACGAGATGTGCGAGTCGTGCCCGTTCTACGACGAGATGGACGTTCCAGGTGATGAGGGCTATGGTACTATGGCTCAGCCTTACTGTAGACTTGCCAAATGCTGGAAGGTTATAGCAATAATACCGTAGGTGGAGTACATGGCGGATGAGATTCCTGACTTGTTCAAACTCGGTGTTCCTTTCACACGTGATACCTTCACAGAACTCGTATGCCGAGTAGTAGATGAGGGTGGTGATGAGTACTTCCATGCTATTAGAAGTCTCTTGCTAAGGGGTGAGGATACTCACGATAACTGTGAGGAGTGTCCACTTAACTATAATAAACACCTCTGTAAACCTGATGGTTCACCATTACCTGTGAAGTGTAGGATTGCTCCACAATGTTGGAAAACCATAGCCAATGGTGATTAGATGAGCGAACCAGTCTGGCAGTCAGCCGAGGGTCCCATACCCATCAGTGAGATGACAACGAGTCACCTCTTGAACTCTATCCGTTACCTTGAGAAGAACGCTCAGGCCATGCTTGACACAGCCTTGGGTAATGTGTGTGCAGGTGCGGCAATGCTTCAGGGCGAGATGGCCACGATGCACGCTGACAACGAGATGGCCGCTCTATCTAATATGGACTCACACGAATACATTGAACAAAGCACACCTTACACCGCTCTTGTCGAGGAGTGGGAACGAAGGACGCATATGACCTATGAGCCTTACGCATGGCAGAATACAGACCCTCACGCCCCTCGCTATGAGGAATAACCCCAATCTTTTTATACTTCACTACCGTCGATAAGTACATGACTAAAATACCGATTATCCGTGCTAAGGACTCTAAGAAGCCCAAAGCCCAGATGATAGCCGTTGCGCTGATGCTGTTGGTGGCGGGACTCTCGTTTCTTTCGACTGTTGCTATATTTAACACTCCGACGGAGAAGCACATTGTTTCCGATACCAATATCGAGGACAACGATTCCGTGTGGTATATGGAATACGAAGGCGAGAGGTACTATGGTGCTGATATCGTTGACAAGCGTGTTGAGAACTTTACACTGCGTGAGACACGTGTCTACAACGGTACTATAGTGGAGACTGATACAAGCCAGCAAACTTACTATGCTACCATCAGATACACAGAGGTGTCCCATGTCGTGATTCTCATCGTGCTTATGCTCGTGGGTATGGGGGCTATCGCTATGTTTTTTGTAGCTGAGTTCAAGCACAAGGGGCCTCTACATGATTTTGTAGACAAGGGAGAGCATGGTGATGCGGTTTACCTGGAGCTTCCCTACAAGAAGAGGACGGTCTGGATGAAGGTCACTCTCATGGACGAGAAGCGCATACCAAAGGAGTGACCTGCATGACCATAGTTCCGAGCGCAAAGTGTACCAACGATGATGAGGCCCTCGCTAAGAAGCTCGCTAACGCACAAGTAGACTCCAAGGTGTGGCTCTTCGGTGAGAAGAGGCCCTACACCGTCATGGCACGCTCCGAGCGGTACAT
>Ga0272444_10003763_pt1 | contig 13567 bp, 8 predicted proteins | sample SSMForm13_FD_201033 | JGI IMG/M metagenome (GOLD analysis project Ga0272444, IMG submission 201033) | Marine sediment archaeal communities from Little Sippewissett salt marsh, Falmouth, MA, United States - SSM-Form-13 | ecosystem: Environmental > Aquatic > Marine > Wetlands > Sediment ...
CGGGAAGGTCCTGGTGGTTACCAATCCGTTGGTGGGAACTCTCTACGGAGACACTCTCTGCCGGGGGCTGAGGAATCACGGATTCGAGGTGTTTTCCACACAGGTTCCGGATGGCGAGAAACGCAAGACCCTGCGATGGGCCTCCAGGCTGTACGAAGTGCTTTTCGAGCATGGACTGGACCGCAGCTCCACCGTGGTGGCCCTGGGAGGCGGCGTCATCGGCGATCTGGCCGGATTCGCGGCCGCCACCTACAAACGGGGCCTGCATCTGGTCCAGGCGCCGACCACCCTGCTGGCCCAGGTCGACGCCGGCGTGGGGGGGAAGGTGGGGGTGGATCATCCCCGGGGGAAGAACATGATCGGCGCCTTCTATCAGCCGGCTGCCGTTTTGGCCGACCTTGATGTGCTCAAGACCCTGGCCCCTCGACAGAGGCGCAACGGCCTGGCCGAAGTGATCAAGTATGGAGTCATTGCCGATGGCGAGTTCTTCTCTTTTCTGGAGCAACACCTGAATGAGCTGTTGCGGTGTGATCTCACGGTCATGCGGTCGGTCGTGAAACGTTCCTGCCAGATCAAGGCCCGGGTGGTGGCCACCGACGAGCGGGAAACAGGAGAACGAGCCATTCTCAATTTCGGCCACACCCTGGGCCATGCCATCGAAGCGGCCGCGGGATACAGGACCCACCGGCACGGCGAAGCGGTGGCCATAGGCATGGTCTATGCCGCCGAGATCGCCGTCAGGATGAGCCTGACGGATGATGAGACTCACCGGCGGCTGGCCGCTCTGCTGAAGTCCGCCGGGCTGCCGACCGAGGATCCGCAGGCCGATGAGGAGACGGTCATGGAATTCATGAAACGCGATAAAAAGGTTTACGGCGGTCGGGTTCGGTTCGTGCTGCCCAGGACGATCGGCCACGTGGAGATTTTCGACGACGTTCCGGAACAACTGATTCACCGGATTCTCAAGGAGCACCGATCATGACAAAGATACTGATCTTGCACGGACCCAACCTGAATCTGCTGGGCCTGCGGGAGCCCGAGATCTACGGCCGAACGACCCTGGCCGAGATCGATGCCCAACTGACCGAGCTGGCGGACCAGGAGGGCGTTGAGGTGACCATCATGCAGTCCAATCACGAGGGCGATCTGATCGACGCCATCGGAAAGGCGCGACAGTGGGCCGATGGCATCCTGATCAATCCCGCCGGATATACCCATACCGCTGTGGCCATCCGTGACGCCGTTGCCGCCGTGGGACTGCCGGCCGTGGAGGTGCACCTGTCCAATATCTTCGCCAGGGAAAAGTTTCGCAGCCGGTCCATGATCGCGCCGGTGGCCACCGGGCAGATCTGCGGGTTCGGGGCCGATAGCTACCTGCTCGGATTGCGGGCGCTGCTGTCAGAGATTCAAAAGAGAAAAACGTAGATCTTATTCATAACCGAAAGGATGATTGATTATGCTCATCGTCATGAATGCCAATGCCACCGAGAATCAGATCGAACGGGTCTGCCGGCAGATTAAAGAGCTGGGGCTGAGCCCGCATCCGACACCGGGCCTGGAGCGTATGGCCATTCCGGTCACCGGAAAAACGGAGTCGATCGACACGGTGCAGATCGAGCTGCTGCCGGGGGTCATGAAGGTGGTCCGGGTCGGTAAGCCGTACAAGCTGGTGGCTCGTGAATTCCAGCCGGAGGACACGGTCATCAATCTGAACGGCACTACCATCGGGGGAGAACAGTTAGTGGTCATGGCCGGCCCTTGCGCGGTGGAATCGCGTCAACAACTCCTGGAGATCGCCCATGCGGTCAAGGAGGGGGGCGCATCCGTGTTGCGAGGCGGGGCCTTCAAGCCACGGAGCTCCCCCTACAGCTTTCAGGGATTAGGCGAACGGGGTCTGGAGATCCTGGCCGAGGCACGCCAGGAGACCGGTCTGTTGGTGGTCACCGAGACGATCGACGCGGAGAATGTCTCGATGGTGGAACAGTATGCCGATATTCTCCAGGTGGGCGCCCGTAACATGCAGAACTTCGTCCTGCTGAAAAGGCTGGGCCAGTCGAGAAAACCGGTTCTGCTGAAACGGGGCATCTCGGCCACCATCGAGGAGTTCCTGCAGGCCGCCGAGTACCTCCTGTCCGAGGGCAACAACCGGGTCATCCTGTGCGAGCGGGGGGTGCGCACCTTCAATAGCTACACTCGCTTCACCCTGGATATCAGCACCATTCCGGAGGTCAAGAGGATCAGCCATCTGCCCATCATCGCGGATCCCAGCCACGGCACCGGCCGCTACCGTATGGTGGCCCCCATGGCCAGGGCGGCCATCGCGGCCGGAGCGGACGGCGTCATCGTGGAGGTTCACACCCATCCGGGAGAGGCCCTCTCGGACGGTTCGCAGTCGCTGACGCCGGAAAACTTCCGGAAACTCATGTTCCAGATCGGCAAGGTCGGACGGGCCGTGGAGCGGGAACTGGCCGGAGAGAAGGAGTCTCAGGAATACCATGGATAAAATAATCCACAGACCCCGGACGATCTCCGGAAGGGTGAACATGCCGGGGGACAAGTCGATCGCCCATCGGGCCGTCATGCTGGGCGGCATCTCGCGAGGTCAGGGTCTGATCAACAATTTTCCGGCCTCTGCCGATTGTCTCAGCACGGTCGCTTGTTTAGCATCTCTGGGCGTGCGGATCGACCGGATCGATGGAACCACCCTGAGGATTCATGGCGGCGGCCTGCGGAGCCTCAAACCGCCCCCGGCCCCTCTCAATGCCGGTAACTCCGGAACGACCCTGCGGCTGCTCAGCGGCCTGCTGGCCGGGCAGACCTTTGCGGTCACTCTGACCGGCGACGATTCCCTGCGAAGGCGTCCCATGCGGCGGATCATCGAGCCGCTGCGGGCTATGGGCGCCGAAATCTCGGGTTCAGATGGGGGCCGGTTCGCCCCGCTGCACATCCAGGGTGGACGGCTGCGGCCGATCGATCACACCCTGCCGGTGGCCAGCGCGCAGCTGAAGTCGGCTCTGCTGCTGGCCGGGCTCTATGCCGACGGCAGGACCACGGTGCGGTCGCCGGTCCCCTGCAGGGACCACACCGAGAGAATGCTGATCCATCGCGGGGCCGACTTGAACGTCTCCGGCGATGTCATCACCATCGAGGGTGGGGGAGAGCTGGCGGCCGATGATATCGCCGTGCCGGGAGATCTCTCCTCGGCGGCCTATTTTATCATGGCCGCCATCCTGGTCCTCGGATCCCGGCTGAGGATCGACGGGGTGGGCCTCAACCCCACTCGCACCGGCTTGCTGAAGGTTCTGGATGACATGGGCGCCGAGATCTCCCTGTCAGGAGAACGGCTGGTCTGCAACGAGCCGGTGGCCGATCTCTCGGTCCGCTCATCAGAGCTGTCGGCCATCGAGATCTCCGGCCCGATCATTCCTTCGTTGATCGACGAGCTGCCCGTTCTGGCCGTGGCCGCCACGCAAGCGCGAGGGACGACCGTGGTCAGGAACGCGGCCGAACTGAGAGTCAAGGAGAGCGACCGCATCGCGGCCATGGCCGGTGAGCTCCAAAAGATGGGCGCCAGGATCGAGGTCACCGGGGATGGATGGATCATCGAGGGGCCGACACCGTTGAGCGGAGCCCTGGTGGACAGCCATGGGGACCACCGGGTGGCTATGGCCCTAACGGTGGCGGCTCTGGTGGCGGAGGGGGAGACCTGCATCCGCAACGCGGAGTCGGTGGAAGTGTCCTTTCCGGGCTTCTGGGAACTGCTGAATACGGTGGGCCGTTTTTCATGAGAAATAAAAATCGAGCAATAAAACACTTGCCTTCAAATGGGTTTTTGGTGATATTTAACGGCTAGTGAATCAAAACTGTTAGGGTGGAAAAGGGATGCTGCGAGCCGTAGGAAAAACATAACTCCTTGTGCCCCCGTAGCTCAGGTGGACAGAGCAAGGGATTCCTAATCCCTGTGCCGCCCGTTCGAGTCGGGCCGGGGGTACTGAATCCTTTTAACGTATTATAATACAAAGGATTATATGATGGCAAAAAAGAGAAGAATAAGCAAGCATGATCTCAAAGAGGACCATTTTGTCACCGGCACGTTGCAGTTCACCGCCTGGGTGCGGGAGCATCAGAATACCGTCCTGGCCGGGGTTGCCATCGTCGTGGTGGTGGCCATCCTGGCCACCGTTATCTCCACCAGCCGGGGTCGAAGCCGGGAGGCATCCGACAGTCTTTTGGGTCAGGTCGAGATGCTGTACATGCAGGGGCAATATGACCGCGCCATCGAGCAGGCCCAGATGCTGGTGGACCAGTATGGCGGCACTCAGGAGGCCGGCCTGGCCGTCTTCTATATGGCTGACAGCCGTATGAAGCTGGAGCGTTACGATGAGGCTCTGGTGGCCTACCAGATGTATATCAAGGACCATCATCGTGATGAGACGGTGACGGCCGCCTCGTACACCGGCTCAGCCGCCTGTTACGAGCAGCTGGAAGACTTTTCACAGGCCGGCCAGTGGTATTTTCAGACGGCCCAAAAAGCTCCTCATTATTACGGATCTCCTGAGGCCCTGATGAATGCCGGCCGGTGCTTTACCAGGGCCGGTGAGATCGAGCGGGCCAAGGAATCCTATCGGCTGTTGATCGAGAACTATCCGGAGAGCCGTCTCCTGTCGGAGGCGCAAATGGAGCTGGCAACTTTAGAAACTACATCATTATAATATCTTAACCTATTTAATAATAAAGTTATATATAAAGGAGAGCGTAATTCAACGCTCTCCTTTTTGATGAAATAATAGGGTCCGATAAGATATATTATGTAAACTAACAGATCGAAGAAGAATGGCCTGAACGTTCTCAGCGCCATCCAAGCCATTTTATCCCCTATCCTTCGATACACAGTTTCAGATTTGTTCTTTGATCTCCTGGGATTGATCCATAGAATGCCGATGGATCAAACCACCACATTGACCAGTTTACCGGAAACCACCACCACTCTCTTAATGCCGCCCTGAGTGTATGATTTGATCTTGTCGTCCTCCAGAGCCAGCTTTTCGATCTCCTGATCTGACAGATCGGCTGGAACCTTCAGTTTCGATCTCACTTTACCATTGACCTGCAAGACGATGGTGATCTCTTCAGCCGTCAGATGGCTCTCATCATAGGACGGCCAAGGCTGCAGAAAGATGCTCTCTCCGTTTCCCAGGATAGACCATAACTCCTCAGACAGATGGGGCGTGAATGGAGCCAGCAGAAGCACCAGATTCGGTATCGCCTGACGCAGGAATTCACCGCTGAGATCCCCTGATTCCCTGTCGCCGATATACAGGTAGAGCGCGTTGACATATTCCATGATACGGCTGATGGCGGTGTTGAAATGAAAACGATCAAGATCATGTCCGGTCTGCTGGATAGTGGCATGCATGGTCCGGACAACATCAGCAGGAGGAGCCGGGTCACCGAGAGATTTGTTCATCTCGATATACTTTCCAACGAGACGCCAGATCCGGTTCAAGAAGCGATCGATGCCCACGATGCCTTCATCACTCCAGTCTCCCCCATCCTGATAGGAACCCATGAACATGAGGTACACTCGATAGGTGTCGGCGCCGTATCGCTCGATGAATGCGTCCGGATTGACCACATTTCCCTTGGATTTGGACATCTTGGAGCCGTCCTTGGTGATGGTGCCCTGGTGGACCAGCCGGGAGAAGGGTTCGTCAAACTCGATGTGGCCCAGGTCATTGAGCACTTTGGTCACGAAACGAGCGTACAACAGGTGCATGACGGCATGTTCGGACCCGCCGACATATTGATCCACCGGCAGCCATTTGGCGGCCAGTTCCGGATCAAAGGGGCGCTGATCATCGTGCGGGCTGAGATACCGCAGAAAGTACCAGGAGGAGCAGACGAAGGTATCCATGGTGTCCACTTCCCGGCGGGCCTTGCCGCCGCAGTCAGGACAGCGTGCGTTGACAAAATCCTGATTGCTGGACAAGGGCGATTGTCCTGACCCCCGGGGTGTGAAATCCACATCCCGAGGCAGTTGGACCGGAAGATCCTCTTCAGGCACCGCAACGGTACCGCATTTCTGACAGTAGATGATGGGAATGGGCGCGCCCCAGTATCGCTGCCGGGAGATGAGCCAATCCCTGAGTTTATAATTCACACACCGCCTTCCGGTTTCAGCCTTCTCCAGGGCGTCGGCTATTCCCTCCCAGCCCTCCTCTGAAGGCAATCCGTCGAGATCGCCGGAGTTGATCATCAAGCCGGCCTCTACATAGGCCTCCTTCAGCTCTCCCCCATCCCCCGCCCCGGGCGGGCGGATCACCTCCCGGATGGGCAGATCGAATTTTTTGGCGAACTCGAAATCTCTTTCGTCGTGGGCCGGAACGGCCATGACGGCTCCGGTGCCGTAGCTGGCCAGGACATAATCTGCGATCCAGACGGGCACGCGTTCAGCGTTGATGGGGTTGATGGCGTAGGCGCCTGTGAACACGCCGGTTTTTTCTCTCTCGGTGGAGGTCCGCTGGATCTCGCTCTCCCGGCGGGCCTGCTCGACGTATTGAAGAACCTCCGGTTCCCGCTCCGGAATGGTCAGCTGGTTCACCAGAGGGTGCTCCGGGGCCAGGACCATATAAGTGACGCCATAGAGCGTATCCGGCCGAGTGGTGAACACCGGCATCTCCTGATCGCCCTCAGCCGTTCGGAAGACCACCTCGACACCGACGCTGCGTCCGATCCAATTCCGCTGCATGATCTTGGTCGTCTCCGGCCAATCGATGCGTTCCAAATCCTCCAGCAGCCGGTCGGCGTACTCGGTGATCTTAAAGAACCACTGTTCCAGATCCTTATGCGTCACTGTCGCGCTGCATCGCTCGCATAATCCTTCGACCACCTGTTCGTTGGCCAAAACGGTCTGGCAGCTGGGACACCAGTTGACCGGTGCCTTTTTTCTGACGGCCAATCCCTTGTGATAGAGCTGCAGGAACAGCCACTGAGTCCAGCGGTAGTACTCCGGGGAGCTGGTATCGATCTCCTTATCCCAGTCGTACATGGCTCCCATGATTTGCAGCTGCTTGCGGATCTGTGCGATGTTCTCGGCCGTGCTCTCAGCCGGATGGATGCCGTGAGAGATGGCGTAATTCTCGGCCGGAAGGCCGAAGGCATCGTACCCCATGGGTTCGAAAACATCGTAGCCGAGCATGCGCTGATAACGGGCCCAGGTATCGGTGGGACCATAATTATACCAGTGCCCGGTGTGCAGGCGATAGCCTGATGGATAGATGAACATAACCAGACAATACAGCTTCCGCTGGGCCGTCCGGAGGTCGACGGTATTGATACCGCTGTCCTGCCAGCGCTGGCGCCATTTGCTCTCGATCTCTTTGAAGGGGTAGTGAGATGTCATCTTCATGCGTCCAGGGTCCTCTAGAAAGAAGCTCGTGAAAACGTTTTATTCAAGGATACACGCGGGAGAGAAGCCTGGGAAAGGGGATCGTCTCCCTCACGTGAGGACGGCCGCAGATCCAGGCCACGGTGCGTTCGATTCCCAGGCCGAAACCGGCATGGGGAACACTTCCGTATCGTCGCAGATCCAGATACCATTGAAAAGGTTCCCGGGGAAGTTGATGCTGATCGATCTTTTTCTGCAGCTCTTTAAGGTCGTCCTCGCGCTGGCCGCCGCCGATGATCTCTCCATATCCCTCCGGGGCCAGCACATCCAGACAGAGCGCTAACCGGTCATCCTGAGGATCGGTTTTCATATAAAAAGCCTTACACTCCAGAGGATAGCGATGCACCATGACCGGCCGGTCGAATCGCTCCGACAGCAGGGTCTCCTCCGGGGCGCCGAAGTCCTGGCCCCATGTGAACTCTTCACCGTGTTCCTGAAGGACCTTCACCGCCTCATCGTAGGAGATCCGGGGAAATGGTTTGACGACCTTTTGGAGTATGGTCGGATCTCGATCCAGGGTGACGAGCTCCTGCGACCGATTCTTTAAAACCCGGGAGACGATGAAGATGATGAAATCCTCGGCCAGATCCATGGTGTCGTTCAGGTCGTAGAATGCCATCTCCGGCTCTACCATCCAGAATTCGGTCAGATGCCGTCGGGTCTTGGCCTTCTCGGCTCTGAAGGTGGGTCCGAAGCAGTAGACCCTGCCGAAGGCCATGGCGGCTGCTTCGTTATATAATTGTCCACTCTGAGTGAGATAGGCTTTATCCCCGAAATAATCGGTCTCGAACAGCGTGGTGGTGCCCTCAACAGCCGCCGGCGTAAAGATAGGGGCATCGATTAATATAAAACCCCGCTCGGCGAAAAAGTCACGGCAGGCGCGAATGATCTCATCTCGCACTCGCAGGACGGCATGCTGTTTTGAGGAGCGCAGCCACAGGTGGCGGTGATCCATCAGGAAAGCGGTACCGTGCTCCTTGGGCGTGATGGGGTATTCTTCGGCGATCTGAATGACCTCCATGGACCGAATGCCCAGCTCGAATCCGCCGGGCGCCCTTTCATCTACCCGGACCGTTCCGGTGACCCTCAGGGAGGATTCCCGGGTCAGACGGTCGCATAATTCAAAGGTCTTCGAGTCGATATCCTTCTCAAAAAGGACTCCCTGCAGCAGACCGGTCCCGTCCCTGATGATGAGGAATTTGAGCTTGCCGCTGGACCTCTGTCCATAGAGCCAGCCACTGACCGTCACCTCTTGACCGACGTGTGCTCCAATGTCCTCGATATAGGTCGGTATCGTTGCCATAAGCTCAACACTCCTCGTATGGTTACCTGGTATGCCCGGCAGCGCCGATGGGTCTATCTGACCAGTAACAGCGGCAGATCGATCCGCCGGAGCACCTCCTCGGCCGTGCATCCTAACAGTGCTTCCCAGAGGCGGGTGTGTCCGTGAACGCCCATGATGACCAGATCCGCCTTTTCCTCCTGGCAGGCCTGTAGAATGGCTTCGCTGGCTTTCCCCCCAAGAATTTTCGATGAGGTCTTCAGCCCATAGGGTTGTAAATATTGCTCGGCCTCGTCGATCGTGCTCTGTCCCAATGCAGGGTCCTCATCAACGGCCAGCAGCACCAGAGGACATCGAAAACGGCCGGCCATATCGGCGGCGATCTGAAGTCCGTGATTCGCCTGGGGACTGCGGTCGTAAGCCAGAAGCATTTTTTCGATCGGACGATAGTGCTGGGGCAGAACGAAAACCGGTTTGTTGGCCTGTCGAACCGTTCCGTCCAGAGTGGCCCCCATGAGTTTGTGACCCCAGCGGGCATATTCGCCGCGACGTCCCATGACGATCAGGTCAACCATGCGGGCCTGTTCGCAGATGATCTCTACCGGAGAGCCGGAGATCTTCTGGGTGACAAACTGGACTCCGGCCTTCTCGGCTTCCTGGGCGCAGGCCTTTAGTACCTCCTGGGCCTTTTCCTGTAAAACTTTCTTAGCCTCACTTTGGTAGGCCGCGGTGGCCGGCATCATCGGCATAAAACCGTCGGCCCCGATCGAGACACTCCACTCGAAGATGCGCACATCCACAATGCTCAGGAACCGGACCAGAGCGTCGAATTTCAGGGCCAGCTGGATAGCCTGCTGGAGCACGGCCTTGCTGTATGACGATCCATCAACGGTGGCCAGGATGTTCTTCACAGCCCCTCCCCCGGAAACTAGACCTTTCCAAGGATGGCGTAGGCAATCTTGGAAGCATGCAGGTTAATGCGGTTGAGATCGCTGATCAGGTCCATATGCACGGCGCTGGTATCCAAGGTTTCCTTGAGTCCTTTATGAAGGCGATTGATATGGGCACGATGAAGTCTATTTTCCTCCAGGGAAAGCCGCTTGCGTCTTTCGATAACTTTCTTGGCTAACGTTTTATCCCAGGAGGCAACAGCATTGATGACCATCTGCAGGGTGGTGACCACTTCGGCGTGAAATTGGTTGATTTCATCAAACCCCTCATCGGAGAAATAAAAGGGCTGCTCGATTTTTTTCTTCGCGTACACCATGAGTTTCTTACTGACCAAGTCCCCGATCTGCTCCAGTTCACTGGTGATGAAAAGCAGAGCGATTTCTCTGTCTCCCTGTTGAGGGGTGAGTTCTTTTTGGGAGAGTTTTGTTAAATACGGCGTGATAGATTCCTCCAGGAGATCCACCTTGTCGTCCTGCGCGACCAATTGGCGATGTAATCGTACATCATTCTCACGATACACCGTCATCGTTTCCTTGACCATACCAAAAACGATGTCTGCCATTCGCAATATCTCACGAGTAGCCTGACCCAGGGCCAGCTCGGGGGATTGCAGGAGATGAGATTCCAGATAGCGCGGCGCGAATTCTTTTGGAGCCGTATCCCTCTGAGGTAAAAGCCCTTTAAGAAATCGATCATACAGCACGATAAACGGGAGAAAGAGCAGTGCCATCCCCACATTAAAAAAAGTATGAACGTTGGCAATCTGTCGAGTGATCTCTCCGGATGTGTGGCTGAAGAAAGCGGCCACCTGGTGAATGAACGGGAACATGATGATAACACCAGCGATCTTAAAAAGGGTATGCCCCCAGGCCACTCTCTTGCCAGCCACATTAGCGCCCAGGCTGGCCAGAAGGGCGGTAGCGCAGGTTCCGACGTTGGCGCCCAGGATCAGGGGGATAGCGGTCGGGAGATCGACGATCAGCCCCTGTATCGATAGAGATAATACCAGACCAAGTGTGGCCGCACTGCTCTGTATGATTCCGGTGAAAACAGCAGATACAAGTATGCCCAGCAAGGGTTTATGACCCATTGTAACGAGTAGATTGGTAACTTGGGGATAATGTTTTAAGGGAAATACCGCGTCGGACATCACCTTCATGCCGAAAAAGATCAATCCAAACGCCAGGATCACGCCCCCTATTTTATGGCCGCGAGTATTCTTGTTCATCAATGTGAGGAGAAAACCGATTGTCACGATCAAGAGCGCATAGTCGTAGATCCGAAATGCGATCAGTTGCACGGTCACGGTCGTTCCAATATCGGCGCCCAGGATCAAACTCAGGCTTTGTAAAACTGTGATGAGACCGACGCTGGTGAAACTGACCAGCATGACCGTGGTGGCGCTACTGCTTTGCAGGACCGTGGTGGAAAGGGCGCCAACGGCTAATCCCTTGAATCGATTGCTGATTAATCGACTAATAATGTATCGTAAGCGATTGCCAGCGACGCTCTCTAGATGACTTCCTCCTAGCCGAAGTCCGTAGAGAAAGAGACTCAGACCTCCCAGAAGGGTGAAAAATGAAAAGATGTTGAAAGTATCATTCGCCATAGAAAAGGAACTCTTTTAGGTTGGGGCATAAAAAAGGAAAAGCCCCCAGTGTTGCCGGCATCGATGTAAATGCGGTCCTGGGGGCTCAGGCATACTGGATCGGTCATCTTACGTGTCCGCTGAGCAAATGGCTGGATGTAATCCTGGTCGCCATCGAGCGAACATATCCGCCTCGGCCGGCCACATCAGGTATCGGTTTCGTCCTGTTTCTGGTCGGAATCCTCGGATGAACGGGCCTCTTCCTGTGGCTCTCCGGCGGCGTTCTTTTCCTGCTCGTCCGTCTGTTCCTCTTCGCCGGCAGTTTCAGCCGCCTGAGACACCTGGGTCGATGCATCCGATCGATCCGTTTGGTCTTCAGCGTCATCGGCCGCAGCTTGCGTCTCGGTCGCTTGGTCCGCAACGTCCTTGGCCGCAGCTTGCGTCTCGGTCGCTTGGTCCGCAACGTCCTCGGTTTTTACGGCTTCAGAGGCATCCGCCACATTGATAGCCCCGGCCACCTCGGCCATGGTCAGTTTCTTCACCTGATGCTTGGACAAATATTCATCCAGCTCGGTCTTTTCACGATCCTCGAAGTAGGCCTTGGCGCTGAGGATGATCTTGCGGTTGTCCAGATCGAATTCGATGACCTTGAGTGGGATCGTTTCTCCCACCGAAAAGGCCTCGGCCGGTTTGTGGATGTCGGTACGTCCCAACTGGGTCAGGGGAACGAAGCCTTCCACATCCTCGGGAAGCTCCACGATGACGCCTCTCTCCAGGAGGCGGAGGATCTTGCCTTCCACCGTCGCTCCAAGCGGATAGATGGTCGCCAGATGTTCCCAGGGATCCTCGATCAGTTGTTTGTATCCCAGTGAAACCCTGCGGTTTTGTTTATCGATATTGAGGATGACGACCTCGACCTTGTCGCCCTTCTTGAGGACTTCACTGGGGTGGTGGATACGGCGGGTCCAGGAAAGATCCGAGATGTGGACCAGACCGTCGATGCCCTCTTCAATTTCGACGAAGGCGCCGAAATTGGTCAGGTTCCTGACCTTGCCGACCACCCTGGAATTCAACGGATGGCGCTCTTCCAGAGTCAGCCAGGGATCGGGCTGGATCTGCTTGAGTCCCAGAGAGATCTTCTCGCCCTCCTTGTCTACCTTGAGCACCATCACCTCAACCACGTCACCGATGGCGACCACCTTTGAGGGGTGTCGAATGTGCTGTGTCCAGGACATCTCGGAAATATGGATCAGCCCCTCGATACCTTTCTCCAGCTCCACAAAGGCGCCGTAATCGGTGATGCTGACGACCTTCCCGCGGACCTTGCTTTCCACGGGATATTTCTCCTCGACATTCTCCCAGGGATAGGGTGTGAGCTGTTTGAGCCCCAGAGAGATTCGTTCTCGCTCCCGGTCGAAATTGAGCACCTTGATTTTGAGAACATCTCCTATGGCCACCAGCTCGGAAGGATGACTGACCCGTCCCCAGGACATATCGGTGATATGCAGCAGACCATCGATGCCGCCGAGGTCGATAAAAGCTCCGAAGTCGGTGATGTTTTTGACCGTTCCCTCGCGCACCTGACCGACCTCCAGCTCTTTGATGATCTCGGCCTTGGCTTTCGCCCGTTTCTCTTCCAGGACGACCCGCCGGGAGATGACGATGTTTCTCCTCATTTTATTCAGTTTGATGATTTTGAAGGAGAACACATCGCCGATCAGTTTATCCAGATCGGGCACCGGCCGCAGGGCCACCTGAGAGCCGGGAAGGAAAGCATCGACTCCGAAAAGATCGACGACCATGCCGCCCTTGATACGCCTCAGAATACGTCCATCGACCAGCTTGCCATCTTCATAGGACTCCTTGATGGTGTCCCAGACCTTCATGAAGTCGGCTTTTTGCTTGGAGAGCACCAGTTGTCCCTCCTGATTCTCCATGCTCTCCAGAAAGACATCGACTTCATCGCCGACCTTGACATTGAGAGGTTCTCCGAATTCGACGATGGGAATGACGCCCTCAGACTTAAAACCCACATCGATCATCACGTCACTCTCGGTGACCTGGATGACCTTTCCAGAGACGATCTCACCCTCCTGGATATCCTGCAGGGTCTCGTCGTAAGCCGCCAGCATCTGATCGTATTCTTCCTGGGAATATCCCTCTTCGTCATCATAGACGACCGTGGCTGTTGCTGCCTTCGTTTCTGCGGCCTGTTCATCCTCGGGTTCGGTCGTTCCAGGCGCTTCTGGCGGAACTTGTTCGGTGACGGGCACAGCCTTCGCCGGTTCCTCTTGGGCCG
>Ga0272444_10003764_pt1 | contig 13565 bp, 12 predicted proteins | sample SSMForm13_FD_201033 | JGI IMG/M metagenome (GOLD analysis project Ga0272444, IMG submission 201033) | Marine sediment archaeal communities from Little Sippewissett salt marsh, Falmouth, MA, United States - SSM-Form-13 | ecosystem: Environmental > Aquatic > Marine > Wetlands > Sediment ...
GAGTTGTTGAATCATCGCGGGCTTTTTGCATGACCCATATAATCTTTCCGTCTGAATCTAAAAATTTGTTAAGTTCGTTTAGCTTGGTTTCGGTCTGTTTCACGTTGCTTATGATGCCATTTGTCTGCTCCTTGAAATAGCTTGTAAGTAATATTGTTTGCTTTGGTGAGATTGTTGTTAGTTCTCGTATATTCTTAATTGAATTCAGATAGAAAGTTTTCAGATTTGCATTATCAAGTTCTCGAATCTCAGATTCGTTATTCAGTATCTTGTTTGTCTTGTTTACGAATGTGTCCTTTATCATATTTGCAGCAGTGTATCTTTGATCGTCTTTTTCAAAGGTTGCTGCCTCAAGAACTTTTAGAGATGCACGTATTTCACCAAAACTGTTTATTATGTCGGTATGCATGCTTTTTATTTTAGAGCGTGCATCATCACAATCCGAACTATGCTCTCTTTCCAACCATTCATTTAATTTAGAAAGTTCTATTGTTACTTCTTCCTGTTTGACCACAACTTTCTCTTTTTTCTTGAACCTATTGAATAATCCCATAATTATGATGGGCTCAGACTGACTCCTAATCATTAAAATTTCATACTGGAGCGGTTAGTTCCTCATAGCCCTATTTATTATTGATAAGAGCATTTAAAGTTGTATTTACTCTATAACCAAGGCTGAAGACGCACTATTGACTCTAATCTTGTGTTCGATCTCTTCTATCTTCCTTTGCAATGCCATGAGATCCATTTTTTCCAGTTGATCTTGGAGGTACTCACTCTTTATCTTGATTTTCTCGAATTCCCTCTTTATTTCTGTCATATCAAACTGCTTTACAGCAGCCTTGAGCCTATCTATATCTTCTAGGCGCCTCTTTATAATTTCCATCTCATTATGTAGGTCTTCAATGGACTGTGCATTTCTTTCTATTCCATCTTTTATTAGATCGCTCATCTCTTTGAATTTGTTGTACATGAAGTCTTCTAGTCCCCGTATCTGAGAAATTGTTATTTGTCCTGCTGGAGGTGATGGGACATCAGAAGCAGGCGGAGCCCTCTCAATATTATCAATTTTCTTTTGTAAACTCTCAGTATCTACAATTTTTGATTCAAGCATTTCTAATTTATCCATGATTTCTTGAATTATTTTTGGATCAGAACTTTCTCCACTTTCTGGAATTCGAACTGGTTTGAGACTTGAAAATTTTGTTTCTAGAATATTGATACTCTGTTCGAGTTGATTAATTTTTGAGCTTACAGCAGATAATTCTTTAGTCCCGCTATACCCTGGTTTGGATCCTGCTTTTACAGGAGCCACTCCTTTCTTCAGATTAGAAACATCATTTATCAAATTGTCAAGCTTTTTGAATTTATCCAATTTTTGTGTAATCTTCAATATGTCTTCCATCTTTTTCTCAGTTTCAGGTGTCATCTGATTACTTGTTAATTTAAGAGCGTCAACTTCATTGTTTAGATTTATTATATCTAATTTGTTTACTGTTTGTGTATCCTTCATCTCTTCGAACTGTTCTCGAAGAACCTTCAATTTCTCTTCTGATGTTATCTCTTCGTTCATGCTTCCTCAAATATATTTGACTGGATTATATAAATTCTCAGACGTCTTGTTGGACATATACTTTTGGACATACTAGCCTGTTCAACACCTTCACTGTAGTAAGTGAACTTCCAGCTATGGATGACAAACTATCTGCCTCCAGCAAAGCACTTTCCCCTGGATTAAGTGGATATTCCTTCGTTCTCTGTGTTGCAGCTGTTACATTGAAATAGCTTATTGCAGTGCTGCTGTTAAGTGTGAGTTCAAATGAAAAATTATATAACTTCTGCTGCCCGGTATTCGTAATCATTACCCTAAGAGACGGATCTGTTGCAGACCAATTTATTCCGCTGTTTGCATAACTGGGATTGAAATCATATGCTGTTGTCTCACATCTTATTTCCATCTGACTGTCGTCATCTGTTTGGTTCATTCTATCCCTTACAAGCTCATACATCCAAGGTCCAATTATGGTTGCCAGTGTAACTGCTATCAGAACAAGCATAACTGTCGCCATCAGAGGGGATATTCCCTTTCTCATACATGTACCTCTACTTCAAGGAAATCTGTTCCAGATTCAAGAGTGAAATTTATATAATACGGGAGATATGTGGAATTCATGTAAGTACTTACTATTGCATATGGTAGATGTGATCCAGACTCTGCTAGTGTGGTATAACCATTACCGTATGTTGAATTTACAACATTGTCTATTGATATGTTAAGGTGACTAAGATTCATATACTTGTTCAAATCCTTCTGATAAACTCCAAGTAGAAGATCTGTTGTTTGTAAGTCTGCATACGTTGTTGAATTTCCTGTTTTATTTATGTAAACTACCAAATGTTCATTCTCAAGTATGTATGCTGAACTTCCTAAGAATGTTCCTTCACCAGCTATTGTGTCCAAATTGGATCCAATTCTCAAATTTCCAAACTTCTGTGAAGTTCTTGGAGAGAAAAGAGCTGCGGTTGTCTCATAAAACCAATATATTGTATCATTTGTTCCATTCACGTAAAGTGTTCCTGGTTCAGGGTTTATGAATATTGTTCTCTTTGAACCCTTTCCTTCTGATGCAACTTCTGATATGATCTCGTCAAGTTTTATGAAGTTTGATCTCATATTATCTATAGCTGCAGCTGCTTGCATTCTATCTATTATAGGTACCGCAGCTTGGTATACAATTGTGATGGCAGCTATGGTGAATGCAATAAAAATTACAGCAGATATGAGTGTCATGCCTCTCATTGTTTATTATTAGTTTTTTAGTTAATAAGGATTAGATGAGATTAATCAGAAGGGTGATTTCCATTGCTCGTTTGCGTTTTTGTATCTATCCATTGTATCTGTAGGGAACCACTGATTATCAAATCTAAAGGCAAATAATTTCTTTTTTTCTGCTATTTTAGGGAATATTTCTCTTTCTATACTCACATTTCCATCAGGTATTAAATCCAAAATTTGTTTTTCTATAACATAAGCGCCCGCATTGATCAAATTCGTTGGTGGGTTATCAGGTTTCTCTAAAAACTTAACTATCATCTCACCATCAAGTTCAGCAACACCATACATGCTTGGATTTTCAACAGATTTCAAAGCTATTGTAATTTCAGCGTTGGTTTGTTTGTGTTTTTCAAATAACGATTCTAAACTAAGGCCGTACATGTTATCCCCATTAAACATGAAAAATGGACCGTCAATATATTTTGTAGCAAGTTTCAGAGCGCCTGCAGTTCCAAGAAGTTCTTTTTCGCGTGTATATAAAATATTAACATCAAACACATTTCCATCTCCAAAATAATTCTGTATCTTATCTCCCATGTGTCCTGTGCCTAGAATTACTTTCTTGACTCCATAATGTTTTAGTAAATCTATTAGGTGCTCCAATATAGGCTTTCCCTGTATTGGTAAGAGTGGCTTTGGAATATCATTTGTAAGGGGAGCCAATCTTGTTCCCTTTCCACCACATAAAATAAACGCTGTATCAATCATCATCATCAACCTTAATCACTTCATTTTTTTTGCTTGATTCTATTACACTTAAAGCGATTTTTAGGGCGTTCAGTCCGTCGATTCCAGAAGATAAACATTTGCCTCCATCAACAAAAGATAAAAATGTATTTAGCTCTTCTTTAAGGGGTTCTCTTTTTTCTATTTCTACAATTTCTTTTTTTGGAGTTGTCATCTTTACAAGTTCTTCGAAATTTGATTCTCCGTTTTCGTATATGCTCTTATATAAAACAAGTTCTTGTGTAATATAATTCAGTTCTGCGTATCCTTTTGTTCCTGTTATATGAAGTTTTCTTATCTTTACTGGAGTTAACCAATTAACTTGTATGAATAGACTTGGGGTGTCCTTATACTTGATGAATATGTCTGCGTAATCTTCACGGAACCCGTTTGAAGCTCTTCCTGAAACAGAAAATACATTCTGCGGAACCTTTCCAAGAAGGAATGAAGATATATCTATGTCATGCACAGCTAGGTCCAAAACAACATTCGCATCTTTCATTCTAGGCGGGAACAAACCAACTCTTTTAGATACGATTGAGATGATTTCTCCAAGTTCACCTGATTCTATAATCTCTTTCAATCTCTTCACAGCTGGATTAAATCTTTCTATATGACCAATCATCAATTTGACATTGTTCTTTTCTGCTTCCTTGATGATTTCATTAGATTCTTCAAGATCCATTGCTATTGGCTTTTCTATGAGCATTGCCTTTACATGTTTCATACATTTCAAAGCAACTTCTTTGTGAAATGGGGTTGGAACAACAATTGAAACAGCATCTATATTTTCTTTCTCTAGCATGTAATTATAATCCTGATAGTATTTACAATCGAATTTGTCAGCAATCTTTTTTCCAACCTCTTGATCTTTTTCTGCCACAGCAACTAAATTACATGATTCAATTTCACTGTATACTCTCACATGATGTTTTCCCATGTTACCTGTTCCTATAACAGCTACGTTCAACATTCGCCATCACCACACTTCTTTTTTCCACATTTACAAACACTGCCTTTCAGCACTGCTGGATTTCCCATAACTAAACCATAATCAGGTACGTCTTTTGTAACCACAGCACCAGCTGCAATCATTGCATACTCACCTACCACAACTCCAGGTAGTATTATGCTTCTAGCTCCGAGTGATGCTCCTTTCTTTATCAAAACTTCTCCTGTTTTCCAGTCATTTTCTCCTTTCAATTCGCCTGTAGAAGTCACTGAACGTGGAACTTTGTCGTTCAAAATCATAACACCTGGTCCTACAAAAACGTCATCTTCTATTTTTGAGCCATGATAAATATTCGCATAATTTTGTATTTTTACGTTCTTTCCAATTGATATTCCAAAATCTATGTATACTCCTTTTCCGATTATACAATTATCTCCTATAACAGAATTTTCACGTACCTGAGATTGTCCCCATATCTTTGTTCCTGTACCGATTTTAGCTTCTTCAGATATTTCAGCTGTTTCGTGTACAAAAATTTCGCTCATATTTTCCTTATCACATCTATTATTTTTTGTATATCAGTTTCTGATAACTGTGGATGAACAGGTATGCTTATAACCTGTTTTGATATAAGATCTGTAACAGGAAGTGTTTCACTATATCCCATATTTTTGTACGCTTCCTGCATTGGAATTGGAATTGGATAATAAATAATATTACCCACACCATTTTCTGTTAGTAATTTAGAAAACTCATCTCTTGTTTTAGAGAACTCATCGGTTATCCTCAAAGTGTATTGGTGAAATACATGCTTACCGTTTTTTTGTTTAGGAAGTATTATACCTGTTATATCTTTCAGTCCTTCTGAAAGTAGTCTTGCATTCTCAATTCTTTTTGAGTTCATGATATCTAGTTTTTTCATTTGTGCTATACCAATAGCAGCAGCTATGTTCGTCATTCTATAATTATATCCTATCATCTTGTGGTGATACCTTGTCTCTTGTCCGTGATTTCTTAGGAGTCTTGATTTTTCTGCTATACCTTTATCATTTGTCGTTATGATTCCGCCCTCTGAAGCTGTCATATTTTTTGTTGCGTATAAAGAGAAACATCCTGCTTCTCCAAAAGATCCGGTTCTCTTACCTGAGTATTCTGCTCCATGTGATTGGCATGCGTCCTCTATAACAGATATGTTATTTTCTTCTGCTATCTTCATTATCTTTATCATTTCACATGACTGTCCGTAAAGATGTACTGGTAGAATTGCCTTTGTTTTATCTGTTATCTTTTCCTGTATGAGATCTGGATTGATATTGAATGTATCCTGATCTACATCTACAAAAACAGGCTTAGCTCCTGTGAATAAGATTGAATTGGAAGAAGCGATGAATGAGAATGGTGTTGTTATAACCTCATCTCCACGGGATAAACCGGCAGCACGTAGGCTCACTTCCAAGGCGGTTGTGCCATTGATCGTAGCTATAGCATGATCTGTATTTACATATTCAGCAAATCTTCTCTCAAGTTCCTCTACATTCTTGCCTTGAACCAGCATTTTTGATTCCAAAACTTCGAGAACTCCTCTCCTCTCATCTTCTCCAATATCAGGGTTAGATATAGGTATCATACGACCACGATGATTCTAAGACGAATTATCCATATATATATTTTCCCACTTTTCTTCCTAATATGGGAACAAATCTGGTATTTGTTTATAAACTTAAATTAGCAACTTAACTATGATTGGTGAGAGGATGAAAATCGCTATAATAGGCACTGGATATGTAGGATTGTGCACCGGAACTGGATTTGCCTCCAAAGGACATGATGTTGTTTGTGTTGATATTGATGAAGTGAAGGTAAATAAAGTTAACTCTGGTATACCGCCCATTTATGAGACAGATTTAGAAGACATGCTTAAAGACGTAATTTCTAAAAATAGATTGAGAGCGACAACGAATATAAATTCAGCTATAAAGGAGTGTGAAGTTGTTTTCATTTGTGTTGGAACTCCTTCTGATGATGTAGGTCGAATAGATCTCAAATATGTAAGGCAATCTGCTCTTGATATTGGAAATGCTTTGCGAGAATGTGATTACAAGGTCGTTGTAGTAAAATCTACTGTTACTCCCGAAACTACAGAAAATATTGTCATTCCAAAAATTGAAGAAGCATCAGGAAAGAAGGTTGGACAAGATTTTGGCATGTGTATGACTCCAGAATTTCTACGAGAGGGATCTGCATTAAAAGACGTTCTAGAGCCAGATCGAACTGTTATTGGTGAATATGATCAAAGATCTGGAGATACAATAGAACCTATATTCAAGGAATTGAACGCTCCTATACTCAGAACAAAGATAAAAGTTGCAGAGCTGATAAAATATGCAAACAACGCATTCCTTGCAACAAAGATTTCTTACAGTAATGAGATTGGAAATATATGTAAGAGACTTGGTGTTGATGTTTATGATGTATTGAAAGGTGTGGGAATGGATCATAGAATGTCTCCATATTTCTTCAATGCTGGAGCTGGATGGGGAGGAAGTTGCTTTCCCAAAGATGTTGCAGCTATCATAGAGAAGGCCAAGGAATTGGGATATGAACCAAAGATGCTTCAGGAAGTAGTAGATATAAACAAGAGACAGAAAGTACGGATGGTGGAACAGCTTCAAAAGAAGATGGATATCAAGAACAAGAAAATAGCTGTGCTTGGTCTTAGTTTCAAAGCAAATACCGATGATATAAGAGATGCCTCTTCAATAGATATTATTAAGAAACTATTAGACTCCGGTGCTATAGTAGCTGCTTATGATCCGCAAGCAATGGAAAATATGAAACATATCTTCCCTGGCATAACATATAATGAAAACGCAACTGAGACGTTACGTGATGCAGATGCCTGCTTAATCGTCACTGAATGGGAAGAGTTTAAAAACCTAAAAGATGAGAATTTCAACATAATGAAAAATAAATTGATATTAGAAGGAAGAAAAGTACTAGATAAAAAAGAGATTAAAGATTTCGACGGTATATGTTGGTAAAGGTGTAATTGATGATTATGAACGATGAGATAGTTGGTTTGATCCCGGCTGCGGGCGGAGGTACTAGGATGTTTCCCTTCGCTAGAGCTGTACCAAAGGAGATGTATCCTATACTAGGAAAGTCTGTAATAGAACATTGTATAGAGAATTTGAGAGAGGGCGGAATCAACAAAATTTACATGGTAGTTGGTCACCAGAAAGGTTCACTCATGGATTATGTGGGAGATGGATCATTTTTTGATGTCAGAGTTTCTTATATCTACCAAATGCAAAGAGGTGGTCTGGGGCATGCAATTCTTCAAGGTGATAAATGGCTTAATACAACATTCGTTACATTACTAGGTGATTCTTTCATAGAACCTAAAAGTGAGATAAATTCACTTATTAATTTACACAAGGAAAAGAAACCGATAGCTACCGTGCTCTTATTTGAGGTTGATGATCCAACAGGTTACGGTGTTGTGAAATTCAAAGATTTGGAAAACTCAAAAGGAGAAATTGAAAAATTATTTGAGAAACCAAATACTGAAAGTTCAAGGGAATTTGAAATAAACGGTAAATACTATGCACTTTGTGGTGGATATGTATTTGAACCGAAGATATTCGAATACATTAACAAAACTCCACCAGGAGTTAGAGACGAAGTTCAAATAACAGATGCTATGCAACTGGCTCTCGAGAATGGAGAAAAGATTTATGGTTTAGTTTTAAATGGTAAGTATATAGATATTGGTAAGTGGAATACTGTTTTAAAGGTTGAACGTGAAATGATTAAAAACGCAAACATAGAAGATAATATAAAAGAAAGGGAAGAGCTCACAAAAAGGGTGAACTCGTTAAATGATTAGTATGGCAAAATGTCTTGTTACTGGTGGAGCAGGATTCATGGGATCCTGGTTGGTAGATTATCTGTTAAAAGCAGGCCATGAAGTTACAAGTGTAGACAACCTTAGTGGTGGCTACATGCGGAATGTCAACGAGAATTGTAAATTCGTTGAAATGGATCTGCGTGACAGAAAAAAAGTAGACGAGATTGTAAAAGGACAGAACGTGATATATCATCTTGCTGCCTATGCGGCAGAAGGACAGTCTGTATTTTCTCCTATGGAGATAAATGACATTAACATAACACCTATGAACAATCTACTTGTTTCAGCTGTTAACCACGATGTCAAGAGATTCATTTTTACATCATCAATGGCAGTATACGGTGAACAGAACCCTCCATTTGATGAAACAATGAGACCTGCACCTGAAGATCCATACGGATGTGGAAAGCACTATTGCGAAGATATGCTTAGGATATTTGCACATGCTTACGACTTTGAGTATGTCATAATAAGACCACATAATGTTTATGGTCCTAGACAAAACATCGCAGACCCATACCGAAACGTTTTAGGTATTTGGATAAATCAAATTATGAGGAACAAACCACCATACATATACGGTGATGGTAAACAAACAAGAGCCTTTTCATACATAGAGGATATAACTCCTGCAATTATGAATGCAGGCTTTCATGAAAAGGCAAAAAATCAGGTAATAAATGTTGGCAGTGACGAAGTTATAACAATAAATGATGCTGTTAAGTTGGTTCTAGGTGTTACAGGAAGTGAATTGAAGCCTGTATACATGGAAGAAAGACCATGTGAAGTAAAACATGCACATTGCACGATTAACAAATCTCAAGAAATCCTTGATTACAAAACTCGACATAAGCTCAAAGATGGACTTGAGAAAATGCATGTGTGGTGTAAGGGGTTGGGTCCACAAGATCCAACATACAAAGTTCCTATAGAAGTGAACAAAAACGTACCTAAGGTATGGTCAGAAAAATTAATTTAATCTTTCATGTTTGTTAAGGAGAATGTTATGTACATACTGGGTGTTTCGCAAGGACATGACGCATCTGCATGTCTAGTAAAGGATGGAAAGATTGTAGCTGCAGCAGAAGAAGAAAGGTTTAATAGGATTAAACATTCTGTTGGATTAGGTTCACCTGTATTAGCTACAAAGTTCTGCTTAAATCAAGCAGGCATAACCATGGACGATGTTGATTATATAACAATTGATTCTTTAGATCCTGTAAAAACTTATGGAATGCAGTTGAAATCCATAATACGTCAAGGCAATTTCAACAAATATATGGTAAAAGGATTGATGAGATATGTACTTAATTATTACAAATGGAAAATGGATGGAAATCCTTTTGATTTAAAAGAGTTGGGAGCAGCAAAAGAGAAGTTTAGATTTGTCAGACACCATGATGCTCATGCTGGATCAGCATTCAGATTATCTGGATTCGACAAGGCTGATGTTCTTATAATAGATGGTGTTGGTGAAATGGATGCAACAAGCCACTACATAGGAGATAAGGATGAACTTACTCCTATACGAAGATTGTCATTGCCGCATAGCATTGGTTATTTCTATGGCGGAGTTACAATGTACCTTGGATATGAATTCGCTGAAGGTGAAGGTAAGATTATGGGACTTGCTCCTTATGGAAAAAATACAAAATATTATGACACTTTGAAAGAGATGATAACGCTGAATTCCAATGGTTACACACTAAGCAAGAAGTATTTCAGATTGCCGAATTTCCCAATAGATTTCAATCCTGTTGTAGAAAAATTTGGGGATGGACCAAAGACAACAGAAAATATAGACAAACAGAAGAAATATAGAGATATAGCATTTGCACTTCAAAGACATCTGGAAGAAACAATGATGCATTTACTAAAAGAGTATAACATTAGTGAAACTTTATGCTTGGCTGGTGGCGTTGCTCTTAATTGTAAGATGAATGGACATATTCTCAGAGAAAGTCATATCAAAGATATATTCATACAACCTGCAGCAAATGATGCAGGTGGATCAATTGGATCAGCAATCGAATTAGCTCATAGGATGGGAGCTAAGACTAAACAAGAAATGAAACATGTTTATCTCGGACCTGAATACACAAATGAACAGATAGTTGCAATGCTTGACAATAACAAAGTTCCATACGAATACCACAAAAATATCGAAAGTGTGGCAGCTGAGTTATTGGCAAAGAATAAGATAGTTGGATGGTACCAAGGACGTATGGAATTCGGTCCACGTGCTTTAGGTAACAGGAGCATTCTAATGAGCCCAAAGAGAGCAGAAAACAAGGACATCATAAATGCTACAGTAAAATACAGGGAAGCTTACAGACCATTCTGTCCTAGTATGTTAGACGGAGCAAAGAAAGAATATTTAGAGGAGCCTTACAAAAGTCCTTACATGATTTTATCCTTTCAAGTACCTAAAAAGAAACAAAAAGAAATCCCAGCTGTTGTTCATGTTGATGGATCATGTAGACCACAAACAGTAGAAAGATCTGTTAATCCTAAATATTGGAAATTAATCAAAAAGTTCGAAGGTGAAACAGGAACACCAGTACTTCTTAACACAAGTTTCAATATTAGAGGCGAACCTATTGTTTGCACACCAAAAGAAGCGGTTTCATGCTATTACGGTACTGGGATAGATTATCTCGTAGTTGGTAATTATTTAATTTCCAACAAAAACATTAGTTAATTTTTTTTGTAAACCCAAGCGAGAGGCGCGCCCTGAACTTCTACTATACGTATAAGTTCGTAATCATTTTGTATGAGTTCATGGAATGTTTCATTTAGATGTATTCTAAAGAATGTATTTTCAACTATGTAATCTGCTTCTGCAATAACATCTGTCATATACCAATTCTGATGTTCTCCTGTATCTGACATATATTTGGGTATATATGGTGTTGCATCTATCATGTCTTCTCGTAGTGGAGGTATCACGTGTCTTGGCATTACAAAAAATTGAACACTAGATCCTTCTTCTGCAACACTATATACATACTTGGCTCCGTCTCCTATTCCTTCTCCCCATTGACCTATAGCAAAGAGGTTGTTTTCGTATACGTTTTTAGGTCCTCCGACAGCTTCGTTGTAGTAATCGATGTAAAATGGATGTACAAGTATTGCTATTATTATTAGATATACGATTGATAATACTGGAATTATTAAATCCCAAGAATAATCAAATCTCTTTTTCAATATATCTGCTACATAGAATATTCCTATTGATATAAGTATCGAAAGTCCTGGGTATATCATAAATACGTATCTAGGTCCTCCCTGACTGATTGCGCTTGGACTTAAGAGTTGGAATATCATGAACGCAATAAGTGGAACCAAGAACCATGCATTGAATACCATGCCATCTTTCTTTTTGTACGCAGAATATATTCCAAACAATGTGAATACTATCATGATCACGGGTAGGGTTACAAATACATATGTTGGTGCGTAGTAGAATGGATGATAACCTGAACCAAGGAAGAATTCATTTATGTTTGAGTAGTTTGTCCAGAATGAAAGATTCTCAAAGAATAATCCAGGATCCATTATCATCCACCATATACGTGGCCATAGAATGAAAACGAAAACAGCTGATATAACTACATAAATCAAAGCATCTTTCTTCGTAATTTTCATCTTATCAAAATACGCAATAAACGGTAACAATAAGAATAGGCTGAAAGCATTGAATTTAGTCAGAATTGCAAGTCCTGTAACTATGGCTGATAAATAAAAATATTTTTTGTTCTCTTTCGTTTTCATAAAGAAGTATACTGATAATGAGAAAAGGAAAACTAATAGAGCATCAAGTGCTGCAAGTTTTGTTTGAGCTATAGATGCTGGAAGTAAAATGAATATAAAGGATGATAGGACCGCAGTCTTCATCCCAAAGTATCTTCTTGTTATAATAAATATCAGAAGTGTTGTTCCAGCTGCTAACAGAGCTGACAATGTTCTTCCCGGAGCATAGTTTTCAAGCTCGAACATTGTCCTAACAGCGTCGGTATAACTCATTTTAAGTATAGCTGTCCCTGTCTGTGAAAATACATATCCTCCATTAATAACACCATACACATATCTAGCGAAAGGAGGATGTGGACTGATACTCCAGCTATCCAAACTGAAATCAAGATTTGCTACATTAAACCAAAGATTTAATCCAACAGAATATGTTGTTACCTCATCCCAAGTTTCATATGGTCTATCGATGTCTATAACACGTGTAGAGAATGCAAAAAGAAACAATATAATAATTATTAGAAGTGTTCTTCTATCTGTTTCTTTTATTTTTTTCAGACAATTTCTAATCATTCACTTCACCGTATTCTTTTGATTTGAGGTAAATTATGCCTCCAATAATTGCTGGTATAACCATTGAAAAGAATGTATATATAATTGACGATAAGATTGCAATTCCACTTCCAATTCCGATCGTTGCGAGTATTGCCATTATAGCAGCATCACGTGTTCCAACACCAGACACAGTTATTGGTATTAAACCCACAACAGCACCAACACAAACCGTTATGAGGGAGTGAATTATGTTTATTTCAGAACCGAATGCAAGAAGTATGAAAAGTACCTGTACTGCAACAAAAAACCAGAGTAGGAATGTCATAAGCAACATGTATGCTATAAGTAATGGTCTTGACTTCATTTTTTGTAGTGGCTGATAAAAATCTTCTAAAGTTTCCGAATCTGCCTTTCTTTTTATTTTGAGTGCATTTGTAATTATCTTAGACCTACGTAAAACGAATCCGCCAATCTTCAAAAAAACTCTTTTATCAAAAACCATGTAGGTTGCTATCAGTATGAGTATTATTGAGATGACAACAAATGGACCGAATAATTCAGCTCCGCCTGATATCATAAACACACCTATAACAGAAAAAATTGTTATCATAAGGATATCAAACGCCTTATCAGATACAGATATGGAAAGAGCAGATGCTTTGGGCATTCCCTGTTTACTAAGGTAATGAAATTTTATCAGTTCACCAACTTTTGATGGAGTCACCATTCCAAAGAAGGATCCAACGAGATAGATACTTGATGTCTTTTTTATGGGAACATTAGCTCCTATTCGACACATTGCATTCCATTTGAGAAATTTGAATACGAATATTACA
>Ga0272444_10003766_pt1 | contig 13563 bp, 11 predicted proteins | sample SSMForm13_FD_201033 | JGI IMG/M metagenome (GOLD analysis project Ga0272444, IMG submission 201033) | Marine sediment archaeal communities from Little Sippewissett salt marsh, Falmouth, MA, United States - SSM-Form-13 | ecosystem: Environmental > Aquatic > Marine > Wetlands > Sediment ...
ATCTATTATGAGCCCTATGATTTTGATCTAATCGGTAACGAACCTGAAAGAACCCGGCCGGGGAGATATCTGGCCTTTGTATTAACCGGTCAGGGACAAGTTTTGATTCATGATTTGGGGGAGGCAAAAAAGACCGATAGCCTGATTATTGTTGCAAGAGATAAATTATACGACGCCGGAATAAATTTGTATCCAGCCTTAACGAGGGAGTCCGAGGCCGAGCTTAATCGGATAACCTCCCAAATTTATAATCTTGTCTTTGCTCCTCTTGAGGCCGGTCTTGATGGGAGGGACAATATTCTTGTTTCTCCTGACGGCCAGTTGAATCTTATACCTTTTGAAATACTTCCCTGCCGCGGCGGCAAATATGCAGTCGAGAACTATACCATAAGCTATTTATCATCCGGACGTGATCTCTTAAAATTTGATGAGCGGGATTGGGAATCAGATTGGGTTTTACTTATGGCTGATCCGGATTTTAATTTGAATAGAAATGAAAACCAAAAACCGACAAATAGATCTCATGGCCTGCGAGATATTGCTGCGAGAAGTATTTCGAATACTCAAGTGGAAGCTGAATCGATTGCCGATATGATAAAAATGATGCGCTATGCGAGCATTAGAGAGTATTATGGTGAAAATGCCCTGGAGGATGTCTTTAAGGAAATGGAATCTTCCCCGGCAGTTATTCATATTGCAACTCATCCATTTTTTGATGCGACTATTCCCGATACTAAAAGGAGTTTCTATCAAAATCCGCTTCTGCACATGGGCATTAAATTGGCGGGAGGCAATCGCTTTGGTGAAAATCAGGGTAATGAAGAGGACGGCATATTAACCGCCTTTGAGATTTCCGGTTTGAATTTAACCGATGTTGAACTGGCGGTGCTTTCAGCCTGTGAAACAGGCGTGGGGATGATTATAAACGGCGAAGGAGTTTTCAGCCTGCGGCGGGCTTTTCAACTTGCCGGCGCCCAGGCGGTTTTGATGAGCTTGTGGCAGGTGCCGGACCGGGAAACATGTGAGCTTATGGTGGATTTTTATCGTAATTGGTTGGGAGGAATGTCGAAACGGAATGCCTTTCGGTGGTCAATTTTGAATATGATCAAAAACCTGCGCGATGAGTATGATATGGCCCATCCTTTTTATTGGGGAGCGTTTGTGCTCACCGGCAATCCCAATTGATTTTGGCGGCTTTTGGATATGACACATATTGGTCGGAACCATGATTGAGATAATTGGTATTATGGTATATAACGGCGATAAGGTGAAGGTTCTATGAATAAATATCTGAGTTTCGTATTCTGCTGTCTTATTATATTTATGGCGGGGCTATCAGTATCCGCCGATCCTCATCTTACCCTGTCTGCCACTGAATTCGATTTCGGTTATACTCCCCAAGGTTCGAGGGTATCCTGTCCATTCTGGTTGTATTCCGACGGCGATGAGGATCTGGTAGTAGTTACAGTAAAAACAGATTGCGGATGTACGAAAGCTCCCCTGGAGAAAGAGGTAATTGCTCCCGGAGACAGCGCCCGTCTTGAGATTATATTCCACTCTCAACGATTTTCGAGAAAGGTTGTGAAGCATACGAAAATTCGCACAAACGCCAGCCCTCTTAGTGAGAAAGCAACTATTAAGGCCTATGTCGTAACCGACTCCGATTCAACATTCCCCCTTGTCGTAAATCCATTCAAGCTGGATTTTTCTGAAAAGGATGGCCGGATCCCTGATAGAATTGAGTTTGATATTATGAATCTTTCCGATGAGGACTTAAATATAGCTATTATTGATTCCCTGGATGATTATGCAAATATAAATCTTCCCGGTTCAATCAAAAAAGGGGAAAGCATTTCCGGATCGGTCAGTTTGAAAGATGAAGGCAAGGCTGCCTATTTTAATGCCTCGTTTACATTTGAGTTGGATGATGCCGAAAATACCAGATACACAGTAGCTATCCTGCGTGAAGCTCTGGAAGATGAGAAAAAACCATTTGAACTTCCGATGCAGAGTAGATAATGCTTGTTTTTCTGAATGGCAAGTATGTTTCCGCCGATAAGGCCTTGATCTCTGTTGATGATCGAGGTTTTTTGTTTGCTGACGGTCTGTATGAAGTTATTCGCAGTTATAATGGCAATCCCTTTAGATTAAGTGATCATTTATCTCGTTTGCGAAGAGGATGCCGTGAATTGAAGATCAAAATTGAAAATATCGATCATTTTAAGGATATATGCCTGAAATTGATTTCGGAAAACCGTTTGGATGATTGTCAGGCAACAATCTACATGCAGATTACCCGGGGTGCCGCCGCCAGAGATCACCGGTTTCCATCGAGCGAAATCCATCCCACTGTCTACATTGCCGCACGAAAATTTATCCCCGCTTTTAAGCAGCTTGAAGAGGGTATCAAGACCATGCTGGTAGCGGATAATCGCTGGGGCAGATGCGATATTAAAACTGTAATGCTTTTGCCCAATGTTCTCGCCCGACAATATGCTTTTGAGCATGGCGCGGATGAGGCTCTTTTCGGCAGGGATGGGATTATTCTTGAGGGCAGCCACAGCAACTTTTTTGCTGTAATCAATGGCCGGGTGCGTACTCATCCGCCCTGCCCGCATATTCTTCCCGGAATCACGCGGCAGGCGGTCATGACACTATGCCAAGATTTGAACCTTACATATGAGGAAATCCCCGTACACGAAAATCAGATTGAAAAGGCATCAGAGCTCTTTGTTGCCGGCACCACTCTGGAGATCACTCCTGTAATTGCGGTAGGCGAAGTTGTTATCGGTAATGGCCGCCCGGGGCCGGTAACCCGTCTTCTGCAAAGAGAGCTTGCCGGGCTAACGGGGACAGAATCATAGGGCATAAGCCCCTGTGGTCCCGCCAGAAATGTATTGCTTTGTAACGGCATATATATTATTATCCGTCATTATATGAAGCAATTTTGGAGATAATTTTTTCATGAAGGGAGCATGCCATGGGAGAGAGTGTTTATAAGGTTATTGAATTGGTGGGAACCAGCGATGTATCCTGGGAGAAAGCGGCAACCGCAGCAGTCGAACGTGCAGCCCAAAGCCTCCGCGATTTGAGAATAGCTGAGATCACCGAACTCGATCTGCAGATTAAAGACGGTAAGGTTGAGGCCTATCGGGCGAAAGTAAAGGTATCTTTCAAATACGAAGAGAATGCATAGATTTTGCTGTAATTATCGGCGAATTACATGACATTTGCAGGTGTGATGCATGATTGCGGGGAGCGAAGTGAATTTATAATCCGGCTCTTGATGAGCGTTTCAATCTCCTGCTCGCATAAGATGGGTAATTCCATATATATCACTTGTATTTGCCTCAGGAAAGGGATCGGTTCGCTGCATCATTGCATCCCGCCGCTAAAGTGGATGGAGCACCTGGCAATGATTCCGCTCACGATGACGCAGCCCAACGCTCCCGTCATCGCGAGGAGCGCAGCGACGTCGCGATCTCCTGCTTAACAATTGGCGTCATCTTAAGGAGCGAAGCGACACAGAATTCCGCTTCTTTGCCGTATCCGCTTTGCCTATTATGGCTGTCCGGATTACCTCTTTTAATATATAAGATATGGGACAGGGCGGAATTTGTGATATGGTTTTGAGCAAAACGCTTACGCATGTATTCCATGGGTTTTGATTTTGCGCCAGAGTGTTGAGCGATGTACGCCGAGTTCTTCGGCGGTTTTGGTCTTATTTCCCAGATTCCTCTGGAGAGCCTCCTGGATGATTTTCTTTTCACTTTGAGCGACAGGCGCTATACCATTTGTCTCTAGGTTTGCATCGGTGATGTTTTGGGGTAAATGAACGGGCTGGATATCCTCATTATGACACATGACAAAGGCATGTTCTATCGCATTTTCCAGCTCTCGTACATTTCCGGGAAAAGGATATTTGCGCAGGATGCCCATGGCCTCCGGCGAAACCCTTTGCACCAGGCGATTGGTCTTTTTTCTGAAAATCCTGAGAAAATGGTTTACCAGAAGGGGGATATCCTCAGGCCTTTCACTGAGAGGAGGGATTTTCAGATTAACAACATTGATTCTGTAATATAGGTCCTTTCGAAATTTGCCTTCACCAATTACGGAAAGTAAATCGGCATTAGTGGCCGCAATTACACGAGCATCGGTCCGCATAGTTTTGGCGGAACCCAACGGCCTGTACTCGCCGTTGTTTAAGACCCGAAGAAGCTTTACCTGCAGGGAGGTGTCCATTTCACTGATTTCGTCAAGCAGTAGTGTGCCTCCATTGGCCAGGCAAAACTGTCCCGGCTTATCCCGTTTGGCGTCGGTAAAGGCCCCTTTTTCATAGCCGAAAAGCTCTGATTCAAGCAGATTTGCCGGCAATGCTGCACAATTGATTTTTATATAGGGACCGTATTTCCGAGAGCTTAAATTATGAATTACCTGGGCGAACAGCTCTTTTCCGCAACCGCTGGGCCCTTCAATCAAAACGCTGCAGTCGGATTCGGAGATATCGGGCAGAAGCGCGATCAACTGCTGCATTTTATCGTTTACGCTGACTATATCATTGAGAGCCTTCTTACGCTCAAGGACTCTCTCAAGATGATCGATTTCGGAGATATCCCTGAAAAATTCAACCGCCCCGATTATATTATCATTCTCGTCTTTTAACATCGTGGTGGAGACACTGATGGGCACTTCACAGCCCTCCCGGGTAATAATGGTAACCCGGGCGTTCTCAATCGGATCTTGGGTTTTAAGTGTGTCTTTAAGGGCGCACCTTTTATTGCATATTTCGGTTCGGAATATATCAAAACAATGCTTTCCAACAGCCTCGGAGGCATCAAAACCTGTAATATGCTCGGCGGCTTTGTTAAAAGAGGTAATAATGCATTCCCTGTTTACGGTGAAAACACCGTCAGAGATGCTGTCGAAAATTATTTTGCTCAGTTTTTCTTTCATATTGCAAACTCTGCGCTTTCTGTTTGCAATATGCAAAAAAATCTTGCCAAATCAAGCCATAATATGCTCATTTAAACATCGTCACTCGCGCTTTCTGGAGTCCAAAACCGAGCCTGTAATTCATCGATTAAGATGACATTTGTCTTATTTCACTCCAGCATTCATTGGGCAAACCAAGCCTGCTGACTATCAAAGCCGCCCTGCTGTTGAGCCTGAACTGGTCCGGATGTTCGGGGCCCACCAGAATCACCGGACAGATGAAATCGTTGGCGAATTCCTCAATCGGATAACCGGCGAATTTCGCATCGGGACGAACATAACCAAGCACCAGAATCTGGAATTCCCTGATTATCAGGCAGCGATGCAGTTCAGTCCATTCATTATCTTCGCACAGCCGAAAACCAACTTCCAGGTAATCGTTGGCAAGGCTGTCATAATATATACGAAGTTCGCGCTCGCGTTCGATTGCAAGTTTGGCGCGCTCGTCTTTGGAAAGGTCGGCCGCGCTGTGATCCGCTGGATTATAAGGATCCTCAAGGAAGTGAAATACATTAAGCTGTATTTCATGCATCCTGGAAAGTCTGAGAGCATAATTGAATGCCCAATCTCCGGGCTTTGAATAATGTGCACAAAACCCGATCGCATTTAATGTCGGTATGGCCATAATTCCTCCGAAATATTTTAGACGGCTCAATGACAGCGTCATCTGCGCCGTATTCTTTTATTCAGTTTTCTGTCATCTATGTCTTGCCGACACTGGAACCCACAATCTCCTTTAGATAATAATCGGAATACAATGCTCCTATCGGATTGTGAGCCAAAGCCTTATCCTTTACAAACAAGGTTGAGACCGGAGCATTGCTGGACTTTGCAAAAACGCAATCCACACCAATACATAACCCAATAATGATATTTATATCGGTCTCTATCTGGTTGAGCATATTTGCCATTCCCACCGGATTACAGGATATATTCGTGAAGTCAGAGCGCTCTCTGGAACCGGTCTGTCCGGTCTGGGGGTCAAATGCCCATTTACCGCCTATTTTGCAGCAAACCGGAAAAACCTCAAAAAATCGGCGCAAAAGCCTGGTTAATATCTCTGTCTGCTCGAAAAGCTCAATGCAAAAGGCTATGCCGATCTTTTTATATTTCATCTCCAGGCAGAAATAAATCAGCTCTGTAAGGCGGCACAGAGTACGCTCCCTTTCCGATATAATATCCAGCGATGATTCCAGCATCAATCCGGTCTCAGATGAGCCGTTTTCCATGCCCTTGCGCAATCCCGGACGACAGATTTGTCCTTTAAGACATACCCTGTCGTTGCAGGCCAGGCAATCCATGGTTTCCAGGTCGGAAAGCTCCAAACCAGTGCTTGGCTTATCCTCTTTTGTGGGCATTTTTTCGGTTTTCAAATCACCGTTGTCTGTATCATTGATCGTTCCTCTTCTGACCATACCCTTTGAAAATCCATACCCGGAATGCAAATCTCCATGTTCCAACGCAGACTGCACCTCATCCCCGCTGCAGGAGACATTATCAATAATCATTATTCCGCGGCTTTCTATCGAGTCACGAAAATCCCTGTTTATCGCACCACAAACAAGAATATCTGCACCGTTTTCATCCAATATCCTGATAAGGTCTACCCAGGTTTTTCCCTTGAATTTGGTGCTTTTGCGGGAAACAACTTTTTTCCCTCTTAAAGTCAAAAAAAGAAAACGCTCGGCAATGATGCAACGGGGCGCCACCCTGTTGGCAAATATCGGAATTGCGTAACACATCTTTTTTTCCTCCCATCAAGTATAATGGCAAATAATGTGCCAAAATCATAAATACGCCGGCTTCAAATTATATTGGTGCCAAATCCATTTTCGAAATTATCTAATTTGGGCAATCCCGAGTGCCCTAAGATTGTGGAAATCATGGGTTTCCAAAATATGGGATAAATCCAGGCAGGCCCCCAAACATCAAAATCATAATAATAGACCGGATTGTGGCATGAATTGAAACTGTTGCATTGGATGTCTCATGGCGACATTATGTTGCAACATATGCGACGGTTTGTCGCATGTTTTTCGCCCAAAAAGATGGTTTCGATAGTCCTTTCTTGCCATTTCGGAAAGACTGCCAATTTTATTGAAAAGGCAAATTCGCTATGGCAGGCATGCATTTATGGGAAAGGCAGCCAAAATCTAAAGCACAAGATTGCGAATACCACGATCAGCAAAATGTGATGCCCGGGATTCTGGCATAATCTTTGCATAATGCCCGATTTGAGAATAAACAATCTTTTGGAGTTAAAACATATGAGCACAATACCGGAACAGTCGCGTGTAGAGGTTGTTGAGAAGGCAAAAAGCTATCCATTTTATATCGAAAATCCGGTTACCATCAATCGGGTTGAGAAATTCCTTGAGGCATTCGCCGCCATACTGAAGTTTACCGATTACAAACCTCTGCTTGACAGTTATTGTAACTCCAGCGCCAAATGCAACCGTTGCGCGGTAACTTGTCCCATATTTCAGGTTACCGGAGATCCTCGAGATATACCCTGTTATCGCACTAACCTGCTGCTTGATACTTATAAGCGTTACTTCACTATCGGGGGATGGTTCAAGTCGCGATTTGCCAATACATTTGAGTTGAACGATGATTTAATAGATGAGATGCTGGATCTGTTTTATCGTTGCACCGCCTGCCGCCGCTGTACCAGGGAATGTCCTATGGGGGTTGATCATGGCATGATAACCCGTCTGGGACGATACATATTAAGCCTGATCGGAATGGTTCCCAAGGCACTCCAGGTAAGCACCCGGGAACAGCTTGAAGGTCAAACCCACAATACCTCTCAGATTCCCAAAGAAGCGCTTTTGGACACCCTCCAGTTTCTGGCCGAGGAAATTAGAGACATATTTGCACTTGAAGTGGAATTTCCGGTGGATAAAATCGGACGTGATTATGTCTTTTTCTGTGCTGTCAGCGATTATTTGATGGAACCGGATACATTGATCGGCAATGCCATTGTGCTTTATGCCGCCGGTGACTGGGACAAATGGACTATCGGCACCTGCAATTATGACGGCATAAATTACGGTTTGTTCTATAGTGACTGGCATCTGGAAAGCATTATCAAACAACTGGTTGCCGAGGTCGACAGGCTGAAGGGCAAGAATATTCTGATCGGTGAATGCGGTCATGCCTCCAGATCGGCCCATGATTTCGTGCCGGTTTTCAGCAAAGGCAAACCTTATCCAGTGTACAACTTTATGGAGTACACATTGAACTGCATTCGGCAGGGCAAGATCAAACTGAACCGGGATGTAATAACCGAAAAGGTTACTTATCATGATCCCTGCAATATTGCCCGATCGGGATGGATTGTAGATCAGCCGCGGGAGATACTCCATGCTTTCGTACCGAATTTTGTGGAAATGGAGCCGCATGGTCAGGATAATTTCTGCTGCGGGGGAGGGGGCGGCCTGGTTTCGGTGGATGAAATCCATGACTATCGCATGAACATTTCCGGCAGGATTAAAGCCGAGCAGATCAAAAAAACAGGAGCGGAAATCATAATTTCCCCCTGTGCAAATTGCAAAAAACAGCTTAAGGAACTTGTCGAGCATTACCGGTTGCCATGCCGGGTGATGGGCCTGCATGATCTGATTTTACAAGCGATTGAAATCCCGGGGGCCAAAAGCGCAGAAGAGCGTATGGAGGATGCCAGGCTTTTGGAGGTTTAATCCCTTGGCTATCAATAGCTTCATAATTATAGGTGTAAAGGAAATACTATGGAAGCATGGATAGATTTTGCAAAAGGTCCGCTTTTTGCGATTACTTTTCTGGTGATGATATTAGGCCTTTTGCGTCTTGTTATTATTCAGGTCTATAATCTGATTATCAGCAAGGGCCGGAGATTGAAAAATGTTCCCTGGAAATCAATTCTCTCGGATGCGGTTTCCTGGTTTTTGCCGATCAGGCATTTGATTAAGGGCACGATTATATTCTCGGTTTTTTCATTCCTTTTTCATATCGGCGTTATCCTGGTACCTGTTTTCCTGGCAGATCATATTGTCTTATGGGAGGCGTTTCTTAAGCTTGATCTTCCTTCAATCGGCAAGGGCTTCGCCGATTTTATGACCCTTTTCACAATCGGCTGCCTGCTGGTGCTTCTTTCCATGAGGATTTTTGTAAGACGTCAGCGCGCTATGAGCAAGCCCGCAGACTATTTTCTGTTAATATTGATATTGATTCCCTTTATAAGCGGATACCTGGCTTCACATCCCGGCAGTAATCCCTTTTCATGGGAGGCCATGATATTGACGCATCTTTTAAGCGCCGAGCTGCTGTTTGTATTGATTCCCTTTACCAAGCTGGCACATATAGTGTTGTATTTCTTCGACAGGATATCGGGATTGCACTGGCAGCTCAGGCCCGGTGCGGGTACCAGGGTGGCCAGGGCATTATTCGGTAAGGAGGCCAAAGTCTGATGCATGGGATACTGGTTGATGTAACAAGGTGTACCGGATGTGAGCGTTGTGTCGAGGCCTGTATCAAGGTCAATAAACTTGATTACGATCAGGCCGGGATCGATAGAGTCAGGGCGCCGGATGGATTGTCCGCCAATCGTTTGGCCACAATTGTAAAGCTTGAGGATGGTCATTTTGCCAGGAAAAGCTGTATGCATTGCCTTGAGCCAAGCTGCGTATCCGCCTGCTTGGTGGGGGGAATCACAAAAACAGGGCAGGGGCCTGTTGTATATGACCCGGATAAGTGTATCGGTTGCCGCTACTGCATGCTGGCCTGCCCGTTTCATATACCCCGCTATGAATGGGACAGCACGCATCCTTATATGGTGAAATGCATGATGTGTTTTGACAGGATCAAGGATGGTCTTCTGCCGGCCTGCGTTGAGGCCTGCCCCAATCAGGCAATGTCTTTCGGTTCAAGGGATAAATTGCTGAAAGAGGCACACGCCAGGATTGCCAAATATCCCAGGCGTTATAAGAGACATGTCTGGGGTGAGGAGGAATTCGGGGGAACATCGGTTATGTATATTTCCGATGTTGACCTGGAAGAACTCGGCTGGCCGCATTCTGCTGCACCGGCTATACCGGAACTGACCGAACCGTTAATTTCCAAGACGCCTTTTATCGGACTTACAGTGGCAGCCGGTATACTGGGAATCAACTGGATCATCGGTCGGAGGATGAAGCTGGCGGCGGAGAAGGAAATTTTGGGGGAAGACTCAAAATCTGAAAAGTTAAAAGGACAGCAGGATGGACAGCAGACTAAGGATTCTTAAGGATTTCCTGTGGTTTTTCGCTTTTCTGGCGCTGGTCGCCGGGATTTTCAGGCTATGGTTCGGATTGGGACCCACAACCAACCTTTCTGATCAGATGCCCTGGGGATTGTGGAAAATCATGAATATGATCGCGGGGGTGGCTCTCTCAACCAGCGGTTTCACGATCGGATTTCTTGTTTACGTTCTTAAATTAAAGCAGTTCAAACCCCTGGTTAAACCGGCTGTTCTGATAGCATTTCTGGGCTATGGGTCCTCCTGTCTGGCACTGCTTTTTGATATCGGGCTTCCTCACAGGTTCTGGCACCCGATTGTGATGTGGAATGAACACTCTTTCCTGTTCGAGGTTTTCTGGTGCGTAATGCTGTATTTCACGGTAACAGCCATAGAGCTGAGTCCAACCATATTAAAGCGAATAGGGGCTGAAAAATTTTCACACTGGCTTCACAGGATCGCTTTTGGAGTGGTCATAATCGGCATAACGCTTTCCAGTCTGCATCATTCATCCCTGGGCTCTTTGTTCCTGGTCACTCCTTTGAGATTGCATACATTGTGGTATTCATCGCTTTTGCCGTTATTCTTCATAATTTCGGCCATCGGAGCCGGTATGATGTTTTTAATATTCGTGCGGATATCATATGCTCGGTTTTATGATCCGGAGCCGATTTTTGGTCTGCGCCTGAACTCGGGTATCAAACGCAACGGCTCGGATGTATTTGTCGGTCCCCAATTCAAATCGCTGCAAATACTTGCTATACTGGCAGCTTCCGTTCTGGGCCTGTATTTCCTCCTGAAAATCGGCGATCTTATCAATAGAGATGCCATCGGGCTCCTGTTTAACGGCTCATGGGAGAGCTGGCTGTTTATCTTTGAGCTATTTATCGCAGCAGTTTTGCCGATTATTTTGGTTGCTGTTCCGAATACACGCCGGTCCCCATCGGGATTGAGCGCCGCCGCCTTTCTGGCCTCTCTGGGATTGGTTTTGAATCGTGTTGATGTAGGTATTTTCGGGTATTTTCAGGATGCCGCCGAGCCCTACTTCCCGTCTCTGGCGGAATGGGGTCTGAGCATTGGAGTTGTGGCTGCAGCTATTCTGGCGTTTCTGTTTATATCTGAAAAGGTTCCTATATTCGACGAAAGCTGGAAAGGACGACTGCGGAAAACCGACAGCTTTACCTACTCATTCGATAAATTTTCTCATGTCTGGAACACAATTCTTATGAGCGGTTTGCAGAGAGTAACTTTGATTGCGGTTATCGCCTTCCCGCTGGCCTGGATTTTGTTTTATCCCCCTTATAAATCCACGAATCAATCGGAAGAAATAATAAGGCCATCCATTGGTCTGGACCAAACCAGGACTGTATTGCTGATAAACGGTGACAGGCGCGGCGTGAAAACGGAATTTCCGCATCTGGATCATCAAAAGCGCCTGGGCGGCGAGCAATCCTGTAATAAGTGCCATCATATATATATGCCTCATGATCATGCAACTCCCTGTTACCGTTGCCATACCAATATGCTTCAGGAGGCCGATATTTTTGATCATTTCAAGCATATGGAGCTGGTGGCTGAGAAGGAAAATATTAGGGCTATCCAACCTGCGAATCATTCCTGCAATTATTGCCATGATCCCGGAGGACCCAAATCCATTAACAATGTGAAAGCCTGTACAGAATGTCATTCCAAAGATATGAACATAGAAAAGGGTTCCTATTGCGGGCTGCAGTTGGCTACTGCCAGTTCATACCTTGAGGCAATGCATCAAACCTGCCAGGAATGCCACCGCCAGGAGGAAGTGCGCCTTTGCAAAGAAAACCTGGGCCATTGTTCAACCTGCCATGAATCCCTTACGCCTAATGTAGGGGATACCATCTGGGTTAAAAAGAATAAGCCGATCGGAGATAAAATTTCGGCAACACGATGATATGCAATTTCGATTGCCATGCCGGGCTGCCCGGGTGAGGTTGTCCTACAAGCATATTCCCCTCGTGAGAGGGGTGGCCGAAGGCCGGGGTGTGTTGGGCAAGACCGTGCAAATGCAAGGAGATTCTTCGCCTGAGCGCTCCTCAGAAAGGCGCCATTATGGCCTGAGTGTCCCATCCGGTGCGTTACTGAAAAAATTTCATCCTTATCATTGCCAGGAACGAAAAGTCCGTGGCAATCTCCCGCCTAGCCCCCGATATCGATATGTCAGGCTTAGATCACTTTTTGCGCTTGAAATGGGCGGGCAGCAGATAAACCTCGTTATCATATTCTTTCTCGTGTAGTTCACCCGAGGCGATCATCCGCTCAACAGTTCCCGCCATTGAAAATCTTTTTTCGATTTCGTATGCCTGCGCTTTGCGCAGGGGATGACGGGATCCGATTTCCATTATCGCCCGGCCGGCATCCGAAAACTCACCCAGGCCGAAATCTCCCGATTCGCGACTTGCCAGCGGTATCGACTTCTGAAGGATTTTCTGGGCCATCAATATTGTCTCCGGGTTCGGGATTTCCACCCACTCCTCAGCCGGGGGGCGAATGGGAACCACCACATATATCCGGTCCGGTTCGATCAAGTCGATTGCCCTTTTTATTTTGAATAGCTCTGCCTCAGAATCATTGACATCTTTTACAAGCATGACCTCCATCCATATTTGCCCTGAATATTCCTTCCTGAAATCAATCTGCCCCTTTAACATTTTATCAAAGCTGATATTGCGATGAGGCCTGTTGATTTTCTTGAATATCGTTTGATCCCCTGCATCCAATGTGGGCAGAACTACATCAGCTCTCAAAAGATCATGTCTGACATCCTGCATATGAAAGAGTGAACCGTTGGTGATCACCGCTATTGGCAGATCAAGAATTCGCCTGGTATTATCTATCAGCCAGCCTAAATCTTTGCACAATGTCGGCTCACCATCACCCACAAATGTTATAAAATCCGGCTTTGATGATCGCGCCCGATCTATTATTTCATCAAGTATGTCTTGTTTTGGATAATAGCTTTTTCTGGTTATTTCCAGCGATGTCGTCCTTCCCAATTGGCAATACACGCAGGAATAACTGCAGGTTTTGGGCGGGATCGGACTTACTCCCAGCGAACGCCCCAGCCTTCTGGAGGGAACCGGACCATAAACATACATAATTATCTCTTTGCGTTGACAGACATATGAACTGCCTTTAGATATAATCCAGGATTATTGAAGTCAAGCCAAACATGATTTAGATAATGGCTATTAAATTTTTTTTGCTGCGTAGCATTAGTGTATACTGACAGCATATTTTCATATTAATCATAAGAGCCTGTTTAATAAAAACCATATAAG
>Ga0272444_10003767_pt1 | contig 13562 bp, 4 predicted proteins | sample SSMForm13_FD_201033 | JGI IMG/M metagenome (GOLD analysis project Ga0272444, IMG submission 201033) | Marine sediment archaeal communities from Little Sippewissett salt marsh, Falmouth, MA, United States - SSM-Form-13 | ecosystem: Environmental > Aquatic > Marine > Wetlands > Sediment ...
ATGCTATATTGTGCATTACCATTTGAAAGGCATATTTGCAAGTAAATGGGTTGGCTTTCAAAAAAAATCGTCTAAGTGAAGTTTTTTTTGCAGGAATTCCATCAATCGGTAAACAGATAGTATGAAGACATGATCAGGCGGGCAATATTGGAGACCTAAAAAAGGAGGAAATTTAAAGAAATGATATATCTGATCATGCGGAAATCATTTAAATCTAAAATGTGGGAAAGGTTAAGTCCATGAAATCCAAGGAGGTTAAGATGAAAAAGCTGATACTTTTACACGTTTTTATTCTAAGCCTATTTTTTATTGGAGGACAAGCGTTAAATGCTCAGGAGCTGGGACGCTGTCTTTACGGCGAGGGGATGTTGCGGGATTGCAGTGTCGAGACGTCGGAGGATTGTCATAGCCGTTCAGACTTTCTATCCTGGGACGAGGGATCTGATTGCAGCGCAACGATTGGCCCGGCTTCAGTTGAAGTAAGATATGAAACCCCGATATGGAATGTATTGCAGGATTCAGCATTTGAAATCGAGATATGGGTAAAATCAACCGACACCATTGCTGCATTCTCACTGGCTTTTGAATCCAGCAGGAATCTGGTGCAAATTGATACGGCAAATTGGGAGGCATCATTTGCTTCAGAAGGCGTATTTATTCTCGATTGGTATAATGACTCTACATTTGTAGATAAAATCCGGACCTTCCTTTCGATTGGTGGCATTGCTTTACCTCCTGCCCCATTGTATCTATTTACTCCCTCCGATACGCTATTTCATCTGGCCACATGTGAAATCAGCTTTAGAGAGGACTCATTGGCTACGCTTTACCAGGAGGGCCAAATACCTTTTCATTTTGATTCGACCTTTATCCCTCCGGGACTCGATTTCATTTTTGCAGATATGATGGGAAGTGAAATTTTTCCTTCATTTTCAAATGACACGATTTTGATCCGGGCGGATGGTGAAGCCGGAATTGTCTTGTCTGATACCGTATTTGATTTTGGTGCTGTACTGATCGGAGGATCCGCGGCGGATACCCTAACGATATATAATTTTGGTCAGGATACGTTGACTGTGAATAGCATAGCTTCCGACAATCCCGATTTTACCGTGGATTTGTCCAATTTTGTACTGGGGGCGTATGAAAGCCAGGATGTTCAGATAACCTTCATTCCACAAACTGAGGGTATAAGCACGGGGAGTCTTACGATTGAAAGCAGTGACACTGCCAATCCAATTTTGACTGTGGAATTGACCGGCGAGGGTGCATTTCCTCCAATTATTTCCATATCACCGGATTCGTTGGCGGATAGTTTGTTTACCGGTGAAAGCTCTCTTCATTACCTGACTATTGAGAATACGGGCGGAAGCGACCTGTTATGGGAGATATATGCCCAATACGCAGACAGCGGTCGAGTTTTACAAAGCAGCCCGGAATTTTTCTCCAATGAGCCCGCAAGTGGTGAAAAGACTGATGAGATATCGCCGCCGGATGATCCTGATCCATCGGAACTCTATATATTCGATGGGCTGAATATTGCTCCCGGCTTAACATCAAAATCCACTTCACCCGAACTGGAAGATATTCTTGAAAATCTAAACACGAATTACGGATCGATTACAGATGTCATACCAAACAGGTATAATTTTGATGAAGGTGTTTTTGGGTATTATATAGGTGATGGTGGCGACGATATGTATGACGGTGGGAATTATCTGTCCACCGATTTAGGCGGTTACATAGACTATTCTGATGACGTGATTTTGGCAAGCCCATATTTTGGAACGGATGGCCGGTACTTTACTCGCAAATATACGGGGTTATTTATTATAGCGGCGGATATGCAGGATGTTGACTACTTTAGAATAGACGGTAATCTGGGTGCTGATGGAATGGGTAGTGTTGATGGCGCTATACTTGAAACACATATTCAAGGCAGGACCTTTTATGGATTCGTAAAGCGTGTTTATAATGCAAATGACCCATCAGTTAATCATCTGGTAATAATCGAAGCTGACTCCGGAGTAAACCATGAATTTTCCACAGACACTAACGACGACTATCATCGCGTATTCAATCTTGGGAATATTGAACGGATTTACTACCTCCTTTATGCCGGGGATGACGGCTATTATATTGATGACAGTTCCACTCTGGGTATCATGAATGCCTTCCTGAACGCTCTGGAATTGGGGCCGCAATGGATCAGTATTGAGCCTGATTCAGGTTCTCTGGCTGCGGGGGCCAGCCAGGATGTATCGGTCACATTTGATGCCACCGATTTGTTTGGCGGAGATTATATAGCGAATATATTGATTTTGAGCAATGATCCGCTTACTCCTGAGGATACTGTGCCGGCTCATCTGAATGTAACCGGAGCGCCTGACATAGTTGTATCGGATGACAGCCTGGATTATGGTGATGTTTTCATTGGTGCTGTGGTAGCGGATACCCTGATTGTGTCGAACGAGGGGACCGATATTCTGAATGTAAGCGATATATCCTCTGATAATGCAGATTATTCTGTGGACATAACATCTTTCAGTCTAAATCCCGGCGAGAGCCAGGAGGTGGTTGTCAGCTTTGCGCCCAGCTCGGAGGGTGAGATTGCTGCTGTGTTGGCAATTGAGAGCGATGATCCGGATGAGCCTACTGCGAATGTTTATTTGCATGGAGTGGGATGGAATCCGCCGGTGATTTCGGTCAGTCCGGATTCGTTGGCGGATAGTCTGTTTACCGGCGAGCAGTCGACGCATATGCTGACTATATCCAATGAAGGATCGCATGATTTATATTTTGAAATTGATATCGAAGAGGCTGACACGGGATCTTTGAAAAACCCGAGGGATGCCCAGTGGATTCGTTCAATCCTGGAAGCGAATGAGCTTGTGGCAAACTCGAACAGCTCAATCGGTTGCAATGGGGCTGGAGTCGTTCAGGACACAAATATTATCAACCTAAGCTCGGAGGAAATTTGGCAATTACGAGGTCAAAATCCATCTTCGAACGAAGATGTGATTTACGCTGTGGTTTTAGATGGAAATGGTACATATTATGCGGATGGATATGTTTGGGATGAGCTGAATGCATACTGGTCCGATTATGGGGAAGAGGAGATCCTCATAGATTACTCAACTTTTCATGGTGTTGAAATCACATATGCGGGGCTTACTGCAAGTGAGGCTGATGTAATAATTATAACCAATAACTGGGAGCCAAGTTTTGGCTATGGGGCGTTTACAGTTAGTGAGGCAAGCGCAATAGCCGATTATGTTAATAATGGGGCGACCCTATATATCTCCGCCGGCACTTTCAATAGCGGCGAAAATCCGTCAATACAAACCACAGTCGATTATTTGGCACCGCTGATAGGATTGGCTGATGGCCAGACATTCTTCTGGAATGATCCCGATTACCAGCCTCTTTATTTTGAATATCCGAATCACCCGGTATTAAGAAATATCCCCGAACCTTTCGCTTCAGCGTTCAGCTATATTACACTTGTTCCCTCGGCCGGCACATGGACACAGGCCGCACTTTCGGAGGGGGTATTTGTTGCAATATCACAAAATGACCAGACAGCTCTTATTGCATATGAAAACAGAATATATCATTCCGGACTGCCGGAGTATCATACAGCGACAGCCTCGGACAAACAATTTATTTACAACGTGCTGACATTGCCAAGAGGCCCGTTATGGTTGTCGGCCAATCCTGAAATGGATACAGTATCGGCGGGATCATCGGTGGACGTCGAAATCACATTCAATGCGGAAGACATGAACGGTGGAGATTATTACGCGAATATATTGATTTTGAGCAATGATCCGCTTACTCCTGAGGATACTGTGCCGGCTCATCTGCATGTAACCGGCGCGCCTGACATAGTTGTATCGGATGACAGCCTGGATTATGGTGATGTTTTCATTGGCGCTGTTGTGGTGGATACATTAATCGTATCAAATGCCGGGACCGACGTTTTGAATGTAAGCGATATATCCTCGGATAACGCGGATTATTCTGCGGACATAACATCTTTCAGTCTAAATCCCGGCGAGGGTCAGGAGGTGGTTGTCAGCTTTGCGCCCAGCTCGGAGGGTGAGATTGCTGCTGTGTTGGCAATTGAGAGCGATGATCCGGATGAGCCTACTGCGAATGTTTATTTGCATGGAGTGGGATGGAATCCGCCGGTGATTTCGGTCAGTCCGGATTCGTTGGCGGACAGTTTGTTTACCGGCGAGCAGTCGACGCATATGCTGACTGTATCCAATGAAGGTTCGCATGATTTGTATTTTGAAATTGATATCGAAGAGGCTGACACCGGATCATTGAAAAACCCGAGGGATGCCCAATGGATTCGCTCAATCCTGGAGGCGAATGAGCTTGTAGCAAATGCCGGCAATTCATTCATCCCCGAAGCATCGGGGGATATTCAGGGTACAAATCCAACCGATTTAAGCGCTGAAGAGATATGGCAGTTAAGAAGTCAGAATCCCTCTTCGAACGGAGACGTGGTGTACGCTGTAGTTTTGGACGGAATCGGAACAAATTCTCCGGGCAACAGACTTTGGGATGATTTAAATGCGTACTGGTCAGATTATGGAGAGGAAGAAATCCTTATAGATTACTCCACCTTCCATGATATTGGAATTACCTATGCGGGGCTTGCGGCAAGCGAAGCGGATGTGATAATTATATCCAACAACTGGAATTCATATCTATACTATGTGGCAAGCGAGGCAAGCGCCATAGCCGATTATGTCAATGAGGGGGCGGCTATTTATATCTCGGCAGGCACTTTCAATAACGGCGAGTATTCAGAATTGCAGCCTCATGTCGACTATCTGGCGCCGTTGGTGGGTCTGGACAACAGCCAAACCTTTTACTGGAACAACAACACATATCAGCCCCTCCACTTTGAGCAGCCGGATCATCCGGTACTAAGAGATATCACGGAACCTTTCTCATCAGGGTATACTAGTACCACCCTGGTGCCCTCGAGCGGCACCTGGACAGATGCCGCACTTTCAGAAGGGACATTTGTGGCCATCTCGGATAATGATCAAACAGCGGTTATTGTAAATGGAGACAGAGTATATCACTCAAGTTTGCCGGAGCATTATACGGCAACACAATCGGATATGCAATTTATGTACAATGTACTGATCTTGGAAGGCGGTTTGTCCTGGTTGTCAGCCAATCCTGAGGTGGATACAGTATCGGCGGGATCATCGGTGGGCGTCGAAATCACATTCAATGCGGAAGACATGAATGGTGGAGATTATTATGCGAATATATTGATTTCGAGCAATGATCCGCTTACTCCGCAGGATACTGTGCCGGCTTATCTGCATGTAACCGGAGCGCCTGACATAGCTGTATCGGATGACAGCCTGGATTATGGTGATGTTTTCATTGGTGCTGTTGTGGAGGATACATTAATCGTATCCAATGCCGGGACCGATATTTTAAATGTTAGTGATATATCCTCGGATAATGCGGATTATTCTGTGGACATCACTTCTTTCAGTCTAAATCCCAATGAGAGCCAGGAGGTGGTTGTCAGCTTTGCGCCCAGTTCGGAAGGAGAGATTGCTGCTGTATTGGCAATTGAGAGCGATGATCCGGATGAGTCTACAGTGAATGTCCATTTGCATGGAGTGGCATGGCTGCCGCCTGAGATAACGGTGAATCCGGAGTCATTATCCGACAGTTTGCTGAGCGGCAAAACAGCAAAACATCTTTTGACAATAGCCAACGATGGTGTAAGTGATCTTGATTTCAGAATAACGGTTGAGACAATTGCAAAATATAATGCGGGCGGCCATGCAAAGCCCGAACCGGGCGGAGGCGGCAATCATATAAGCACATCATCAAACAGCCAGCCATACAATAATAATATTCCCCCGCTGAGAGGAATTCTGGAGCCTGGCGACATAAAAATCCCCCATACAAAGGCCAATGATATTGAAATAGCTTTTCTGGTTTCGGGGGGTGATCCCAGCGAAATGCAAACGCTATTATCAAGCTTTCCGCATATAACGAGTGTGGATGTAATTGATGCAGAGGATTATGTGCCACCTCTGGCAGATCTTCTGGCTTACCAGTCGATCATTGTTTCAAACAGCCGCGTCTTTGAGTATGCGGAGGAAATCGGCGATCTTTTGGCCGACTATGTTGACGCCGGAGGTGGGGTGGTAATGACTGTAGCATCATTCGCCCAGGGTTTTGAAATACAGGGCAGATTGGTTGACGAGGGCTATTTGCCGTTTAATATCGGGTATGGCCCAATAGGTTCCGCCAGTCTTGGCTATTTCAATCCGGATCATCCCATTATGGAAGGGGTAACTGATGCCGAAGGTGACCTCCTGGTCGATGTAACTCTTTCCAGCGGTGCGGAGTTGGTTGCTTCATGGAACACCGGCAATCCATTCATTGCAACCAAGGGTTCCAATGTTGCGGCGGTCAACATATTTTTCGCAAGTCCGGGATATTGGCTTGGCGATATTCCGCTTATTCTCAGAAACGCGGCATTCTGGAGTGTGGGAGGCTCTTCCTGGTTGTCGGCAGAGCCGGTCACGGGTACAATATCGCAGGGTGACAGCCGGATCATCGAGGTAACGTATGATGCCACCGATCTGGAATTGGGAGAATACTATGCCGACATTATAATTTCAAGCAATGATCCTCTTCAGCCAGCGGTGGTTGTCAATAACTTTCTACATGTTCTTGATTCCAATGAATTGGTCACGCCGACCAATGAGTGGATAGATATCTATTGTGCTGAACCGGAATTGGACGGTGTTCCTCTTTCGGCGGGCGACATTATTAATGCTTATGATCCGGATGGCATACTTTGCGGGCAAGCCATAGTGCAGGAGGATGGCTCATATGGATTCATGCCGATATACCGGGATGATTCCTATTCTGAGAATGACGAAGGTGCTGAGCCGGGAGATACCATATGGTTCAGCATCAATGGTGTGGATGTTTCTAATGATCCTGCTATAATATGGACGCATAGCGGAGCGCGCTATGAATTATGCCAATTTAGCGGCACTATATGCAGGCCGATTCATTTGCGAGAAGGCTGGAATCTGATATCCTGGAATGTCGCCTACGAATCGCCAATAGAAGACCTGATTTCGGCGTTCAGCGAATATATCGACGTGATCCAGGGATTTGAGCAAGGCGCTCTCACCTATGACCCCGAGCTTCCTCAGCATTCGACGCTGGAATATCTGGATTATCATTATGGTTATTGGTTCAAGATGGATAGTGCTTATGATTTCGAAATCTGTGCGGAGGGTATCGGCAAGAATGATCTAATAGATATTAATGAGGGATGGAATCTTATAGGTTACTGGCCCAGGAGACCATATGCAGTGGAAGATGCCTTAGCTTCCATTTTGGAAAATGTTTTGGTTGTGCTCGGCTTTGATGAGGGTGGAGGCTCGGTATGGGTTCCAACGCTTCGAGATTTCAACAATCTTACAGAAATGGAGCCTTTGCTTGGATACTGGCTAAAATCCGCAGCCGATGACTTTTTGTCGTTTCCCGGATTCAATCCCCCCGGCGACAAGGATCTGTTCGCGAAAGTATCAAGAGAGCAAAGCGCCATATTCCCTTCAAACAAGTGGGTGTCGGTTTACGGTACTGCAATCAAGCTTGACGGTGTGGAGATCGAATCGGGAACAATTATCGAAGCCTACAGCGAATCCGGGACAAAATGTGGAGAATCGCAATATTCGAATGGCATCTTGAAATTCATGCCGGTTTACGGCTGTGATGATTGGAACAAGGTTACCAGGGAGTATCCGCAAAGCGGCGAGCGTTTCTCGATTCATATCAATGGGAAGCGTACTTATCCTGATGTCGTGTGGAGCGATGAGGGGATGAGAATCGATATCAGTCAGCGGTTCGGCAAGTCGGAGGGGTCGTCAGGCAATATACCGACTACATATGCATTGGAGCAAAACTTCCCCAATCCATTTAATCCAAACACCGAGATAAGCTATGCCATACCTGAGGCATCATTGGTAAAACTGGAAATATTCAATATTATGGGTCAAAAGGTAATAGCCCTGGTAAACGAGTATCAGGAGGCGGGCAATTATACGGTTACCTGGGATGGCATGGACGGCAATGGCAATGAGGCATCCTCGGGTGTATATTTCTATCGAATAACGGTCGGCGATTTTGCCAGTGTCAAAAAGATGGTATTGGTGAAATAGACTTCCAGAAATGATAAGGAGCCCCGCCGGAGGGGCTCCTTTTTTAATGGGATTATTCCGACAGGTTGCGCATAGCCTAGTTATCGCCAATCGCCCTGGGCAATAAATGCCCCCCAGCTTACCGGATGATCAATTTCATTCCCATCTCTAAGTTCATCAATCAAATCCAACTGCAGATTCCGAAACTGTTGCGGCAGGGTTTTGCCATTTAAGTCGTACAATCCGCTCATTAATTTAGCGGTCCATTTATCGGACACCGGCCATAAAGCGCTGACTACTGTTTTGGCACCCGCCATTTGAAATGCGCGCCGCAAACCATAAACGCCTTCGCCCTGCTCCACCTTACCCAATCCGGTTTCGCAGGCAGATAAGACCACCAGTTCAGTACCGGAAAGGTCCATGGCGGATACCTCATAAGCGGTCAAGATGCCATCCTCAATTCCCAGAGTGTCGGATTCCCATGTATGATCATTGGCGCCTGCCAGAAAAAGACCGGAGAGCAACAAGGGATTCTCCCCTGCGAAATTCAGATTGGAATGGAATCTGGTATCTCTCAATTTGGGCCAGCATTCTCCTCCCAAAAAGTAACCATGTGTGGCCAGATGAATGACCCTATTGCCCGGCGCCAGGGCTTTGAATAATCTCTCACAGGCATCATGACCATAGTATGCTAAAGCAGGTTCATCAGTGGATTTACTCCAGCTTGCCAAAATATTTTGGATCTCACTTCTGGTTGAAGGTAAGGGATTGAGCAGCAGCCCATCAAATCCCCGGCATGCCATGCGAACATTCCCGTCAGCACAATAAACCAGCGCATTAGCAGAACCATCGAATTCTAATGAGTCAGTCAGCCCTGCTACAGCGGGAGCATTATAATCCGGATCACCCATTGCAAATAGGCCGTCTGCCGGGATAGTTGTCTCCTGAAAGCGAATCAGGTCGCGACCGCATGAAAGATAATGAATCGTATAATCTTCCACCAAATAGCGCCCCTCCGCATCAAGCAGGCCTGCGAAAGAAATCATATTCAATGCACCATCCGGGGCAATCAGTACGAGCTCATTTCCGGTCAAATAATCTTCAATCGGACGCCATATCCGATTATATATCCGGACGCTGATGTCTTGATATTCCCTGAGATCATCCTCAAGCAAAGTGCCGTAGCCGGAAACGCGCAGCATATGTTTACGGTAGAGGTCAACCAGGGAATCAATCCCGCTTGTCTCGCCGAGATCTATGATATCGGGCTGGTTTTCGTCTGTAAGTATGATAGCGAGATACCCTGGGGATGAGCTATCGGGATTGTGCAGATGATTATATTTGATATATTCAATCAACACTGAATTCTCCGGCATAAAAGATGATATCTGATCGGCGCCTGCATCTTCATATGTATGTTGCCTTCGGAAACCAGCGCCTTTCATTGCAAGTTCCGCCTCAAGCTCATCTATTAGCATATTTAAAGAATCAATTTCCTTCTTATAGCCTGCCATATCCTCACCGGGGCCTTTCACAAAAAGCCGGGAAAGCTGATACTTGTAGATCTTAAGGGAATCTACCAAAGCAACTACGGTGGAATCTTTCTCCTCGATCAGAATTTTCTGCCGTTTGAATAACTCATCGGATATGCGTCCTTTGCCGGAAAGCGCGATATTTATGGCGCTGCTCGTAACTTTATCATTTTTATCCTTCACATTGAAATAGCAGGTAAAATAATTATCCATCGATGATCGTATGAACTGAGAATATGTCACTGCATCTTTCTCGGAAAGGGTGACAGCATTGGCTGCAAAGTTCTTTTTCCTGATATTGAATGCACGTTTTGCAAGATGCATTGCCTCCATATAGTTGCCCTGATATCGATGTAACTGGCTTTGGTGTTCAAGAATATAGGCCACGCCCGGGTTATCTGAACCCATGAGATTCCGGTAAATAGCCAGCGATTTTTCAAAGAGCGTATCTGCCTGGTTTAACTTGCCTTGCTCCAGGCAGATTGCACCGAGGTTGTGCAGGGATGATGCCGCCGCCAAATGATTGGATCCCAGCGCTTTCTCTTTGATTGTCAGGGAACGGTTGTATAAATCCTCTGCCATATCGATTTTGCTCTGACGGCCATAGGCGAGGGCCAAAATATCCAATGATGATGTTACATCCATATGATCGACACCGAGAATTCGCTCTCTGATATCTAATGCCCGCTCCAGAGATTTCTCAGCCTGAGCATACATGCCAAGATCGATATAGATTTTGCCGAGGCTATTTAGGTTCCAGGCCAGATACGGATGAAAAGGACCGAGCTCCTTTTCATTTATGGCAAGCGCTCTTTTGTGGAACTGCTCAGCCTGCGTATATTTGCCCTGAAGTATGTATAAATCGCCAAGATCGCGCAAAGCAACTGCCACATCTACATGGTCCGGACCGTAGGCATTTTCCCAGATGGCCAGTGATCGTTTGTATAGAGGTACGGCCTCCTTAAGCCTTCCCAGCATTTTATATGTTGCCCCCAAACATCTCAGGCTTATTGCCAGAGTTGGATGATGCGGACCGAGGGCTTTCTCTCTTATCTCGGCTGAGCGTATAAACGAGGATTCGCACTTTTTGTACTTGCCTTGATACCAATAAACCTGACCAAGGTGAATCAGGCACAGGGCTATGTCAGGGTGATCCGAACCCAGGATTTTCTCCCCAACCGCCAGTGTGCGTTCAAAATACTTTGCAGCTTCAGCATATTTACTTTGCCTGTAGTAAAAATCTCCGGAGAATCTTAGACATTCCATTGTTTTCAGGTGGTATGTTCCCAGGATCTTTTCATAAATAGCCAGTGATCTTTGGAATAATGGCTCAGCCTGTGTATAATACTTGTGATTCATATACAGGACCGCTAACATAAGCAAACTGGCGGCCACATCGGGATGCTCCTCACCATGAATTTTTTCACGAATCTGAAGGCAACGTTTCATAAACGATTCGGCCTCATAATAATTATGCAAAAAGTATGTGGACAGATAGTATTCTCCGATTCGGTGTAAAATGAACGCTATAACCGAGTCCTCCGCCCCGTACTTTTTCTCAGCTTTCTCCAGTGCAAGTTTGCCGATTGTGATTGCTGAATCAGCGTTGTCCTCACTTACAAGGGAATCGGCTTTTTCAATTAAAGCCTCCCAATCCCGGCCTTTAACAGCTTGGCAGCAAGACAATACGACAAGAGCAAGCCCGAATGTAAAAAACTTCATGATCATTGCTTCATCCGGCTATCAGATTGGCAATCGAACTATGCGTCACATCCTGCAATATTAATCGCCATCAATAGCAATACAGTCCAGGTTATTCTTCTATTCTAAACCAGTACTCCTGAATTACTTGCGGAGAATCAGCCTGCGTATCAGAGATAACCATATGATATTTGCCCGCTTTCATTCCGGAGATATCAAGACTAAGATTACCGATCGAGCGCTGATCAAAGCTATGGAAATCGGCATTATCATATATTATAATGCCGTCCTCTGATTCGATCATCACCTTATATGGATTTCCCGGATAGTAGTTATCAAATCGAAATGTCAATAGACCATTATCGCCAAGTCCTTTTTTAAGGGCTTGAGCTGCTATTCGGATCGGGCTTAGATGAATGGTCTGCCTGATCTCTTCTATTGCGGGAGCAGGCTCCCTTTTGAGACCATAATAAGCCGGGACAGCCAACACTATTATTATCAGATATGTTATAGCCGGCTTAAGGATAAAGTGTGTTTTTGGCCAAAGATGATTCCAAAGTCTGGCCCAAAATGACTCGCGTTTTTCTTTTTCCGATAATATATCATCGATTACCACCTTTGCCTTTGGACTGGACCTTAAAAGTTCGGCCTGCTTTTCGAATTCGAGCAATAAATTATGGCAATGCTCGCATTCCAAAAGATGTGTCTCGAACTTTTCACAATCGGATTCGGAAAGGATGCCGATTTCGTAGCCATGTAAGAGTCTTCCGATTTCCTTATTTGTGCATTCCGACATAGATCACACCTTCCCGGTTTGAAGACATCGGCTCAAAAGTGAACGACTTCTACTTAAAATGGAATACAGGCTGCTTTTGGTGATCCTCATTCGTTCGCAGATTTCCTCGGCTATATAGCCCTGATAGCTGAAACTTAATACACGGGCATATCGTCGAGAGGTTTTGGCGATTTTTCTCAGGCATTTGATCAGCATGACCTCAAGATACTGATCGGCGGGCGAGATCAGAGATTCCGATATTTTATCGCCTTTCAGCACATGCTCGACTTTGTTTTTCCGCATCTTTTTCGACTGTAAATAGTTGCCGATCTTCATACGCAAAATGCAGTAGGCCCAGGATTCAAAGTTCGCATGAAAATCCGCGGACTTATACTTCTCCAACACTGTCAAACATGCCTCCTGAACCACGTCCTCGGCAATTTCCTTCTCTAATACTCTTCTTTTGGTGATTGTGGCAAATCTTGCACGCAAAATTTGAAAAAGTTGTTCTTCGGCCTTCTGACTTCCGGCTTTGGCCTGGTTAATCAATTCCTTCATGCCACCCCACAGAATCAGCTTTCAAAGGCAATTTACATTCCGGGGCATTAAATTGTCAAGCAATTAAATCACAATCAGTTGGATTCCCGGATACAAAAAAATCATTCAAGATTGAAAATTCTCATCAAGAATTTCGGGGATCATCAAAAGAAGAGGATAGAAAGGTTATCCGGTTATTCTGTAAAAATGAAAGGTAAGAAACAGGAATTATGTAGAAGGAGCAGGCTTATGAGGATTTAAGATTATTCAAGAATAGAGGGCATGTTGAAAAACCTGGAATTGTCAATGCCGGCGATTTCGGAAAGATAGCCTTCATCCCAAAGCAGATTGGCGGCAGGTCACAACCTCGACTTTGTCTCGGCCAAGACCTGCCGCAACATTTCCGGGTTTTGCAGCAGATGCCAAAACTAAATTTGCATACTTTTTCGTTAAGGAGGTTTAAAATGCGTAAGCTTATTACATTAATCGCGATTATGTTCATGGTCCAGATTTGCTATGGGGGAAATGGGGATATCGTAAATCCGGCTGTGGATGAGGAGTATCAAAATGAAACGGCAGGCTATATGTTTATGGATGGTGATGTTGAAATCCGCCTTAATGGCGGCGAAAATGTTGCTCATGTTGGAGACACTACCACAATTGAAATCTGGATTAAAAACGGTGAAGCTTTGGATGCATTGGGCTTGCCTTTTGAATTCAATATAGGAAGAGATTATCAATTCATTTCATCCGGCGCCTTCGGCTATGTAAATCCTGAGGGGGATGCCGTGGGAGCATTTG
>Ga0272444_10003769_pt1 | contig 13557 bp, 10 predicted proteins | sample SSMForm13_FD_201033 | JGI IMG/M metagenome (GOLD analysis project Ga0272444, IMG submission 201033) | Marine sediment archaeal communities from Little Sippewissett salt marsh, Falmouth, MA, United States - SSM-Form-13 | ecosystem: Environmental > Aquatic > Marine > Wetlands > Sediment ...
CCGATCATCAAAGACGGATGGGCGATTCGGCATCATGCATAGGTTGTCATCATCTCGCCCTGCCGGGCGATCATTCAACACCATGCTCGCAGTGTCACCGTAGTATGTATAGCTCGGCCAGTATTTTCGATCATGAGAAACACAAAGTGTTTATCGCCGGGGATAAAAAGTATGCCGGACTGGTCCCGGCCAATCAATCGTGTAATGAGTGTCATCTGGCAGACAAACCGAAAAGCGCCGAGTTTTCGAAAAAATGTATGGATTGCCACAGTGACGATATGTTTTTGACCGGTCGGTCCGAGATACAGTTTAGTACTATGAATGCGGTCTCGTTCACCGATGCGATGCATACGACCTGTATGGAATGCCACAAAAAAGAAGCGGCAAAACCGGGTAACGAGAATATCGATAAATGCTACACCTGCCACCAATCGATGAACAAATCCCAAGGTACACAAGCTCAAGAATTGGTTAATAAATAAGTTGGTAGGTTTGATTAAAAATATAATTATAATTGTTTAGGTATATCCAGATTAAAGCGTATGTTGGAACAATCCACCTAGTCCATCGGCGAACAAACAATTTATAACATTAAAAGCTATATTTTTCCGGGCACAATTCAGACATTGGATTTTAGACAAAGTATTCATAAATAAAAAGGATTACTCAATAAGTATTACCCATTTTAGATCTAATCTATAATATACTCCAGAAATTCTTTTTTTAGATATTGATGCATTTGAAATTCCGGATCGGTTGTGTCGGCAGCCTGGATATAGCCGAACGGTTTATCGTAATCGTAGGCCAAAATCGAATGGCACATAATGCAATTACTGGAAATGGATTCGCCTGCTTCGTCAATCATGGCATTATTATGACAGCGAAAGCAACCGGACTTTTCTACCAGCCGGTGACCGATATGGCTGTGATAGGTACCCCATTCAATATTCATATCGTGATGAATATTACGATTGTAAATTGCCTGCAGGATCATAATTGCACGATTGATCTGCGCAGTCATTGTCCTGGATATGTTTGGATAATTTAGCCGATAAAAACCGGCCAGTTGATTTGCAATCCCTTCCATCGCAGCGGTTGAATCTGAGTAATTCTTGGTAATCGCCGCAATCGCCTCTCTTTTTAGATATGGTAGTAATCGATCCAGATTGTCCAGTCTTATTTGTTCGTTTACGGCGTCCCGGGGATCTTCGTAAATATGAGTTGCACGGTTATGACAATCAATACAGTCCAATACCCGCGCCTCTTCTCCTTTGGATTGAATTGAACTATTAGTTATTGAAGTATTTCTATACCTTTTATAAGATCCATCCGGCATCTTTCTCTCGACCCAAAGCATTGTTTCTCTCTCGTCATCGACAGAAGAGTAACACACTTCGTTTTCCTCGGCAACATGCCAATGAATGCCTCCTTTGGGACTTACTTTGCCCGCATCCACTTTTAAGTTTAAAGTTGTATATCCCGTAGTTGAGGCCGAATCATTGTCATACCGGACAATGGTCTTAAGACGGCTGCCGTAGAATTTATCGGGCCAATGACACTTTTCACAAGTTTCTCGGGCAGGGCGAAGTTGGTGCACCGGAGTCGGTATTGGACGTTCCAACAGGTTAAAAGTCACTGAAATAATCTGCCGGGTGCCGTTAATTTTGGAATCGATTAATGCCCCGACCCCTTCGCCGACATGGCATTCTACACAGGCTACTCTGGCATGTGGAGAATCCTGATAAGTGACCCATTCAGGATTCATTACCGAATGACAGGCTGTCCCGCAAAAGCGGGCGCTATCCATAAAATGAAGCATCCGTGATCCAGCCACAGTCATGAATAAGATGTTTATTATTGAGAAAAGGGCAATGCTCTTGAAAACCGTCGATCCAAAAAAACCGCCTTTGGTTTCCTGATCCCCAAATGATTCCGTAAGCAGTTCTTTCCCGGATTTACCGGTCGTCTTTTTCCGAAGGTACCACCCGATCGGAATAAGTATTAATCCTATAATGAAGAGTAATGGGAAAAGAAGATAAACTACCAAACCAGCATAGGCGTTGGTGAAAATTCCCATGAAACGGGCGATTTCCAAAATCAAAAAGGTAATAAACGATGAGGTCGTCAAGATTACGCCAATCTTTCCGATCCGATTGATCGATACTCCGCGGAGGAATCTTAGATATTTATCGAGCACACTTACCGCCTATTTCATTTCATATAATTGCTGGAAAATCCTTTGCATATCCCCGGAGCGAATGTCTTCCTTTAATTCTTCCGTTTCTCTATTAATCCAGGAGTGCATGGGATCATTGCTAAGCAAATCATCAATGTACTTATTTAAGTCGGGATCGTTGAATTTTCTTGCTTCGGGAATCATTTTCTGGTAGAAATGTTTCGCAATATCATAGAACCCGTGCCACCAAGTGTAGTCCGGTCCCATCATAGATGCCCCATGACGTGCCCGGCGGCCTTCATGATGCCATAATTCCCAGTATATCCATTCGATTTCATTGCTGAACGATGCCGGATATTCCAGAAGTTTCTTTTCTTTTACGATCTTCATTATCTCACCGGCCGGTTTAGCGAACTTCTCATTATATAGATGCACCGAAGCGTCAAATTGGTAGTAATGCCCATCGGCAAATGGTTTTCCATGACAATTTATACATACCTGCTTCATATTATCCCGCTTCATCTGCCAGTTTTCCTTGTGTTTGGAAACCGGTGGCCGAAGAGTCCAGCTGATCCGATTACCAACATCATGTGTTAATGCCAATCCAGGGGCTTCCGACATGTGGCAAGTGGCACAGGTTGGTGCGACATAGTAATCCTTGCCAACTACCCATGAATCTGAATTAAGATTCATCTTATCTATATTGGTGTAGTAGGCATTACCATGTTTCGATTCCTCATAAACTTCTTTTTGAGGATGATCGGGTCCCAGATGACATTTTGAGCAGGCTTCCGGTTGCCGAGCCTGAGCTTTATCGAAGGTGTGTCGAGTATGACAAGCATTACAGGAACCTTTCGATCCATCCGGATTGAGTCGTCCAATACCGGAATTCGGCCACGATTTTTTGGAGAGTTTGTTTGGTGAGTTTGAATCGATTTTTACCTTGCTGCCGTGACAACTTTCGCAGCCAAGAATTGCGACAGGTTCACCAGCAGCAACGTGAGCTAGATAGGCATCTGCCGATTCCAGTATCAATCCGGCTGTAGCATGATAAGAGTTGTCAACCGCTGTCATTTCCCTGTGATGGCAGTCCCCGCAGTCTTTCGGCGTTACCAGAGTTGTAATCCGGGCATCATAATGCATATAGGCATCAGGATCGCCTTTTTCAGCCTTATGACAATCGTAGCAAGTTACTTTATGAACGGCATGCTGAGAATTGTACCATTGATTATAAAGCCCGGGGGATTTCTCTTTATGGCAGGTCATACATTTCCCGGCAGCATCCCCTTGCTGCGCCGTCGTAATAGAGGCAAAGGACAACATTGTTGTGAGTGTAATTACTATTGTTTTTAGTTTCATAATCGTTTCTCCTCTATTTCAGACTATTATTTCAATTATCGATCAGCATAACTTAACGCAAATATCCGGGATCCCTATTGAAAGTCCCAGTATAATCAACACTCGGGAGAAACACCAATGTTCCGGCGGCTGACTTCATACCCTTTATTCTTCTTGTGATTTTTGTTTCTTCCTTGCACGGTCACGCCCCTATTTCGGCCATCGTCTGTAAGTATAACCGACTCGTTTATAAGGGTCAACAATAATCGGCTGTGATATCTATTCTGCCCAAATGGTGATGGAAATCGAGTCCGTTACCCGCATAGTGGCGCAAGAACTTACACCATATTGTGAACTAATCGTGACCGCTTTCCCGACGTATATTAAAATGACCGATCACTGTTTAGAGTCGACAATTACTTGACCCCGTGAGGTGAAAGAGATGCCTTGTTGCATCTGCGTTCCTATCATGATGGATTCAACAACAGGTGGATTTGTACACTTATCAGCAGTCCATTCAACGATGAAATTCGCACCCGATCCACCACTCTCGTCCTTTTCGGGGACTACATAGCGCAACGATCCCAGAGGGCCAAGCACAATCGCCGTGTCGATATATCCCTCCAGTAGTTTTCCTTGAGTCTCGTAGTAGTCAACCCGTGTGATTCTGATTTGATTGTGTGAATCAGTGTTTCTGATACTTAAGGTCACTGTTAACATAAACGGCTCTTCGCTATTGGCACTATAGATATGTGAATACGCCGGAACGTACAGTGTCTGTCCCATTGACAACTCTTGTTTATCGCAGGCTTGGATGGGCACAGCAATAATGAATACAAGGCTTAAGGCTACAAACGGACCTATCATACCGCATAGTTTACTCACTACATTTCTCCTTTCTGCTAAGCGTCAGCGTCACTGTGGGGGGTAGCACGAAGCACGACAACATCATGGCCCAAAGCGAACCGGTGCCGGGCTCTATTTCGCATGTTCATACTCCCGGATTAGTGGTCGGTTATAAATATAACCGACCTGAAAAGCCTGGTCAACGATAATCCACCACAGCGTCTCTGCTGCCGTTTTACTGTGACCAAAATATGTCCACGATCATCGTAAGTTATTGCGTGATATTCGGCGGTATAACTAAGGTGTGGGGGTAATCGAATTGGACCGCCTTTTATCCACAGAAACACAACAAATTACGATTTAACTTCTTGGTTCTTATAAACTTCCAGTTTTTATTTGGTTTTGTTTGTAACCATTTTTTCTTGTTTTGACCTCAATTCGTCCCGAATCTGAAGCAAGATATCAGGAAATTTGCATCTCTTCTTTTCTGTTTTGGGAAGACATCTACACTATATTAAAATAATTCAAAAATATAGTTGACTTAAGGTCATAAATGACCGATATTCATTTATGACTTAGAACCATATATGAGGATTCTATGAAAACGAACAAGTCAAAGACTAAAGTTATCCCTCCCGGGCGGCGGAATCGGCGAAAAGCCGAAACAAGGGATAAGATAGTCAAATCGGCCTTGGACCTACTGTCCAAACAGGAGTATAGCGCTACCACAATAGAGCAGATAACAGAGGCAGCAGATGTTGGCAAGGGTACCTACTTCAATTATTTCGCATCCAAAGAACATCTTCTTTATGAAGTCGGCAAGGAACAAATGGAAATAGTCCGTACTTCGGTTGAGAAAGCACTCCTGGAATCTGGTGATACAAAGAGAGCATTTCAGGATCTGTTTTTGGATCTCACAAAACTATTCGCCGACAATCCAATCCTGGCCCGGAATCTCATTCTGGCAAATCTTGGTAATGATTCGGCCCGAGAACTTATGGCGAAAAACATAGCGAAGCGGGCACGGTGGCTGATCAAGTTAGTCAAGAAAGGCCAAGAACGCGGAGACATTCGACGGCGTATAAAGCCGGCAATGGTGGCTCATTGGTATCTGCAAGTATATTTCGGAAGCCTCATATACTGGGCGCTGCAACCACCTGCTAAGCTTGAGGGTTGGCTGCAATTCTCTTTCGAACAATTCTGGAACAGCGTTGCTACCAAATCGCATGACACCATAACAGATCGCCCGAAAAGGAAAGGTTAGTTTTATGAATGAATCAATAAAACAGAGTATCGGAAAGCGGCTGCAATAAAAATAATACATCATAAATTCTGGCGGCAAAGTGAATACATTGTATGACGACATAAACTGCAACTTAATGAGTTTCCTCAAAAAGGAACTCAATGTTTAAAAAAAGGAAAGTGAAATGAGAAACTACGATGTTGTTATTATCGGTGGTGGCCCTGCAGGGGTCCAGTCGGCTATATCTGCACGAAATTCAAATCCGGATAAATCAATTGCCCTGATCCGCAAAGAGGGAATTGCTTTAATCCCGTGCGGTATACCATATACAATGCATAGCCTGAACTCCGTTGATGAAGATATTCTTCCGGATGCTCTTCTTCAAAAAAACAATATAGACATGATTCATTGTGATGTTATAGGAAAAGACAATAAAATCTTGAGGTTAAAAGACGGTAATCAGATAGAATTCGATAAGCTCGTATTGGCTGCCGGTTCTATCCCGATTAAACCGCCGATTCCGGGAATAGATATGGACAATATATATGTTTTGTCCAAAGACTATGAATATCTGCAGAAAATGCGAGAGGAAATCAGTACAGCTCGGAATATTGCAATCGTCGGCGGAGGATACGTTGGTGTTGAACTGGCCGATGAATTGGTGAAGAAAAACATAAATGTTACTCTGATTGAAAAATTACCCGGATTGCTTCCAACTTCGGTGGATCAAGAATTTGGCAGTATAGTCCAAACAGAATTGGAAAACCAGGGAGTTGAAATAATAACCGGTGTTGGTGTGGAAGGATTTTCCAAAGACGGTAAAAATATAAAGGTAGAATTGGAGAATGGTAATTCAAAGATAGTTGACCACGTAATTATTTCAATTGGGTTCAAACCTGATATGCGCTTAGCTCGTGAATTCGGATTGGAAATAGACGAAGAATACGGCGTTATTGTTGATGAATATATGAAAACTTCAGATGACGATATCTTTGCTGCCGGGGATTGTGTGGCAAAACGGAGTTATCTTAGTGGTGATTTTCGTAGAATCATGTTAGCATCAACTGCCATGTCACAGGGGCGCCTTGCCGGATCAAATCTGTTTTCGATTAACGTCCTGAAAGTTTTTCATGGGACTCTCGGTTCTTTCGCAACCAAAATCGGAAATACTGCGGTGGGGGCTACGGGATTGACAGAAACGCGTGCGAAAGCGATGAAAATAAAATATTGTACCGGGGTCTCTGAATCCGTAGACCGTCACCCTGCCAAACTGCCAAATGCGTCAAAGATGAGAATTAAACTCATGTTCGCAAAAAACTCACATATTTTGCTCGGGGCGCAGGTATCCGGTGGTGACTCCGTCGGGGAATGCATTAATATGCTCTCGGTGATGATTCAAAAGAATATGACGGATATGGAAATTGATACATTACAAATCGGCACACACCCGCTTTTAACCCCGTCGCCGCTTGCATATGGTGTAATTAATGCTACGGTTGATGCCATTATGAAATGGTATAATTGAGGAAGTATTTCTATTGAAGGTTTAGGTTATAATTTAAAAACTGTTTTCAAATTACCATTATTTATCTCTCTTTTGATAGGTACCGGAATGAGATAAAGAAACTGCGGTTTTGATCTTTACGAAATCGCGAACGATATGGTGTCACGTTGTTCGTTCTTATTGGGGGCTATTGGAGTATGGTTTTCGTAATCTTCTATATATCAATATATTACGTTTTATAAGTCTGTTCCGCAAAATCTTAGATTTTTGATCCGTTTTGATTGTTTTTAAATTTTCGGGGCACAAATAGGGTACAGAAAATCTGTTAGATCAAATCCACTCATTTTAAATAGTATTTTCAGGTTTTATAGGACTGTATGATGAAAGAATCATAATACGCCCGAAAACCCCTGCAAAATCAGGCTTTTTGCCAATATTAATAATATTGTTAGACCAAATTAAGAAAATTATATAACAGCCAGGAGAAATTATGTTTAGACAGCAAACTCCTCGAATCTTCTTTGGTAATGCATTATTATTTATGTTTGCAATGTCGATTCACGCCGATGTTCCGCAGGCAATAAACTATCAGGGAAGATTGACCGATTCAGGCGGTAACTCTGTTTCCGATGATAGTTATGAAGTGGTATTTACTATTTATGATGCCGCTGAAAGCGGCGATTCCAAATGGACCGAAACTCAATCTGTCATTACAAGTGATGGCTTGTTTGCCGTTTTATTGGGTACCATTAATCCGATTAGTGATACCGTCTTTAACGAAACTACCCGATATTTAGGAATTCAATTGGATGGTGAGCCGGAATTAATTCCGCGAATTACACTGGTTAGTGTACCATATGCCCAACGAGTTGGTACAATCGACGGTGCTTCCGGTGGTGATGTTGATGGAGATATGACTTTGTCAGGTAAAGCCACATTCGGACCGGGCAACACAAATACCGGTACAAATTCTTTCGTTTTCGGTAAGTCTAACAATGCCAGCGGCGATAATGCCACTATCAGTGGTGGTTATCAGAATGCTGCCTATGGCGATTATTCATATACTGCTGGTTATGCTGATACAATTATCGCCAGTGGTGATTATTCGGTTCTTTTTGGTATCGGAAGCAAGCTCACGCAGGACTCAACTTTTATGATAGATATGCCACACGTACGGATTGGTGATGAGACAGATGGCTTTGAATTACCCACTACTGATGGAACTTCCGGCGAGGTTATGATTACCGATGGTGCCGGTCTGTTAAGCTGGAATACGCTTGAAACTGGTAGTAATAATTGGAATGAATCAGGAGGCGTTCTCTATACTAATGCCGTGTATGGTTTGGCTCGTTTTAACAGTACCGTTTGGGGTACGGATAGTGATTCCACTCATATAAATTTCGGTGTTCATAGTACTACCGGTGCATTCGGATATGATTACAACTATTTGACTATCAGTGGTGGATATATGAACAATGCCAGTGGTGACCTGTCAACTATCGGCGGCGGTGCAAATAATACTGCCAATGACAGCTCGACAGTCAGCGGCGGTTATAACAACACAGCCAATGGTAGTCTGGCTACAATCGGAGGCGGAAGAACTAATCTTGCTAATGGTTCAAGAGCCACTATCAGTGGAGGTTCCAATAACCATGCTACCGGCAATGTTCCCACAGTTGGTTATGGTAACTACGCTATAGACAGTGCTACCGTAGGTGGTGGTTCAAACAACGACGCCGGCGGCGCAAGCGCTACTATTGGTGGTGGCAGTCTCAACGAAGCCAGTGGTCTTTATGCTACAGTAGGTGGCGGTTTTAAAGATACTGCCGGCAGCGACTATTCAACAATCGCCGGTGGATCTAACAATGATGCCAGCAATGATTACGCCACTATCGGCGGAGGTTTTGTCAACTCCGCCAGTGGTCAGTATTCTACAATTGGCGGGGGAACTGACAACGAAGCATCTTGTAATTTTGGCACGATCAGCGGTGGTACCCACAATGTCGCAGGTGGCGACGGTGCCTTTATCGGAGGTGGGTTCAGTAACTTAATTGGTGGGCCTTATCCTAATAGTGGTGAGTATGCCGTTATTGGTGGTGGCTATAATAACGAGGCTTCGGTACAGTATTGCACGATAGGTGGCGGTACGGGTAATATTGCCAGTGGTTCGGGAGCCACAGTATGCGGTGGAGGAGCTAATACTGCCAGCCATACTGATGCCATTGTTTGCGGAGGTTCAGGCAATACTGCCAACGGTATTTGTGCAACTGTTTGTGGTGGCGCGAACAACACTGCCATCCGCTACCAGACCAGCTCGGTCAGCTCATGACGCTTTCTGAGATAGAAGGTCGTGTCGTCTCCCACTATCACCGGAGTATGGTTCTCCCAGAGGATCAACCCGGTATCGACACAGCAATACTGAAGAACGGAATCCCCCAGCCCGCTGACCGGTGTCTGCACGTACTCATAACAGGTGTAAGTCCCATGTTCGACCGTGACCGCGGCATTGGTTGCATTCACTTCGTAGTGCACGTCATACATCGAGCAATCATACTCGTCACCGTCTGTCGCCGGATACTTTAACAGCAGGCACTCATCAGACGGAGTCCATTCTTCCATCCCCTGTGCCGTATTCCGATTGTAGCCAGTGTAGTCAAATCCCTCCACGACATACCAGACATCGCCACCTATGTTGGTATCCTTTACTATCAGAATGGTATCGTATGAAATGTCGGTTACACCACCGCCCAGGTCATAATCCGTTATCTTGAAGACACTCTTATTGCCGACCTCTAGCGGGTTGATAACATGCGTGGGTTCGGGTCCGTTGGAATTGGAATCGTCGTCACAGCCCAGAATGGCAAACATGAGCAACACCATCACAAACGAGATCACCTTTAATCCTGTCATACCTTAGATCCTTTCTCTTGGTAACGACGGTTGCCCAATGGCACAATCGCATGTCCGTAGACCGCCGCAACCGATACAATTTATCTACCATTGCATATCGATGGGTATTCTCCTGAATACAAGTAAGCTTTGCAAACAGTTATCAATGCGCCAAACATAGTGTTCGCCTGCGGTTTTGTCAATATTAAAAGAGCATTATCCCGACCGGCTCACCAACGCAAGTGCCAGTACTTCCTTGCGACCAGATCGTGTCCACGCTCGTCGTAAGTTATTGCATGATATTCAGCGATATAGCCGACCGGTGGGGGGTATAGGCAAATGATCCGGCCCGTGTGTCGCTGCAACTTATTGATTTACATGGAATTACAACAAATGGAGGGGAGGGTTGAATCCCATACTCGCGTTGCGGCACAAGGACTTACACCCTATTGTGACCATATTGTGACCGTTTTTTTGGGCCACTATGACAGGAGAATTAGGGCTGTGATCTGGACAACCTCAAGAACTGGGGAAGAACATAGTTCTCACCGCGACCAAAGTCCTTCTCTTTTGCTGCCGCAGCATGACCAACCAATTCGCTACCTTGAGGCCACACGGTGAGAATCACTTCGTCATGGACAGCAAACGGATACAAGTACGGGATACAGGCGTCAAACCTCCAAAGGAGACTACCATTGCTTTTGCCAACATCCCGCGTAGGAGAAAGCCACTGTTGTCCGCTGCAGCTATCCCCGTCGATTCGAATTTGCAGTCGCCCCCCGGAATCGAACTTCGCCGATAAAGCGCACTCTCCTTTGGGGCCTTTTATCAGTCCCTTCCAAAGGCCACTGTAATCTGCCGGGTTGAGCCGGGGCCAGCGAGGCCAACCACGACCGGCTTCCGGGTCAAAATCGCCTCTCTCCTTGTCCGATAAGGCGGCACTAATCAGCGCTGCCAATACTGGCGTGCTTTTGGGAGAGGAATACCAGGCGTTACTCAATATTGCAATAGCTAACCCTCTCGACGGGATCAGGTACAGCCAATTGTGAATTCCTGGCCCTCCGCCTCCGTGCTGAACAGTCTTCAGGCCAAAGTCGGTTTGTACGTCCCAGCCGAGTCGACGCGTGGTCGTTTTCAATTGCGGTTCATGATATTGCCACATCATGTCCAGCAGGGAGTCGGGAAGAATCGGTTCTGCTACATGATGGTATGATTTCAAGTGTAACAATCCAAAGCGCGCCAAATCTCCGGCCGTAGAATACAATGCCGTGTATCCGTCTTTGTCAAAAGCAACCGGCAGAACTCCTTCTTCTACGTTTTGTGTTACAATCAATTGCGGAGGAGGTATGGTGTCGAAGTATTTTGTGTTCTCAAGACCAAGCTTCGTAATTATCTCCCTAGTGATGTACATCTTGATGTCTTCACCCACCGCGTTCCTGAGAATATCATCAAATATGCCGTAACCGATATTTGTGTACTGATACCGCGAACCCGGTGGGCAAACGAGGACGCCGGCAAGATCTACCAGGTCGGCATTGGTCCGTTTGTCTGCATCATTGATCTGATCACCGGCGATGTAGTATCCATACGGAAGGCCCGTCGTGTGGAGAAGCAGCCTGGCGATGGTTGCACTATCTGCATCACCTTGATATGCTGTTAGTTTTGACTCGTCCAAGTATGCGTTTGCTGGAGCGCGAAGATCTATCTTACCCCTTTGAGCGAGAATCATAAGTGCTGTTGTTACAAAGGGTTTGTCAATCGAAGCAACTAGATACATAGATTCAACAGTTGTGGGAATTCGCAGTTCCTTGTTGGCGAAACCAAAGGCTTTTTCGTAGATGATCTCGCCGTCTTTCGCCACGGCAACCTGATAAGAAGCGATGCCCATCTCTTTCATCAGCCGCTCAATCCGGCATTCAGCTGAAGCGAAAGGCTGATTCGGATCCACTCGGTCACACTCGTCACAACCAGACAATAGTCCCTGTACTATAAGAAGTATGATCCACGATCCAACACCTACGTGGTGCCTATTTGTGCGTTTCATTTCCGTCTTCACATTTGTGAGCAATCATTGATAGGCCAGCCCATGCGCTTAACCATCGGCACTCGAATCATCGAATCTCGCTCCGCATTTCGGACAGAACCTGTCACCAAAGACTTTACCCAATTGACCCCTGCATAATGGACAGCGCCAGATGAAGGCGATCGAGACGAACAGTGCAAAGATGAGAAGGTAGAATGGGGGCGCCCAGGTCAGTTTGGGTATGCCGAAGAGTCTCCACGATGGAAAAGCAAGGACAGTCACTCCTACGAAAATGATCAGTATAATCAGCATGATGCTGATACACCAAGCCCTTCGATGTCTGATCTCAGTTCTGAATCTCTTCAATTCTTGCTCTGTCGGTGTCATCCTTTCGCCTGTCATTTATGAAACTTAACCATGAACGCAGCTTCCTTTTTCAGAGGATTTCTGCCTCTCTTTCCGTTCTCAAAAAGACCATACCCTGAATCACCAGCGCCACAGCCGCAACCAGCAGTCCGACGGGAGCAAGCAGCACGGTGGTCAAAGATACGCCGCCAACAACGGTGGCATAGGCGAAGGGTCTGAGCAGACCAAACATGTTGTCTCTCATTCTCAGAAGGCCGATTCCAAACAGAACCAGCAGGAGTCCATACAGCACAAGAAGAACCACAGTTGCTATCTGTAAACCCGACGAATGGGGATATTCCCACCGGATAACAGCGCCTATTATCTCGACCTGCCCTGAAATAAAAAACAGAGCCTTGACCAGAATTAGAGTCGTGATTACCAGGTCTGTACCGTGAAATGCGAACTGCGCGTTCAGTAGCACTCGGAATGTGTATAGAACGTAGATTCCGATCAGAAGATTAACAAGTTGGATCGGGGCTAGATAGATATCCATCCCTGGAGCTATGAAGCTAAGGAGGATCGAACCCCCTATCTCCGGAAATAGAAGTACGGCCGAGACTACTGCAAGCCTCCCGGCCAGACTGTATCGCGCAATGTCTATCTTAACCATCGTGGTTTATCCTCCGCGTATTATGGTGCCCGTCGGAGACGTCACCTTCTTCCGTGTCCGCCACGTACTCCAGTACATCGCCTGGCTGGCACTCCAACTCCCGGCAAATCGCATTGAGCGAAGAGAAACGGACGCCCTTCAACTTCCCGGTTTTGAATAAGGATAACCCGGTGAGCGTTAGGCCAATTCGGCTCGCCAGCTCGGTGACAGACATCTTCCTCTTGGCCAGCATTACATCGAGGTTGATCTTTATAGCCATATATTAGTCTACGCTGTTGTTTTTAATTAGTTGCGAGAAAATTCTAACTGTTAATTAAAATAACCAAAATATCGTTTGTAATATGGCCTGAGTTTACCTGGGCCGAAGAGTTTCATCCGTTCGTCCATGACACTGGTCTCCTTCCATGGCATACAATACCTCCTTCAAAGTAATTATATGCCAATGTGTAAACTATGTCCCCGGAATGAACTGTAAAGGATGTGACCGGAATATACCTATAAAGCGGAGAGGCAGGGATTC
>Ga0272444_10003771_pt1 | contig 13556 bp, 9 predicted proteins | sample SSMForm13_FD_201033 | JGI IMG/M metagenome (GOLD analysis project Ga0272444, IMG submission 201033) | Marine sediment archaeal communities from Little Sippewissett salt marsh, Falmouth, MA, United States - SSM-Form-13 | ecosystem: Environmental > Aquatic > Marine > Wetlands > Sediment ...
ACGTTGGTCACTTCGCGTACGCCGCGAAGGTAATGCTCGAACCGGCGAACCACCGCATCGGTGGTTTCCAGGGTGGTCCCTTCCGGCATATCGACCACGATCTGAAATTCGTTTTTGTTGTCAAAGGGCAGCATTTTCAGCGGCACCAGGCGGAACATGGCCAACCCCACGGGCAGGATCAACAGGATCAGGATACCCACCAGCAGCATCCAGCGGCGGGCCCGTGATGCCAGAAACGGAGCGACCACGGCCCGATAAACCCGGTGGATCAGACTCTGGGTGGGTTGTGGTGGCGCGTTTCCGCCGGCATCCCCGCCGATGGTGACCGGATGACGTTTTAAAAGCAGGTAGGTCATCCAGGGCACGATCGTCAATGCGCACAGGGTGGAGAAAATCACGGTCATGGGAACGTTGGAGGCCATGGGCGCCATGTAGGGGCCCATCATGCCGGTGATGAAAAACAGCGGGGTAAATGAGATGATGATGGCGATGGTCGACATGATCACCGGTGGCAGTACCTCGTTGACGGCAAACAGCACGCTGTCAATGGGGCCGCGTTTGCCGGTGAACATGTGCCTTTGAATGTTGTCCACGTTGGTGATGGGATCATCAACCACAAGGCCAAGGGAAAGAATCAGGGCAAACAGGGTGACCCGGTTGATGGTGTAGCCCAAAAGAAAATTAACCAAAAGGGCCAGAGAAAAACTGATCGGCACGGCCAGGGCGACCACCAGGGCCTCCCGCCAGCCTAAAGAAAAAGCCAGAAGAATCACCACGGTGACAATCGCAAAAGCCAGGGAGGCCAAAAGGTCGTTGACCTTTTGCTGGGCGGTTTTCCCGGTGTTGCGGGTGACTTCCACGCGGACATCGTCCGGAATGACCTCTTTTTTCAGGACTTCCAATTCACTTAAAATGTTGCGGGCCACGTTGACGGCATTGGTGCCGCGCTTTTTTGCCAGGGCCAGGGTGACCGCCGGGTAGGACAGGGGCGTGTCGGTCAGCTGGTTCTCCTGCCTGAAAAAATGGGAATAACCGATTCGGGAATAGGTCGTCGGTTCTGTGGGGCCGTCGATTACGCTGGCAATATCGTGCAAGTACACCGGGCGTCCGTCGTGCACGCCCACCACCAGTTCTCCCACCTGTCCGGCTGCGGCGATAAAGGCGTTGGCGGTGACCGTGATGTGTTGATTGCCCCTTGCGAACGCACCGGCGGTAATGGAGGCATCGGCTCCCATCAGGGCCTGGCGGACCTCTGCCAGACTGATGCCCAGGCCCGTCATGCGCTCGGGAAAAAGTTCCACACGAATTTCCCGGGGCCGGCCGCCAACGATCTGGGTGCGCGAAATATCTTTTACCGCCGACAGACGGGCCAGCACCTCTTCGCCGATACGGCGAAGCTCATTATCATTGCTCTGTGAGGAGAAAAGGGTCAGGTTGACGATGGGAACGTCGTCGATTTCGACCGGTTTGATCACCCATCCCTTGACGATGGACGGCGCCTGATCCTGGTACATGGCGATGCGGTTATGGATTTTCAGGATCGAGTTCTCCCGTTCCTCGCCGACAAAAAAACGGACCGTGACCACGGCCATGTCCTGGCTGGACATGGAGTAAACATACTCCACACCATCGATTTGCCAGAGCAGACGTTCAAGCGGTGTGGCGACCAGCTTTTCGACTTCCTCGGCACTGGCACCCGGCGCGCTGACATAGATGTCTGCCAGGGGGACCACGATCTGGGGGTCCTCTTCTCTGGGGGTCACCAGGATTGCGGCCACACCTAAACACAGGGAAAGAATGATCATGATCACGGAAAGGTGCGAAGTGAGAAAACGATAAACGACTGCAGCGATAATCCCCTTGGGCGCATTCACTTCTTCAGCCATTGTCCTTCACCTCCCAGCCGATGGTTTCCGTGCCGTCGAGGCCGGAGAGGACTTCAACCGCATCGCCCATGCGTTCAACGGTGGTGACATAACGGGAGACCCAGTCGCCGTCGACGTTGACCCGAACCAGCTCCAGCTGGCCCACCCGGCGGATGGCGGCTTGTGGGATGGTAACGATGCGGCGACGATCAACAGGGATGCGCAGTTTGCCGAACATGCCCGGATAAAGCCCCTCCACCGGGGGCATGGCCGCCTTGACCAGAAAGGTTCGAGAATTGGGGTCCGCGTAAGGGACGATTTCCTCAACCGTGGCGTCCACCTCGCGAGATAGGGTTTCAATGGCAACCGTCAGTGATGCACCGGGTTTGACGCGTGTGATCAGGCCTTCACGAACATGCGCTTCCAGGCGCAAGGCACCGGATGTGCGCAGGGCGATCAATGGTTTGCCAGGCAGCGCCAGATCACCCGGTTCCACGAAGCGCTTGAGCACCACACCGGCCTCGGGGGCCTCGATACGGGTGTATTCCAGCGAAATGGTGCTCTCCTTGACCACGGCTTTGGCCTGGAGGATGCCGGCATCGGCAGCGGCCAGTGCTTCCTGGGCCCGTTTGACCCCCGCCTCGGCCTGGCGAAACGTCGATTCGGCGGATTCGAGCTCCTGGGCCGTGGCGGCCTGGGCCTTGACATAGCCTTTGACACGGATGTACTGGGCCTGGGCCTGTTTGAAAGCGGCCTGGGCGGCCTCCAACGTGTGTCTGGCCTGCTCGCGGCCGGCTTGGGCGGTTTTCAATGCCTGATCGGCCTGCTCCAGGCGGGATGTCATCTGACGATTGTCAAGGGTCACCAGCAAGGCCCCCTTGGCCACTTCATCGCCGGGATTGACCTGGACATCAAGGACCTGCCCGGTGACGCGTGCCTCGATACGGGTTTCGGTTTTGGGACGCACCGTCCCCACCGCCTCGACCCATTGATCGGCCTGCTGGACCGTAGCGGTGGCGGTTTGCGACGGGGCCGCGGTGGATTTATCAACGGGCGCAAAGGCGCCGGGTTCGATTTTATTACAGCCGCTGAGCATGAGCCATGTTGCCGTCAGACAAATGCCGGACGCGATCAACAAAAGTCGTGCTTTTCTACTCATCATTTATCCTTCCTTGCTGCCGGTTTCACGGTTGCGGGTCCAGTACCCGATGGCCCGGGCAATCTGTGCTCTTGCTTTCTCGCGATCGAAATAGGCGGTGGTTTCGTGCATTCTGGCACGGCTGTAAGCCAGTTCGGCTTCCAGATAGCGGGTGATGTTTGCCGAGCCGCCTTCGTACTGGCGTTTGACCAGGTGGTACGTCTCTTCTGCGGTTTTGACATTGGATGTGGCCACCTTGAGTCGCTCTTCGGCTTCATCCAGATTGAGATAGGCCTTTTTGACATCGAATTTGACCGCCAAAAGGGTTTTGCGGTCTGCGGCCAGGGCTTCGCGCAGATTGGAAAGCGCTTCGGCGCGCTGCCCCTTGGTGGCAAAGCCGCTGAAAATATTCCAGTTCAGGTAAAGTCCGGCCGTCCAGTTCTCGCGCTCGGAGGAATATCGCATTTCCGGATCATCCACGTAATACCGGGTTTGAAAATCCAGTTGGGGCAGATATCCTGCGCGGGCGGCATCCGCGGCCATCTTGGATTGGCGCAGCTTTTCGCGCACGCCGGCCAGCTCCGGCCGGTTGACCAGGGCAACGTCAAGGGCTGAAACCGTATTCTCGGGTATGTCGACGGCATAGGGCTGGGCCTTGTGAACGCCGAACGGGATATCCGGCTCGACCCCCAGAATTTCCGCCAGGCCGGTTTTGGCAAGACGTTGACGGTTACGGCTCTGAACGAGAATTTCTTCGGATTCGGCCATGCGTACCTGCAAGGAGAGCAGATCGGTTTTCAGGGCGCCGCCGGATTGAAAGCGAACCTCCATGATCTTGAGCTGTGAACGGGTGGTTTCAAGGGATTCCTCGGCCACGGCGGTAAAATTGGTGGCGGCCAGAATATCATAGTAGGCGCTGATGGCCGTGGCCATGACCTGGTTTTCGATGCTGTCACGGTCAAGATTGGAAATGGTCACTCCGGTTTTGGCCATCTCACGGTTGAGTGTATCCTTGCCGCCGTTGAACAGATTGATACCGGCCCCCACGCCGGTTTCATAATTCTCAAACCATCCCGGATTGTTGAAATCCGTGTTGGGCGGGAGTTTGCGCTGGTCGATGGTTTTGAACAAAAATGCCGATGGGGCATCGCCCTGGACATACTCCGTATAGACATTCACCTGAGGATAGAACGGGGCCGTGGATTGGGTCAGCATGGCCTTGGCCCGTTCAATGCGCGCCATGGCCATGAGCAGATCCGGATTGTTGGTTTTGGCGATGGTCAGAATATCCTTGAGGGCCAGCGTTTTATCGATGATACACTTGCCCTTGGCGGATTCGGTGGATCGCGAAGCATCTAAAGGGCAGGCCAGATCGGCATACTCGGTTTTAATATCCTCATATTGATAAGCATTCTTGGGTACACATCCGGATAGCGCCATGGCTTCAATAATGGCGCCCATGATCATCAACAACACCCATATCCTTGACATTTAAAGCCTCCTCATCCATTCTCAGGATCGGAAATTTTATAAATTGATCAAAATTGCTTGTTCTTGCGCCCGTCTTCGGCGTTGCACCAACGGCCACATACTTCGAGTATGCAACCGTTGATGCGCCTTGAAGACGAACCCAAGCCCGGCGCAATTGTGGTCAATTTATTTCATCTCCGATCCTTATCTCGTTATTTTGCTCAGCCCTTTGTTTAGAGCCGCATCTTGATGGGCGGTTACAGGCTGATCATTTTGTTATAGGGTATGATGGGTTGGTCTGCAAAATCAAAACCGCGGATGGGGCCCCGGCACCACCGCCCCATAAGGCGTCGGTATAGGTCGTGCCCCTTTTTAGGCGCGGCTTTATTGCGTCTAATGTTAACCTTGCCACCCATTGGATGCAAGTTTGAATTGAACCTGAAAAACCCTTTGAAAAACGATTCTAAGCACTTGATGGTGGTGGTGCATCGATGAAAAAGGAGGCCCATGTCCCAATCCACACCTTCTCAAGCCACTCTTTATGACCTATTGCAGCGTATGATTGAAGAATCCACGTCCATGGTGGCCTTTACCGGGGCCGGAATATCCGCGGAAAGCGGAATCCCCACCTATCGCGGGGACGATGGCCTGTGGAACAAATACGATCCGGCCAAGTTTGCCAATATCAATCATTTTTTCAAGCAGCCGGATTATTATTGGAATTTTTTCAAGGAGGTGCGCTATCCTGTGATCCACCGGGCACGTCCCAACAAGGCCCACGCGGCACTGGCGCAGCTGGAGCAAAAAGGAAAGCTTAAAACCCTCATCACCCAGAATATCGATGGACTGCAACAGGCGGCAGGGTCGCAGCATGTGCTGGAGCTGCACGGTAACACCCGTCGGATCGTCTGTCTGAATTGCGGGCAGTGCCACAGCATGGAAGATGTGTACGAACAGCTTGACACCCGCCTGCCGCCTTTGTGTCCGGATTGTGATGGGACACTGAAGCCCGACGTGGTCTTTTTCGGCGAGTCTTTGCCCACGGATGTTCTGGAGGATGCCATATCCGCATCACAGTCCTGTGATCTGTTTCTGGTGGTGGGCAGTTCCCTGGTGGTGCAGCCGGCCGCAACCCTGCCGGTCACCGCGCGTCAGCATGGTGCCCGGGTTGTGATCATTAATCGTGACCCCACACCGCTGGACGGGATCGCCGAACTGGTTTTTCACTCCAGCGCATCGGAAGTACTCGGCTGCTTGGTTTGAGCCCATGGCGCAGGAACAGGGATGACGGTGCGTGGTGAAGAAGACAGGCGGCTGGCTTGGTGCCTGGGTGAAAACAGTGGTTCCGGTCAGATGCGATGCGTTACTCTGAATCCTCCTTAAATTGCGGAATAATTCCGCCCACCAGGGGCTCGTAGAGCCGATACTGTGTTTTTTCTCCCAACAGATCGTCGATTTGTTTTTGAATGGCTCCCCGCTCTTCGCTGTTCAGCCAACGATTCCAGGTGTCCAGGTTGTTCCAGGTGCTGATTACCAGGTACTCGCCGGGACAATCCAGGCAGCGAAATGTTTTGCCGGTCAGGTAGCCCGGCTGGATGGCGGCCAGTGATCGGAGTTTCACAATCAACGGGGCCAGTTTGGCTGCTTTTTCCACATTATTGAATGAGCGTTGAATCATCACTGAAATTGGCATGATACCCTCCTCGAGTTGATAGTCAGGAATTCATTTATTGCATGGCGGCTTTTTTATTGGATTGATTCCATTTACTTCTTCCTAAACTGGGCGGTTCAAATTCTGGTAGGCAATGATGACCTACCGTATTACCATGCTTACACATTTTCATGCATACCAGAATTTGAATCGCCCAGTTTAGGTCATATCAACAACGATCCGTGTGGATCTAATGACAATATCGTCAGCTGATCGGCAAGTCAAATCATATGATGGGGGTGGGGCATGCAGCCATCTGCGCCATCAATCCTGTGGCGGCACCGGCAATGCCAGTAAGCTTTCAAGCAGCCAAGGGGAGGGATAGCCGTCGGGTGGCAAGGCCTGTTGCGTTTGAAAAACGCGAATGGCGGCTTTGGTACGGGGACCGGGCAACCCGTCCGACCGGCCGGCATCAAAACCCAACTGATTGAGGCGATTTTGAATCTGTTTGACGTCATTGCGAGACAGCGGCTTATGCTGTGCTTTGCGACCGTTCAAGATCCGTGGCAGGCCCATGATCCGGTCTGCCAGATGGCCAACGGACAGCGCATAATTGTAAGAGTTGTTCCAGCGCAGGATCACCCGAAAGTTTTCATAAACGATAAATGCCGGTCCATTGTGGCCTTGGGGCAAAATAATGGCGCCTTGCATGTCCGACTGCGGCAGGGGGGCGCCATTGGCGCGCCGTACGCCCAATGCCGACCACGCTTTCAAGGTCTTTTTTTTGCCGAGCGTGGCCAGTGTCAGGTCGAAGTGTTCCGGCAGCCTCACTTCCCGGCCCCAGGTTTCACCGGGCTGCCAGCCGATGTTGACCAGAAAGTTGGCGGCAGACGCAAAGGCATCCGGCAGGCTTTGCCAGATGTCCTTGCGGCCGTCGCCGGTGTAGTCCACGGCGTGGCCGATGAACGTGGACGGCATGAACTGCATGTGCCCCATTGCGCCGGCCCAGGAGCCGATCATCTTTTCCGGTGAGATGTGGCCATGGTCGATAATCTGCAGGGCATCCAAGAGCTGCCCACGGAAAAATTGGGCACGTCGCTGGTCGTAGGCCAGGGTGACCAAGGCCTGAATTACTCTATAATCGCCTAAATAACTGCCAAAGTTCGTCTCCAACCCCCAAAATGCCACGATATAGCGCGCCGGGACACCATAAGCGCTCTGGATTTTGTTCAACAGACGGCCATGGGTGGTCAGTAGCATTTGACCGCGCTTTTCCCGCTTGTCATTCACGCGTTGATTGATATACGACCAGAAGGTTTGCGTGAACTCAGGCTGGTGCCGGTCCAGGGAGATGACCTTTTCGATGGGGGCGATGTCTTTCAAGGAAGCATTCAAGGTGGCGTCTGAAATGCCTTTGACGCGCGCTTCACGGCGAAGCGATTGCAACCAATCTTTAAAATCCTGCTCGTCCGCCACATCCGATGCTCCCACCTGCCCGCGATCTGTCTGGCATTGAATGTCTGCCTGCCATGGCCCGAGAAACACTACCAGCATAAACCCGACTGCCTGTATGAATCGCATAGGTATCTCCGTACTGGCCGTTTGCCATAATTAGTAAATCACGTCATACTACTCACAAATCACCTTTCCGAAGTTTCCGGCAAATACTTCCAGCTCAACTTGATCCAGATCCTAATATAACAGAGACTTTATCATTGGCTTGACAGGGGATCAACAATATGGCATTGAATGGTCGTACCATTAATAAGGGTATTCGATGAAATAAAGAAAAAAACCAATAAAAAGACGTTTAATTATCATTAAATGGTAGTACCAAAAATGACAAAAAAAAACATTCAAAGTCAATTTTTGCCGATAAAAAGCGGCCGTGCCAGCGAGGACATTGCCTTGAACCTGGAAGCGGCCATCCTGGATGGACGGCTCAAGCCGGGTGAACGCCTGCCCAGCGAGCGCGACATGCAGGTTCAATTCGGCACGGGTCGGGGTGTGGTGCGAGAAGCGATTAAAATACTCAAGCAAAAAGGGCTTCTCGATGTGCGTAAAGGCGTCAAAGGCGGCGCCTATGTCCGTGAGCTGGAGATGGCCAATGTGTCGGAATCCCTGGCGCTTTTTCTCAAGCAGCACCCGGTGGCACCTGAGAAGCTGATTGAATTCCGTGAGAGTATGGACCGCACCATTACCGTGCTGGCGATTGCCCGCGGCAGCCAGGCGGAAAAAACAGCGCTGGTCAAAGCAGTACGCCAGTTTGAAGCCATGATGGGTGAACCCGAGCCCGATCTGGTCGTGACCAGCGAACTGGATCGGCAGCTCAACCTCATGCTGGTGCGCATGGCCCGGAGTCCCTTGTTCGAGTGGGTCATGCATGCCCTGCAGATGGGTTTCAGCTCCCATGACTACGCCCTTTATGAACATCCCGAATACCGGTCCCAGGCGGCTGCCAACTGGCGCTACACCGCCCATGCCATTGCCGAGGGTGAGCCCATGCGCGCGCTCTCCTGCATCAACCGGCACTATGGGCTGCTCAGAGCCTGTGTTGAAGAACAAAACAGCCGCCAACCGGCCGATTCATTTGCTTTGCCGACAGATGTTGGCAGTCGTACTGAAGGAGAAAAACCATGAAAAAATACGATTTCATTATCATTGGCGGCGGGTCTGCCGGATCCGTGCTGGCCAACCGCCTGAGCACCAATCCCAAACACGCGGTGCTGGTGCTGGAAGCCGGCCGGCCGGATCATCGCCTGGACTTTCGCATCCACATGCCTGCCGCCCTGACTTACCCGCTGACCGGAAGAACGTATAACTGGTGGTACGAGTCCGATCCCGAGCCGGACATGCACGATCGCCGGATCTATCAGCCCCGGGGTAAGGTGCTGGGCGGTTCCAGTTGTATCAACGGTATGATCTACATCCGCGGCAATGCCATGGACTATGAGAAGTGGGGCCGGGAGGACGGATTGGAGAACTGGTCCTATGCCCACTGTTTGCCTTACTTCAAGCGTTTCGAGTGCCGCATGATCAGCGCCGATGCCTATCAGGGTGCCACAGGGCCCCTTTACCTGACCACTCCGGAGTGCGATAACCCGCTGTTCGACGCCTTTTTCATGGCCGTTCGCCAGGCCGGCTATCCGCTGACCAAAGACGTCAACGGGTTTCAGCAGGAAGGCTTCGGACGCTTTGACCGCACCTGTTATCGTGGCCGCCGCTGGAACGCGGCAAGGGCCTATGTGCATCCGGTAAAAAGCCGAGGCAACCTGTCCGTCAAATGCAACACCCTGGTCACCCGCGTTCTGTTTGACGGCCAACGGGCCGTGGGCGTGGAATACAAAAAAGGCAAGACTGTAGAGCGCGTTTATGCCGGTGAGATCATCTGCTGTGGCGGGGCCATCAATTCGCCGCAGTTGCTGCAGCTTTCCGGTGTGGGACGGGCCGATGATCTGACGGCCCTTAACATCAACGTGGTCCAGGATCTGCCCGGCGTGGGGCGGAATTTGCAAGATCACCTGGAACTGTACGTTCAGTATGCCTGCAAAAAGCCAGTCAGCATGTATCCGGCATTAAAATGGTATCGTCAGCCGTGGATCGGTTTGAAGTGGCTTTTCGGCCGCACCGGTGAGGCGGCCACCAACCATTTCGAGGCCGGTGGATTCATCCGTGGCAACGCGCGGGTGGACTATCCCAACATCCAGTTTCACTTTTTGCCCATTGCCATCCGTTACGACGGATCGTCACCGCGAAAGGGGCACGGCTATCAGGTGCATATCGGCCCCATGAACACCGACGTGAGAGGATGGGTAAAGATTACTTCCGCTGATCCGTCGGTCTATCCCAGCATTCGCTTCAATTACCTGTCCACGGACCAGGAGCGCCGCGAGTGGGTCGAGGCAATCCGCAAGGCCAGAGAGATTATGACCCAGCCGGCCTTTGATGAATTCCGCGGCGATGAACTGGCGCCGGGTGAGAACGTCCAGAGCGACGATGACATACTCGATTTTGTAGCCCGCGAAGGCGAATCCGCCTACCATCCCAGCTGCACCTGTGCCATGGGCACCCACCCCATGGCCGTGACCGACCCGGAGCTCAAGGTCCACGGTGTAGACAACCTGAGAGTGGTGGACGCTTCGATCATGCCTTACGTGACCAATGGCAACATCTACTCACCGGTGATGATGATCGCTGAGAAAGCAGCCGACCTGATTCTCGGCAACACGCCGCTAGCGCCGGAGTCGCTGCCCTATTATCAACATGAGAAGAAACAACCGGAGGTGGCCGCATGATCCGCAAAGACATGTACATCGATGGCAAGTGGCGGCCGGCGCGATCCGGCCGGCAGCGTGAAATCATCAATCCCTATGACGGATCGGTCATTGCCCAGGTGGCTGAAGGAGCGCGTGAAGATGCCGTGGACGCCATCTGCGCGGCCCGGCGCGCCTTTGATACCGGCCCATGGCCGCAAACGCCGGCCGTGGAGCGGGCCCGCCTTTTATTCAGGCTGGCCGATCTGGTGGAGCGGGAGAATCCCGACCTGGCCCGCCTGGAGAGCCTGGATACGGGCAAAACCGTGACCGAGAGCCGCTGGGACATGGACGACATCGCCGGGATTTTCCGCTATTTTGCCGGACTGGCCGACAAGAACGCCGGGGAGCAGATTGCCTCACCCAATCCAGACACCATCAGCCGACTGGTTCACGAACCCGTGGGGGTGTGCGGCCAGATTTCACCCTGGAACTACCCGCTCTTGCAGGCCTCCTGGAAAATGGCGCCGGCCCTGGCCGCTGGTTGTACAATCGTTATGAAGCCCAGTGAAATTACGCCCCTGACCACAATCCGGATCACCGAGCTGGCCGAGGAGGCTGGTCTTCCGCCCGGCGTGGTCAACACGGTGCTGGGTCCTGGCATCGATGTGGGGGCCGAGCTGGCGGAAAATCACAGTGTGGACCTGATTTCCTTTACCGGCGGCATTGCCACCGGCAAGACCATCATGCGTGCGGCCGCCGATAACGTGAAAAAGGTGGCTCTGGAGCTGGGGGGCAAGAATCCCAATATCATCTTTGATGATGCCGACTTTGATTTGGCCGTGGACTACGCCCTTAACGGTGTGTTCTTCCATGCCGGTCAGATTTGCTCGGCCGGTGCGCGGGTCATGGTCCAGGAGGGCATTTACGATCGGTTCGTGGAGGCCTTGAAGGCGCGCATGCAGAAGATTCTACTGGGCAGCGGTTTCACCGACGGCGTTCAGATGGGACCGCTGATTTCAGCCGATCACCTGGCCAAGGTGGAACGCTATGTGGCCATTGGCCAAAAAGAGGGGGCCAGCCTGGTGTTAGGCGGAAAACGGCCCGACGACCCGGCCCTGAAAAACGGTTTTTTCTACCTGCCAACGCTGTTCACCGATTGCACCAACGACATGCGCATTGTTCAGGAAGAAGTCTTCGGCCCGGTGATCAGTGTGGAGACGTTTGCTACGGAAGCCGAGGCTGTAAAGCGTGCCAACAGCACAATTTATGGACTGTCGGCCGGATTCTGGACCCGGGACCCGGATCGCATGGCGCGTGTGTCCCGGGCCCTTCGGTTCGGCACGGTCTGGATCAATGATTTCAATGTCTACTTTGTCCAGGCCCCCTGGGGAGGCTATCGCCAGTCCGGCCTGGGCCGGGAACTCGGACGCATGGGATTGGAAGAGTATACCGAAGTCAAACACATTTATCAAAATCATGCTACGCAATCAATCAACTGGTTTGGAATTTAGTTATACAATAAGGAGAAATAATGAAGAATCATTACGTCAGAAAATACTATCTGCCGCTGGTTTTAACCACCATTTTACTGATGGTTTCGATGAGTGCAGCTGCCGCCGAGAAAATTCGGATCGCCAGTGTGGCCTGGACCGGGGTCACCATAAAAAGCGAGCTGGCGGTATCTCTTTTAAAGAGCCTTGGCTACGAGGCGGAGAATAAGGTCTACGGCGTTCCATTTGTCTACGCGGCCCTTTCCAGCGACAGCGCGGATGTCTTTTTTGGCAATTGGATGCCTTCAATGGCCACGGTGGCCAACAAATTTTTTACCGATGGATCGGTGATAAAATATGTGGCCAACATGCCCGGCGCCAAATACACGCTGGCTGTGCCAAGCTATTGCGCTGATGGGGGACTGAAAGACTTCTCCGATATCGTAAAATTCGGCGAAAAACTCGACTGGAAGATTCACGGTATCGAGGCCGGAAACGACGGCAATCTGATTATCCGCAACATGATTGAAAACAATTTGTTCGGCCTGGGAAAGTTTGAAATCATGCCCTCCAGTGAAGTGGCCATGCTGGCCGAAGTGCAGTCCCGCGTCAAACAAAAGCGCTGCATCGTTTTTCTGGGATGGTCGCCGCACAGCATGAACGAGCGAATCGACATGACCTACCTGACCGGCAGCACCGATGCGACGTTTGGCCCCAATGACGGTACAGCCACGGTGTGGACCAATATTCGCAAAGGCTTTGACCAGGAGCAGCCCAATGTGGCGCAGCTGGTGAAGAATATGACCTTTTCCATTGACATGATGAACCAGATCATGACGGCCGTTTATGCCGATAAAGGCCTCAAGCCGGAAAAGGCCGGTCTGGCATGGATCAAGGACCATCCGGACGTGTATCGCGCATGGCTGAAGGGGGTGACCACGTCGGACGGTAAGGATTCTGTAGCAGCGTTTGAGGAATATCTGAGAGGTATGTAGTGCGCTGTACCGCTGTAGTGGGAGAAACGAACGGTGAGGGGGAGAGACGGGGATGGGAGGATCGATGGTCGGTTATCAGTAATGTAGGTTGGGTTTAGCATCGCGAAACCCAACACCATGTTCTTCCAACCTCGTTGGGTTTCGTTCCTCAACCCAACCTACAAATTATTGTTTTTGTAAACCACGAATTGTGCGAATCACACGAATAGTTTTCCCTCCTTCCCATTCGTGTGATTCGTGTCATTCGTGGTTGGCTTTTTCAAACGGCCTGCCCGTAAGGGCTGCCCAAAGATAATTTGTTGATCGTTATTCCAAACCAAGGAAGCCCAGTGCGCCATCCAGAATGGGCTTTCCATCGATGCGTCTTTTTTTCATCTGCGCGACCCACTCATCCCGCAGCGGCAGGGTCTGTGCGTGCAGCTTCTGCATGTCCCCATCCGGCAGGGTGATCAGCTCAACGCCTTTTTTGACCGCCCGCTGCCTGAACGGCACTTCCGCCTTGTCGTACGCTTCCCCGCACCAGGAAGACATGACCAGTCCGCTGTTCTCATCAATGGCTTTTTTCAAGTCATCCGGAAGGCTCTGGTATTTGCGCTTGTTCATCAAAACGGCCATGGTGACGGTGTAGAAATCCGTAATGGTGGAGTATTTGACCAGATCGTCGAGTTTGAAAATTCCAAGCCCCTCAAAC
>Ga0272444_10003772_pt1 | contig 13553 bp, 9 predicted proteins | sample SSMForm13_FD_201033 | JGI IMG/M metagenome (GOLD analysis project Ga0272444, IMG submission 201033) | Marine sediment archaeal communities from Little Sippewissett salt marsh, Falmouth, MA, United States - SSM-Form-13 | ecosystem: Environmental > Aquatic > Marine > Wetlands > Sediment ...
TCCCGGGGTCAAATACCACCTGCGCTATTCCTTTGATATCCCTGAGATGGATAAAGAGCAGATTTCCATGGTCACGGACGGCGTCAATCCAACCCATAAGAAGCACCGGCCTGCCGACATGCTCTTTAGCGACGGAGCCGCAATATACCCTGTTTTTCCAATCCATTATCGATTCACCGGATACTTTTCACAATAAGTCCTTGTACGGCTGATTCGGGAAAGATAATCCAGGTACCCAAAGGGTCAAGGATTAATGTGTTTATTCCCTAATCGGGAGGTAATTCCCATGATATAAAAATCCGCACTAAATTGGGGATTTTATGATTCATGTCTTTTTTATCAAGGTCCTTTTTTTTAAAAACACCTCTATTCTGCAAGAAACAGGCCCTTTTTACAACCTCTTTGCATATTGACCGGGCATGAGGACTCAGATGTACAGGGATTCAGTGGGTCGAAAGTCCGAATGGGGAGCTGTTTCACGTCTTTCTTGCCCATTTATAGCAGGTACGCTCCGGCACCGGCACTCATTTCTCCGGCCTTCTCTATACTTGACGGAAAAGTGGCCGTATCCAAGGGCTTTTGCGGGCGTTACCTTAGCTGACAGGGCACCGTGAAAGAAAGCCCGGTATCCGGCCACCGGGACTTCCTGTGGTATTTTTTTGTGAGATAAGGCCGGAAAAAGCAGTTCCGGCACCTGCGCTTGTGCGAAAAAAAGATAGAGGTATCGGGAAACGGTAATTGCCGGGCTGGTTGGGGGGCGGTACAAATAGGAAGGGCGTAAAGTACAAAATTGTGTTAATGAGGCAATTTTTATTACAAAATTGTATGAAATTAGAATTGGAGGCAGGCATGCACTTACGATTACATGAAGACAAAACAAAACCCTTGCCTTGCAAACCGCACTCGCCTTGATTTATATCTCTTTATATAGCTACCCGGCCCTCCCGTGTATATCCTTGTGCGGGTGCCCCATATGATATATGCTTGTATGAAAAAAGGCATGTTCAAGCAGGCGGTTGGTGCGGGAAGATAGCGTATTGCCTGCATGTAATAGAGGCCTCTATCCGTGTTTGCCCGGGCGGCCCGCAGATTGATGCGGGGAGCTTTATTGAACCGGCCTTTTCGGGTTTGGCATAATGATTGCTTTGTTAGTGAGACAGATATGGCCGATAGAGGCATTATACCATAACAGGTTTAAGGAGATGAAATCATGAACTGCAAAAGTAGGGAAGATGTAATGAAAGAAGTAAAGGAACGGGATGTCAGTTTCATCCAGTTCTGGTTTACCGACGTGCTCGGTTTTCTTAAAAGCTTCGCTGTTACTCCCTCTGAACTGGAAGAGGGGCTTACCGAGGGGATGGGTTTTGACGGTTCCTCCATCGAGGGTTTCGCCAGGATTGAGGAAAGTGACATGATAGCGAAGCCGGATCCTGAAACCTTCCAGCTTCTGCCCTGGAGGAGTGATGAAAGACCCGTGGCAAGAATGTTCTGCGATATATTGAACCCTGACGGGACTCACTACGAGGGGGACCCGAGATATGTACTGAAAAGGCTTCTCAAGAAGGTCTCCGCAGACGGCTATACATTTTATACAGGGCCTGAACTTGAATTTTTCTGTTTTAAAGATGATCATTCCACTGAAATGACCGACAAGGGGGGGTATTTTGACGCCCGGCCTCTTGATCTGGGCAGTGACTTAAGGCGAGAGATCATCTTTTCCCTGCAATCGATGGGAATTCAGGTTGAATACAGCCATCATGAGGTGGCACCCAGTCAGCATGAGATCGACCTCAGATATGACGAGGCGCTCAGAATGGCGGATACCACAATGACTTACAGGATGGTGGTCAAGGAGGCGGCAATGCACCAGGGTATGTACGCCACTTTCATGCCAAAACCTGTATTCGGAGAAAACGGGAGCGGGATGCATGTGCATCAATCGCTTTTCAAGGGAGGCAGGAATGCCTTTTATGACCCGGATGACAAATATAATCTGTCTGAGATGGCAAAATGCTATATCGCAGGCCTGTTAAGGCATGCCCCGGAAATTACTTCCATCACCAACCAGTGGGTAAACTCATACAAAAGGCTTGTGCCGGGTTACGAGGCACCTGTATACGTGTCGTGGGCAAGGAGAAACAGGTCCGCGATGATAAGGGTGCCCATGTACAAGCCGGGCAAAGAGACGGCCACAAGGATGGAATTCAGGTCGCCTGATCCGGCGTGTAACCCATACCTGGCCTTTGCGTTGATGCTGGGGGCGGGTCTTGAAGGAATAGAAAAGGGATATGAACTTCCGGAGCCTATTGAAGAGGATATCTTCGAGATGAACCCTGCCGAAAGAAAGGCCCACGGGATCTCGGATCTTCCGGGAAATCTTTACGCATCCATCATTGAGACGGAAAAGAGCGAGCTGGTAAAAAAGGTGCTTGGAGAGCATGTGTTCAATAAGTTCATAGAAAACAAGAAGATAGAATGGGATGATTACAGGACTCATGTGAGTCAGTTTGAACTTGATAGATATCTGGGAAAACTTTAACAGACATCCGTTCGGAAATATCTGATTTCCGGACGGATGGGAATGATTGCTTCCGGGCCATCGGCTGGCGCCGGTTGCGTGAACTTATCAGAGGAGATTTCGGCAATTATGAAAGATGAGACCATGACCGCCATAGGTCAGAGCCTGTTCGGTTTTCAGGCCGCCCTTACAGAGGCAGGTTCAAGCCTGGAGGAATATCTGGACAAGTATTACTACAACAAGTGGACGGGTGATGTCCTTTACGCGGCCTTATCGCTAAGGACCACTTTTGTAAATGCCATGCACCAGTTCCTTGCGGATGAAGGGCTCTTCAATATGGAGAGGGTTCAGATAAGTGAGATAACGGACCCTCTAGCCCATGACGTGGAATATGTCCCGAGCATCCATTACAAGGGGCAGCTCTACGTTATGACCCACAGCATGATATATTCCAAATTTCTTGCCTGTCACAATCCGAGGATCAAGGGAATATTCGTGGATTCCCCCAATATCAGGCTTGAAATGGAAAGCCCTGATCGGGCTCAGCGCGGCAGGTACCTTATAGATTTCAGCCAGATGGACCTTGAGGTGAGGAGAAACAGGGGAATCGATCTCGAGATGTATCTGAAGGAACCGGAGAGGGTCAAAAAGATCCTGGCCGAGGATATGGAAAGGGCGATGGATCTGTTCGAGCGGCTCATCATCCACAGCGTTACCCGGCTTGTAGAGAAAAACGAGGAGGATCTGAAAACACTTGGGGTGGCCCTTGAGGTCCCCAGCCGGCCGTTTCCCAGATTCAGGGCTGATGAAGCAAAAAGGAAGTATGGAAGACGATATGAGACAAGGCTCGGGGAGGATTTGGCGGATCAGTTTTTCTGGATCACCGGACTGCTGAGGGAAAACTACGACCTGGTTTACCCCTATCTGAGGCCTGAAGGAAAGGTGTCTCTGTCTGAGCTTACCTCTGACATGATCTATAACTATGACATATGCGCCAAGAGTATAATGCGGGATACCGGGGAGCAGACCCCCGCGATTGAGATTCTTTCAGGCGCGGTGAGGGAATGGATCCATGAGGCGATTGTTGAGCGTTTGCTGGATAACAATATTATTCCCTCCAGGCCCGTAATATATGAAGGCAATATCAGAAATATCGATGAACTGGGCGGGTACGGGCCGTTTCTGCTTATGACCGCCAAAAAGGACAAACAGGGCATGCCTACTTTCCCTGAGACCTTTGGAGGAGGCATCGGGGTGGAGCGTACACTTTATGCCCTGACCAAGGGTCCCGTACTGAATAAGGTGGATGATATCACCTGCTTTGGAAAGAATCCTGACAGCCATCAAATATACGTGTTCTGATCCGTATCATTCCCCTGAATGAAATACCTCCGGAAGTTTCAACCTGACCGGTGTGCCCGGATTGCAGGGTCTCCCTGTCTTCCATGAAAGGTCAACTCCCAGGGCGAAAGGATTATCATCAAGATGAAGGAATCACCGAAGGCCAGGGTGGCCCTCTTTTATTGCAGAAATGTCCCAGGCAGCAGCGAAGAGGAAAGACAGGCCCTTGAGAAAGAATATGGGACTCATGTCCGGCTTTTTCCTCTTGCCTGCAGCGGCAGGCTTGAGCCTGTTCATCTTTTGAGGGCATTGGAAGAGTTCGCGGACGCGGCTTATGTTATCACCTGTCCGGAAGGGGCGTGCCGCTATTTCGAGGGGAACAGACGCGCCGTAAAGAGAGTGGAAAGGACAAAGGCCGTCATCGCAGGTATAGGTCTTGAATCGGAGAGGATCGGGATAATCATTGGAAATAAAGAAAAGACAAAAACCCTTTCAGAGCATTTGCATGAGCTTATGGAGACCGCTTCAAGGCTTGGCGTATCTCCCGTCTTTAACCGGAGAGGGGAAGATCGCGGGTAATTCCAAAAGGTTATATTTCGAGAGGAGACAGAAGAGATGATAACTGCAGAACAGAAGCCTATTGAAGAGATCAGGGCCATGATGGCCCCTTATAAGAGGGTACTGGCCTTGGGGTGTGCTTCCTGCGTGGCGGAATGTGCGGCAGGGGGTGAAAAGGAGACCGCCATGCTGGCCTCGGTCCTTCGAATGGCAGACAAGATGAACGGCGAGGAACGCATGATCAAGGAGATGACCCTGGAAAGGCAGTGCGTGAATGAGTTCGTGCTTCAGCTGGACAGGGTTATTGAGGAATATGACGCGATTCTCTCCCTTGCCTGCGGGGCCGGGGTTCAGGCCGTGGCTGAGATGTACGATGATATGCCGGTTATCCCGGCCCTTAATACGGAGTTCATCGGCGAGACAAAGGAACGGGGCCTCTGGGTCGAAAACTGCCTCGGATGCGGAGACTGCATGCTTTTTGATTTCGGCGGAATATGCCCTCTTGCCCGGTGCTCAAAACACCTGCTCAACGGGCCGTGCGGTGGTTCGGTCGACGGGAAATGCGAGGTAAACCCTGATATACCATGTGCGTGGCAGCTCATAATAGACAGACTGGCGAAATTTGATGCCCTTGAAAGACTGGAGAAGATCTATCCTCCAAAGGACTGGTCTAAGAAACAGGGGGGCGGCCCGAGAAAGATCGTGAGGGAGGATCAACAAAAGTGAATAATACAGGGATGCTTAAAAGAGTTCTGGAAAAGGGGGCTTTCGCGGTTACGGCCGAATGCGGGCCTCCCAAAGGTAGTGATCCGGGGGTTGTCCTCAAAAAGGCAGACATGCTAAGGGGATCGATTGACGCGGTAAACGTCACGGACAACCAGACCGCCATAGTAAGGATGTCGAGTCTTGCCGCATGCGTGTTACTTAAAGAGGCAGGGCTTGATCCGGTGCTTCAGATGGTAATGCGGGACAGGAACCGTATCGCGCTTCAGTCGGATGTCCTGGGTGCCTCCGCCCTGGGGATCAATAACATACTCTGTCTTTCAGGAGACCACCAGAGCTTCGGAAACCAGGGGCAGGCCCTGGGTGTGTTTGATATCGATTCCACCCAGTTTATTCAGGTGATCAGGGATATGAGGGATAAGGGCGTCATCCTGGGGGGCGAGTCTTTAAGCGAGCCGGTTAAGGCCTTCATAGGGGCCGCCGCCAATCCCTTTGCGGATCCGCCGGAGTTCAGGATCGTAAGGCTTGCAAAAAAGATTGCCGCAGGAGCTGATTTTATCCAGACCCAGTGCATATATAACCTTGAGCGCTTTGAAAGATGGTTTGAAATGGCAAAAGACAGGGGTCTGACCGAAAAGGTCGCCATCCTGGGCGGGGTTACTCCACTTAAGTCGGCCGGCATGGCAAGATATATGAAAAACAGGGTGGCCGGCATGGATATCCCGGATAAGATAATAAGACGGATGGACGGTGTGCCCAAAGACAGGCAGAAGGAAGAGGGCCTCAAGATCTGTGTGGAGACCATAGAAAGGCTGAAGGAGCTTGAGGGGGTGCGGGGCGTCCATATAATGGCAATCGAATGGGAAGATATCGTGGGACAGATCGTGGAAAGGGCCGGTCTTCTGCCGAGGCCTGCTTGTGGAAAGGATTAGGGGATAAGGATGCCTGCCAAATACGCGATACATACCGGTCCCGTATCTGACCGCTATGAGCCTGTGTCAAGATCCGGGATAATTGCATGGGAAGAGGGCTGTCTCAAGTGCCCTGTCTGCGTCAAGACCAGGTGCGTTTACGGGGTATATGAAAGGCGGGGACTACGGACCGATCAGATGATCGAATCGATAGATAATCAGTGCATGAACTGCCTGAGATGCGTTCAGTCCTGCCCCGGGGAGTTGATCCACAAATCAGTGAACCCGGAATATGAGGCGATGGGGGATTCATACTGGATGCCGGACATAATATCCAAACTCTGGTCTCAGGCTGAAACAGGGAAGATCCCTGTCTCAGGCGCCGGGTACGCAGGGGCCTTTTCAGGACCGGGATTTGATTCCATGTGGACTGATATGTCTGAGATCGTCCGTCCGACAAGGGACGGTATCCACGGCAGGGAATATATAAGCACTGCGGTTGATCTGGGAAGCCGCCAGGATTTTATAACATTCAAGGAAGACGGAAGCCTGGCAGGAAAGGCCCCTGAAGCACTGAACCTGCCGATGCCGATACTTTTCAGGGTCCCTCCCTTTGGGGATTTAAGCCCCAAGACCCTGAAGGGCTGGTCAGATGCCGCGATGAGACTCGGGACGCTGATGGCCTTACCCGGCGAGTTGATAGAAGGGAATACCGCGGAATCGGCAGAAACACTTATTCCCGTATATGATTCCGAATTTGAAAAAGATGCGATACCTGAAGGCGTGCGCGTCATAGAGATCCCCTGGAGTGAAGGATGGAAGAGAAGTATCGACATTACTGATGCCTTAAGCCGGGGCCTGCTCGTATCGGTAAGGATACCGATAAAAAGCGGCGTGGAAGATGCAGCTCTTTCTCTTGCAAGGGGCGGGGTTTCGATCATACATCTGGAAGGAAGCAGCCAGGGCCGCTATGTTGACGATGAATCGAGATATCTTATGGAAGCGGTGCGTTCGGTCCATATGCGTCTGGTTGAGGATGGAGTGCGGGACAGGGCGAGCCTGGTTGTCAGCGGGGGTATCGCTATGGCCGAGCATGTGGCAAAGGGCATAATCTGCGGAGCTGACGCGGTTTATGTGGATCTTGCCCTTTTGATTGCGCTTGAATGCAGGATGTGCAGGCGCTGCGAAAAGGGGGTTCCCTGCCCAGTGGAAATAGCCTCCGCGAATTCTTCCTGGGTGGCCGGCAGGGTAATAAATCTCATGGGTGCCTGGCACAGTCAACTCCTGGAGGTAATGGGCGCCATGGGCATAAGGGACGCCAGAAGGCTCAGGGGTGAAACGGGAAGGGCCATGTTTTTTGAAGAGCTTGACAGGAGTACCTTTGAAGAGATGTGCCATGTCGAGGAGGGATGTGAGATTGAATAACAAAAAGGAAAAAGAACTTCCACAGCCGGTTAAAACGGGATCCCGTTTCAGAAATCCGATAGGCAAATACCGCCTGCACCGCAGCAATGAATGCATCGGCTGCGGCAAATGCGTAGAGATATGCCCTTATGGCGTGCATGCAGTGAGAAGGGGGCGTGTGCTGGTGGAGAATCATCACCTGTGCATCGGTGATCACTGTGCTGAGCCTTGTTATCAGGCCTGCCCGGTAGATGCCCTTTCAATAAGGAGAAACCCTGATTTCGATGTGATGGGAGACCTCAGGTGGACTCCCGATCTGCTCGTAAGCACCTGGCACATGGCGGAAAATGGAGAGGTCCCTCAAAAGGGCCTAGAATACCGTACAGGGGGCTCGGGCGGAGGATTCGACAAGCTTAGACTTTTATTCAGGAATTCTTCAAAGGAAGAACCAGGGGAGGACCCGGATCTTTCAGTTTCTCTTAACAGGAGGCGGGACAACGCCCACAAGGTGGATATAAGGGTCCCTTTTTACGGCGGCGGCATGTCCTACGGCTCTGTAAGCATCAATACCATGCTGAGCAGGATAAAGGCGGCTGCGGCACTCGGTACCTTCTGTTGCACCGGTGAGGGAGGTTTTCCCGATGAGCTAAAGCCTTATGACGACCATGTCATTACCCAGGTGGCGACAGGTCTGTTCGGGGTGAGAGAAGAGACCATCCAGAGGGTGAAGATAGTGGAGTTTAAATACGCTCAGGGAGCAAAACCGGGCCTTGGGGGTCATCTGCTGGGAGACAAGGTGACTCCCGGTGTCGCCAGGATGCGTGAGGCGGTTGTGGGGTATCCCCTGTTTTCACCTTTTCCGTTTCACAGCGTCTATTCCGTGGAAGACCACAAAAAGCATGTAGACTGGATAAAGTCGATAAATCCGCGGGCCCTTGTATCGGTCAAGGTCTCAACACCTACCGACGTGGATATGGTCGCGGTGGGCAGTTATTACGCGGGCGCCCATATCGTGCACCTTGACGGGAGCTACGGCGGAACAGGTGCCGCGCCTGAAATCGCAAAGAAAAATATCGCCATGCCGATCGAGTATGCGGTTCCAAAGGTACATCGATTTTTGAAGGAAGAAGGTGTGAGGGACAGGATCACCGTCATTGCGAGCGGAGGGATCAGGACCCCTCACGACGTGGCCAAGATAATAGCGCTGGGTGCGGACGGGGTCTGCACCGGCACGGCCGATCTGGTAGCCCTTGAGTGCGTGCGCTGCCATAACTGTGAGAGGGGGAGGGGTTGCGCAAGGGGTATAGCCACGACTGATCCGGAGCTGATGCAGCTGATGACCATAGAGTGGGGCACTCAGAGGGTAATAAACCTCTTTCTTGCCTGGCGAAAGGAACTCATCAGAATACTCAGGAAGCTGGGAATGGATAGTCTGAAAGAGCTTGTAGGGCGGACAGACTGCCTCGTTCACCTCGATTATATGAAGGAAAAGGCAGACAGAGATTAATAAAGGTGGTTCTTCTCCAACTTAGTTGGCGAAGAGGGTCCAAGGGTTTGTTTTTTTTAAGACTTTATCAGTATTTTTAACGATTTATTGAGCTCTGTGTACCTCATGTTATTTGAGAATTTTTCATTTATTCTATACCTGAAAAGCATTCGCAGGATTTCTGCAACAGCTTTAAATCTTTGTAACGCTTTAGCGTATCCGCCGTTTCAATGGAGCACTGGAATCCTTGAATCCTAGACCCCTTGAAACCGGGAACCCGCTGCGAAGCAGTGGGACTGAGCGAAGCGCAAGCGGAGCAAAGAAACCGGGAACCCGCTGCGAAGCAGTGGGACTGAGCTGAGCTAAGCGAGGGCGAAGAATCCTACGAGCACTCAGCCGCTTAAATAAGAAGGATTTCTTTATTTAGCCCTGTTTAACACCAACTAATCGGGAGAAGAACCATACAGGTTTTCCAATGAACAGAGAGGACATAATAAGAAAAGTCGTGCTTTCCAGGGAATCGATGACCGAGGGCTATCCTGTCAGGGCCTCCTATGAGACGGAGGCCGAGGGAGGATGCGGTGTAACAGGTTTTGCGTGCTCTATCCCCGTAAGGGGCAAGCATATCTATGAACCCTCAAGACAGATGCACAACCGGGGCAACGGTCGCGGAGGCGGAATAGCGGCCATGGGTTTTGACCACAGGATGCTGGGGGTGTCCAGGCGGACGCTCAGGGATGACTATATCCTTCAGATAGCCATCCTGGAAGAGGAAGTGCTGCCTGAAATAGAGGTCCGTTTCATAGAGCCTTTTTTCACGGTGGCGTTGTCAGAACGCCTGCCTCACGTTGATGATTACAGGGATATCAAGGGGCTGGACGTAAGACCTCCCGAGGTCCAGCGCTATTTTGTAAGGGTAAGACCTGAGGTGCTGCAGGGGTTCATGGAGGAAAAAGGTCTAAAAGGACTTTCAGACAGACAGGCGGAGGATGAATTCGTCTATCAGAACAGCTTCATGATAAACAAGACCTTCTATGACGCCTATGGACAGCAGAGGGCGTTTGTCCTTTCCCACGGCCGTAATTTTTTCATACTCAAGATAGTAGGTTACGCGGAGCAGGTTGTCCAATACTATAAACTGGATAATTTCAAGGCGCATATATGGATAGCCCATCAGAGGTATCCCACCAAAGGAAGGGTATGGCATCCTGCAGGGGCCCATCCATTCATAGGTGTCAATGAGGCGCTTGTCCATAACGGGGATTTCGCGAATTATCATTCCGTGGCGCAATATTTGAGCCTGAGGAATATATACCCTCAGTTTCTGACAGACACCGAGGTGTCTGCCCAGCTGTTTGATCTCTACAGCAGGACATACGGTTATCCCCTTGAGTATGTAATAGAGGCCCTGGCTCCGACCATGGAAAGGGATTTCGATCTGCTCGACCCTGATAAACAGGAAATCTACCGTGCCATCCAGCGCTCGCATGTCCATGGCTCGCCTGACGGGCCATGGTTTTTCATTATTGCGAGAAACGACACGGAAAAAGACAGGCTTCAGCTCATAGGCATTACCGACACCGCAATGCTGAGGCCTCAGGTCTTCGCCCTCCATGAGGGGCAGGTCCAGGTCGGCCTTATCTGCTCGGAGAAACAGGCCATAGACGCCACCCTGAAAAGCCTTTCAGAGGAGGACCCGAGGATCGGGACGGTTGCGGACAAATACTGGAACGCACGCGGGGGCAGCTACACGGACGGGGGTGCCTTTATATTCAGCCTGGATGATGACGAGGATTACGGCAATGAGGGACTTCGATTAAGCTGTAACGATAAATTCGGAAGACGGATCACCGTGCCTGAGAACCAGTCTCCGTATCTGCCGGGCAGGGTCTATTATCTCATGGATGATGAGTCGAGGGATCGTTTCGAGGTGTCCGGCTTTTTCGAACTACAGAGACCCGATGCTCTTTTCGATTACATAAGAGAGGGGATGAGGGACTGGGACTACGCGGATCTCATGGACTGCCTCAAGGAGGTCAGGGCATGGGCACTTAAGGATGATGCCCATCTGGAGGTGGCCTTAAGTGCTCTCACGAAACTTATCGACAGGCGATATCCCACATACGACAAGAAGAGACGCTCCATCCTCCAGATGATAAACCAGACCCTTGAGACCATATTCAGGCATTTTCCTTCTCTTCAAAGAGAAGACTCGGCCGGTTCTTACAGGCTTGTAGACTGGGAGATGCGGCAGTTTTTCAGGGGGCCCGCATATGATGAAAAGGTCCTTGTGATAGATGCCTCACTTTTCCCGCCCGAAGGAAATAATTGTGACAGCAGGCTTCTTGCGGAGGCCTTTTTCAGGGGGTGGCGCAGGTTTATAGTCTTCGGCCTCAAGGGGCAGCGGTTCCACGGCTGCGGCCTGGGCAGTGACTCGGGAGGGGTCAGGATAGATATATACGGAAGCTCCGGGGATTATATGGGAAGCGGCATAGACGGGCTTTCCATACATGTCCATGGAAATGCCCAGGACCAGCTGGGGCAGGTAATGAAATCGGGGAAAATGGTTATACATGGGGACATCGGCCAGACATTCATGTACGGGGCCAAAGGCGGAGAGGTCTACGTCATGGGAAACGCCGCGGGCCGGCCCCTGATAAACGCGGTCGGCAGCCCCAGAGTGGTGATAAACGGGACCTGCCTCGACTATCTTGGTGAGTCCTTCATGGCGGGTGATCCGCTCAAGGGGGGAGGTTTTGTCGTGCTTAACGGTGTCGAGTTTGAGGATGAGGGAAAGGTGAAGGCCCAGGCGACTCCCTATCCCGGTTCAAACCTCTTTTCTCTTGCCTCGGGCGGTGCGGTCTATGTCAGAGATCCTTACGCCCTTATCGAGGATCAGCAATTAAACGGCGGTGAGATAGTGCGTCTTGAAGAAAAGGACTGGGATCTGATTCTTCCTTATCTTGAAGAAAATGAAAGATACTTCGGAATTTCCATAGAGGATGATCTGCTTAAAGTCAATGGGGAGAGAAGAGATCCCCTGGATGTCTACCGCAAGGTAAGGCCCAAAGGAACGACCGCGGATGAAAAGGACGGGCTTGAAGAATGGGGTAAGGCCTGATATCTAATTGTTCCGTCTGGTTGGTGTAAATTCAGCAATGATTTGAGACTTTGAGTTGTGCCGGCGCACCGGCAAGATGGCGTCTTGATGGGGAATCAGGGCGATACTATGCGATGAGAGATCCTATATCCTCCCTTATCCGATGCAGTTTTTCCCTCTCCTCTATCTTCTGGCCGTAGCGGTCCCTGACATAGAACACCCCTGTCACCTGCTCTTCGTCGCTGTTGAACCTTGCAAATCTTATATCAAGGCCAAGGTATGAAATGCTTTTCCCCAATTCATACAAAAGGCCCAGCCTCGGTTCCGCCCATACCTCTATTATGGTGAAAAAATCCGATATGCGGTTGCTCACAGTTACCCTTTTGCCCTTTTTTCTGCTGTAGCCCTCTTTTGAGAGGGTCATCTTTCCCTTCCTTTTTATCATCTCGTCCAGGGGCAGGTCTTCTTCCAATGCCAGGATGATCTGCTCACGTATCCTGCGCCATTTTTCCTCATTGTAAACCGGATCGGAGGGGTCAGTGACCTCGTAGATGTCAAAGGCAAGGCCGTTTTTAAGGGTATATATCTGAGAGGTGATGACCTTTATGTTGTGAAGAGTTAGGACCCCTACCATCTTGCTGAAGAAACCGGGCCTGTCCCTGATGCACTGAAGGATTCGAGTTATCCCGGTGTCTTCAATCTTTTTGAACCGCCATTTATGGATATCTTTACCCATGTCCAGGGCCATCATTAAATGATCTTCAATATCTCCCGGATCGGTGTTGAGAAGATATCCGGCGGGAATGCCTTCCATGAGCTTTGAGATCTCCTTTGCGGGAAAGAGATCCTTTACCGTTTCAAGGGCGGATGCCCTTTTTTGCCGTATCTTTTTCGTGGCATCAGGGGAGGCCAACATCCCCTTTTCAAGTATGTTTTCCGCCTTGCGGTAGAGTTCGATCATCAGAAGAATCTTCCAGTCGCTTCTGGCGAGCGGCCCTGTGGCAAAGCTGTCCGCCACAGTCAGGAGAAGGAGCATCGCCAGGGTGTCTTTATCCCCTGCGGTCTGTGCCACGTTTACGGCCGTCTTTTCATCGTTCAGATCCCTCCTTTGAGATATGTGGGCGAGAAAGACATGATTAAGGACCAGAAACTTTACCGTTTCAATTGTCCTGTCTCCTATTTTGAATCTTTTCAGGATTCTTGCGATCAGTTCAGACCCCTTTTGGCAATGATCCGATCCGTATCCCTTGCCGATATCATGAAGGACGCAGGCAAGAAAGAGCTGTTCAGGGTCTTTGAGGCTGTCAAAGATCTGTTTCAATTGGGGCCATTTGCCGTCACTCAGGGATATCTTCTTGAGTATGTGAAGGGTCCTGAGTGAGTGCAGATCAACCGTTTCAACATGATAGACACCGAACTGTGGAAGATTCCTGATTTTCTTGAATTCAGGTATGAAAAGGCTGATCAGTCCGATTTCCAGAGAAAGCCTTAATAGATCGAAATCCGGAGGTC
>Ga0272444_10003773_pt1 | contig 13546 bp, 15 predicted proteins | sample SSMForm13_FD_201033 | JGI IMG/M metagenome (GOLD analysis project Ga0272444, IMG submission 201033) | Marine sediment archaeal communities from Little Sippewissett salt marsh, Falmouth, MA, United States - SSM-Form-13 | ecosystem: Environmental > Aquatic > Marine > Wetlands > Sediment ...
CGCCATCGGACCACTGGTCCGTGAAGTGGACCATGTGGAGGCTGACCAGCTCGGAAACCTCGCGGGTGAATTTCTTCCCCGCCTTCAACCTCTTCAGAACCTTGACGGCAAGCTCGGCCCCCGCTTTTTCGTGGCCATGGTAGGTGTCAGAACCCGGACCGGCTACCCTTGAGCCCGGCTTCCCGCAGTCATGGAGGAGGGCCGCCCACCTGAGAGGGAGATCCTCACTGCAGCGGTCCACAACGCGGAGGCTGTGCTTAAGCAGATCGGGGAAGTGGTAAGGGGATTCCTGCCGAAAACCGGACATGCCCTGGATCTCTGGAAGGATGTCGCCAAGGACCCCCCAACGGATCAGGGGCTCGAGGCCGCTTGAGGGTTTTGGGCTCAGAAGGATGGCGTTTAATTCCGAAAGGATCCGTTCAGGGGCGAGGTTCGTTATCAGCTTCCGTGTCTTGACGGCGGCCCGGGCAAGGGAGGGATCCAGCGTGTAGGATCGCGTTGCGCAGAATCGGGCGGCCCGGAAAACCCTCAGTGGATCATCACTGAAAGTGATGGAAGCCGGGACGGGTGTTCGAAGGAGCTTTCGGGACAGGTCCTCGAGCCCTTCGCCGCCGGGATCCAGGACCCTGGCCTTATTCCCGAACCAGGGGCCAGCCAGATCCACATAAAGCGCATTAAGGGTAAAATCGCGGGTCAAGGCATCATCAAGGAGCGGATCCCCCGCCTCGGGACTCCATCCCTTTCGCAACCGCGAGTCAACCACCTCTACCTTGATGTCCCGGCCGACGATCAGGTAGGTGCCAAACCTGGGAAAAGGGATAGGCTCCCCCATCCCCCACGACCGGGCCAGGCTTCGGGCGAAGGAAGCGGCTTTTAAAGGCTCTTCCCCGAAAACAACAAGATCCAGTTCCTGCGGCAAAGGTTTCTTTTCAAGGAGGTCCCGGACGAACCCCCCGACGAGAAAAACCCGAATTCCCAGTCCCTTCGAGACAGAGACAGCCTTTTCCGACAAGAGAAGGAGGACCTTGACGGCTTGGGTCGGAAGATCAACTGTCCTTCCCGTCAGGACCCTTTTCTCCCTCACTTTTCGGAGCTCCGCTTCTATCCGTTTTCAGCAAACGGTTTATCTGGGTCAGGAGTTCTCCCTGATTGAAAGGTTTGGTGACCTGCGCGTCGGCCCCCGCCTCCATGACCTTCTGGACGACTTCGACTCCCCCGGCCGCGGAAACCACGAGGATGGGTTTGTCCTTGAGGACCTCATCCTCCCGAAATCGCCGGCAGACTTCAAACCCGTCCAGGTGGGGCATCATGAGGTCGAGGATGACAAGGTCTGTACCATACCTCTTGGCCTGCCCGAGAGCCCTTTCCGGGTTGGAGGTGATATGGACCTCGTATCCCTCCCTGGGAAGGAGCATCTTCATCATCTTCAGGAACGCCTCGTCGTCATCCACCACCAGGATCTTCTCCCCGTGCCCCGGCGGACCTTCCCTTTCGAAACCCTCCTGAGGAGCAGTGGGGGCTTTTTCCGGTTTCCTTTCGCGCTCCCGGTCCCCGATTGGCAGAAGGATGAGAAAACAGGTCCCTTCTCCCTCGCCGCTCTCCACGAAGATCTTGCCCTGATGGGCGAGGATGATCTCGTGCACGATGGAAAGCCCCAGCCCCGATCCCCCGAACTGCCTGGTGGAGGAGCTGTCGGCTTGATAGAAACGCTCGAAAACATGCTCGATCTGGTCTTTCGGGATCCCGATCCCGCTGTCCCGCACGCTTATTTCCACGAAGGCGTTCTTGAACTGGGCGCTGATGCCGATCTCCCCTCCCTCGGGGGTAAATTTCGCGGAGTTATCCAGGAGATTCTGCATGACCTGGAGCATCTTCTGGAAATCCCAATAAACCGCGGGAATATTCCGATCCACCCAAACCGTAAGTTCGATCTCCTTTTCCTCGAACCGTGGACGGAAGTTTTCCAGAGCCTTGGAGATAAGAACATCCACCGACAGGGATTCCCGGTAAAGTTTGAATTCTCCGGATTCGATCCGCGTCAGGTCCAGAAGCTCCTCGATGAGCCAGAGCTGGTTTCGGCTCTGTTCCTTGACCACGGCCAGGATATCCTTCAATTCAGTGCTTGGGCGCCCGAAGTCCTTTTCCAGGACAAGGGAAAGATACCCGTTTATGACGGTCAGGGGTGTTCTTAGTTCGTGGGACATGATGGAGAGGAACTTGTTCTTGACCTCGTTGGCGTGCTTGAGCTCCCTGTTCATGACCTTCAGGACGTTGAAATTGTCCTGGAGTGTGGTCCGGGCTTTCTCAAGCTCGTCGGCGGTGGACTGCAGCTTCAGATAGGAAGAACGGGTCTTAGCATTGGTCCCCTCGAGTTCCCGGTATTTCTTCTTGAGCTCATCCTTGCTTTCCTGCAGCTGTCTGGTCCTCTCCCGGACTTTTCGTTCAAGGGAGTCGTTGAGGGCTTCGAGTTCGATCTTCTGCTGGAGAAGGCTCTTCTCCCGGTTGGCGAGAACCTGGGCCATTGTGTTGAACCTTTCAGCCAGGACTGCCGCCTCGTTCCGGCCCCTGATCCGGACGCGGTAGCTGTAATCCCCCTCGGCAATGGCTTCCGTCCCCTTTATCAGGTGACTTACGGGCCCGACCACCGAAATCGACATGAGGAAGATGGCCACCAGAACAAGGAGAAAAGCCACGATCAGGATCAGGTTGTTGGCTCGTTTTACACGGACGATGCTCTGGGCAACCTGGGTGTTCGTATGGCTGATCATGGGAAAAACGACATTTCCAAGGGAAGATATTTCAGTCCGGGCAAGCTCAAGGAGCCCGGCGATCTGCAGGATCAGGGTTTCCCGCTCTTTCCCCGGATCGCTGTTTGGAAGGAACTCCGTGTACTTGACCAGATCGGTGTATGTGTTTCCCAGTTCCTCACGGACAAACTGGAGTTCCTGGACAAACCCTTCCGGCTTCTGGTGGCAGACAACGCATCCTTTCTGGGGGAGGGATTCGGAAAGGATGACATTATCAAGATCCCTGATCAGGGCGGCGGTTCTGCGAAGGCCCGCCATGACATCATCTACTTCTGACACCTCATAGTAGAGCCCGCTGAGGTTTTGACCGCTCTTCAAGGCCACCAGATCCAGTTCGAAGATGAGCCTGGAAACGTCATCCATGACGGACCTTGCCTGGTTGACGGATTGGAGTTCCCCCATTTTCCGGGAAACAAGCCCCGCCGCGACCATGGTCACGAAAAGAACGGCGGCAAATCCGATGATGAACCGTTTTCTCAAAACCGGCCGCCTTTCACTTCCCCGGGACCTTCCTCTCCATCAGGAGAAACAGCCAAATTTTGCCTCACCGCGATCGGCTCTGAGATTTCAATTCCTGAAATAATCCCCTGCCGGCGGCTATCCTGGGAACACGAAGGGGGGAAAAGGTATGCATCAAGGAACCTCGACGATCTCGTATTTTCTCCTTCCCAGACCAAGCTCCTCGGCGTGGGCGAGGATAGGTTCCCAGTGGACCCCTGTCACGGCAAACAGCTTGTCTTTTGCTCCAAGGTCTTTCAGTTTGCTTCCCTCGAGGGCCTGAGCCCCGTTGACGAGGTCCACACCGGCCTGGTCGATGGCCACAGGATCGGCGGAGACCAGGATGCCGGCATCGGCCGCGAAGGGGGGATCGTTGAAGCCGTAACAGTCGCAGTCCGGGCTCATGTTGAGGAGAAAGGAAAAGAAGAGTCCTTTCCCCTTCTTGGTCTTCAGGGCCCCGGCGGCGTATTCAGCGGTCTTTTCCTGCGTGATTGCAGGGTCGGTCTGCCACTGGACGGCGATAGCACCATAGTTGCATGCCACCCGGCACTCCCCGCAGCCGATGCATTTTTCCTTCAGGATAAAGGCCTTGGTCCCGGGCTCCCACTGTACCGCATCCGCGGGGCACCACTCGAAGCAGCGCCCGCACATGGTGCACTTGGCTTCCTTCACCGAAGGAAGGACATCCGAATGCATCTCCTGCTTGCCGCTCGGCGCGGCGCACCCCATCCCGAGTCCTTTCAGCACCCCTCCGAAACCGAAAAGCTCGTGCCCGGTGAAGTGGGTCAGGTTCACCACCGCGTCGGCGTAGTGAAAGGCCGAGGCGATCTTTACATGGGAAAAGTGTTTCCCCTTCACCTGCTCCCGGACGTAGTCCCTGCCTGTCAGGCCGTCCCCGATGATGAGGGGGGCCCCGACGGTGGCGAAGGAGAATCCGTTTAGAAGGGCTGTTTCAAGGTGATCCACGGCGTTGCTGCGGCTCCCCTTGTAGAGGGTGTTGGTGTCCAGGATGAACGGCTTGCCGCCGGCCTTCCTGATCTCCTCGACCGCTACCCTGGCGAAGGGCGGCGCCAGGAAGGCGACATTTCCCGCCTCGCCGAAGTGGAGCTTGACCACGACCTTGTCCCCCCTGGCGATCTTCCCGGCAAAACCGGATACCTCGAAGAGCTTGCGCGTCTTGTCCAGGAGACCGTAGCCGATCTGTGTCCTCAAGTTTGTGAAATAGACGGTGGATGGATTCATGGGCCGACCTCGCTTGTGGAAGTGTAGAAATTCCCCACGGCGATGGTCGCTCTTCCACCACCGTTATCTCCATTATCGATGATAGAAAGGTTGATTTCATTGATAATGATGTAACCCCAGTAATTCCAGTTGGCGGGTATCGTCTGGCCTCCCTCCGAAGTCGCCGCTGTTACAAAAACCTGGGTTTCATAACCGGCCACACCTGAGGGGTGCGAATTGTTGTCCAGAAGATTCCTGCCCTCATCTCCGACCACCCCCATGTTGATGTTGACCAGATCGCCATTGGGAAGAGCGGAATCGATCAGGATCCCGGAAAGTTCGTTGTTCGTGATGGCATTCCTTCTCAGGTAAAGCTCCATTTCTCCGCCAACGTAAAGGCCATAGCCGGTATTTCCGTTAATGGTGTTTCGCTGGATCTCGGCCGTCCCTGGTCCCCCCGTCAGTTCGATCCCGTAGGAATCGGAGGCCGATCCACCCTGAATCTCGCAGGAGGTGACTTCCAGGGAACCGCCGCTTGCCCAGATGGCCAGATAATTTTCCTCGAAAAGACACCCTGTAATCGTGCCCGATCCGCCCACAACCTGGATGGCGCCCCCTTCCGCCACCCCGTTTTCCAGATAGAACTCCGAACCCGACACCTCGTAGTCAACATCCTCAAGGTACAGCCCGCCTCCCGTTGCATCGCCAGAAACTGAGGCGTCCACGATGCTGGAAAGGATGGTGATCTCTACTTCCCAGGCACCGCCCACCGCCTGGACCGCCCAGGCGTCCTGCCCGTCGAAGAGGCAGTCCTCGACCCGGACCGATGCATCGGCACCGCCCACACTGATGGCGTCTGTCGCACCGACCAGGCGCATGCCCCTGATGTCAAGGTTCCCCGAAACACCGAAGATCGCGGCGGTTGAAAAGGGAGCCTGGAGAACCGTCGCCGTGGAGGCGGCCGATGGCGTCACCCCTCCCGAAGTCGCGGCGTTCCCGTAGCCGGCCCCGATGATGGTCACATCGGAAGGGACGGCAAAGGGCGTAGCGATTCCGCCGAAGGCGTCCCCCTCCCCCGAACTGAGAGCGAGGACCTCCTGGGCGGCAGCGTCGAAGAAGAAGGCGGCCAGGTCTGCCGGACTGCTGCCGGAATCCTTTCGGACGGAATAAGAGGGGCTGGTTGTTTCGTTTCCATCCGGGTCGGCAGCCCGGATCAGGACCGTAGAGATGCTGGGCATGTCCGCGCTGGTGGCGTAATAGGACCACAGGACATCCCTGACGGAGGGGTCCGGGTCGATCTGGGCCGTATTCCAGTCCGAGCCATTGTTAAAGGAGATCAGGACCGATTCAACCATGCGGTTGTCGGTCGCCCGGCCGGAAAACAGGACAACCTCGTTACCTCCGGTGATGTTGAAAAAGACGGCGTCAGGGATAACGGCAGACACATCGCCGGGGGCCGTTTCGTCGTCTCCGCAGGCGGCTGTCATCAAGGCGGTAAGGACGCCAAAAAGGACACAGAGAGCCAGTTTTCCTTTCATGATTTTACCTTCCTTCCCCCTTCTTCCCTAAATCCTTATTGTTCTCACGGACTTTTACCACAGAGCCGGCCGGTCCGGCAACGGACCCTTGAAGGGAGTGGAAAGTAACAGGTGAAAAGTGGAAACGAAGTACAACGGTGCCCCTGTGCACAAGTGCACTCGAACCCTCAATTCTCAATTCTAAATTCTCAATTCTTTTGCACCTGTGCATTCCCTTTCCACTCTCCATCCCCCCTTTCCCGGCATTTCCTAATTTCATTGAAAAAACCCCCGCAATTTGCGATGGTATTCCTATATGCACCCATCCATGACAGGTTCTGGGGGAAACCTGCCTTCCCCGCAAAATCCCGAGGCCGCCGCCTTCATCGAAAAGCTTTTTCTGGGAATCACGGTGGCAGGGGTTTTGGGCATGGTCCTCATCACAATCCGATCCATTTTCTACGGATCCCACGCCGAGAACCTTGCACAGATCCTTTTGTACCTGGTCTTTCTCTGTATTGTCGTCTTCAGGAAAAGGATGACGCCCTTCCAAAGCGTCTTCACCAGCATTGGTGTCTGCTGGGCCTTTTCCTTCCTGGCCCTCTACTCCTGGGGTTTTGCCAGCCAGGGATTCCTCATCCTCGTTGTCGCCTTTACTGCAAGCGCCGTTTTCTTTGGGCGGGTCGGAGTCCTGATCCTGACCTTTTTCTCGTCATTGTTTTTCCTCGTGATCATCGAGAAATTCGTCCACAGCAAGGGGATCGTGTCCCTGGATATGGCCGGTTTTTCCAAAAGCCGGATCGGATGGGGCCTCGAAATATTCGTCCTGGCCGCGGTCATCGGTTTTCTTGCCCTGCTGCTTCAGCAGTACTCCCAGTCTCTTCGAGAAAAAATGCGGCTCCTGAAAGAAAAAGAGAACGAGCTGGAAAATGAAGGGGAGCTCCGTGCCGAAACCCTCCGGAAACAGGATGCGGTCTTGAAAGAAAGAGAAACCCTCATCGAGGAGGTGACCAGCCGGGTCCATGACAACCTGCACGTCATGTCCTCCCTTATTCAGTACCAGGCCCTGTCCGTTAATAGTGATAAGGCCCGGGACATCCTCATGGATATCAAATCGCGGATCTACGGGTTTTCCATCCTGCACCGGGAGATCGTTCAGAAGGAGGGGGACCAGCTTGTCTATTTTGGACGTTACATGGGTGAGATCGCCCGGGTCCTGGCCGTCTCCAGGCGAATGCAGAACCTCAAGGTCGAATTTCCCGACAAAGAGACCCTTTTATGCCTGGACACGGCGCTTCCCTGCAGCCTGATAGCCTATGAGGTCCTGTCCATGATGGTGAAGAATCTCAATTCTCCGGGGGAGGGGGAAAACGTGATCAGCCTCGGGTTTCACCGCAGGGGTTTTGACTCCTACTTTTTAAGCATGGAGAGTGAAGATGTCGACCTGATCCAGGTCATCAGGACAGGGGAGGAAAGCCTGGGATTCTCCATCGTCAAACAGGTCTGCGATTCCCTGAAAGCGCACTACCAGTTTTCCACGGTTAAGGGCGCCCGATTTCAAATGGTTTTCCAGGAATACCGCGAGGCAGGCGCGGACCTTTTCTAGGCCAGCATCCATGGATCCGGACAAGAATGATACCAGGCATGAATTAACGACCAGGGACCCTTTTCAGCGTCTTTTCATGTCCGTCGTCTATGCGATGGCTTTCCTCCTGGTTCTGGGGATGCTGGCAAATATCCCGCGGGCTGCGAAGTCCGACATGGACCTTTTCTCATTTCTGCAATGGTCCTTTTTCCTCGTTTTCTTCGGATTACTGCTTCTCCAGAAAAAAATCCCCTTCAGGGTTTTCGTCTGGTTATTTGTCTTCATGATCTGGATAATCGGCGCCGTCGGGCTTTTAAAGTGGGGGATCCTGGGCAATGCCGAAATTATTCTGGGGGGGATAATCCTGACCGTCGCCATCAGCCAGAAAGGAAAATCCTTCCTGATCCTGATGACGCTGACCCTGCTTCTTTATTTTGCGGTCGGTAGTCTTTTCATGAAGGGGATCCTCCAGCCCGTGGCGGACCCCGGGGGTTACACCATCAGTCTCGAGGGATGGGTCGTTTCCGGTCTCATATTTTTTGTTTTCATCGGGATCCTCGCCGACCGGACAGGATGGATGATCCGGGAAATAGCGGCCAAAAACACCGGGATAGAAACCCGCAATGAAAAGCTCTTCGAAGAGATAAAATTAAGAAAGGAAATGCAGGAATCTCTCGAGAAGATGATCCACAGGAAGGAATCCCTTCTCAGGGAGGTCCATCACAGGGTCAAGAGCAACCTGCAGATCATTTCGAGCGTCATTAACGTCCGGGCCATGACCATTTCCGACTCTGACGTCAGGAGGATCACAAGAACGACGGAAGGCCAGATCCTGAGCATGGCGGCCATCCACGAGATCCTTTACCGATCCGAAAACCTTTCCAAACTGAACTTGAAGAACCTCGTTGAGACACTTTGCCTGAACATCGAGGCGGCTTACGGACTGAGAGAAAGGAATATCCGTCTCGGGATCTTTCTGGAAACGGTGGAAGTGGGGATGGAAAAGGCCGTCCCCTTCGCGCTGGTGGTCAACGAAGTCGTCAACAACTCGGTCATCCATGCCTTTCCCGAGCCTTCCGAGGGAGGAGAGATTCAGGTCATCCTGTCAGTCAGCGAAAAGAATGAGATCCGGGCCGAGATCCGGGACAATGGGAAGGGGATAAGGAGCCGGTTAAAGGGCCGGAATCCCTCGGGCATGGGTTACAACCTCATCAACATCATCACGGAGGAGATGGGAGCCCGGTACGAAGTGGCGGAGGATAACGGGACCGTGTTCAGGTTCAGTTTTCCGGTCTGAGAAAAGGGAAAGGGGAAAGTGCAGGAGGATTGAGAATTGAGAATTGAGGATTGAGGATTGAGGATTGAGTGCACAGGTGCACCGGTGCACGAATGCACTGATGTGTTCCTGCCGGGTGCGAGGGTGCACTCCCCGCCTCTGTTCAAAGTCCGGCAAGACACCAGCGACAACACCGGACAAAAAAAGGGGGGCAAAAGCCCCCCAGATCAGGATGACATTCTGTGAGGATTTTCTACCGCTGAGCGAAATGGTACTTGTAAACGATCCGGAAGATGCTCGTCTCGCCATCCCCTTCTAATCCGAAGTTGTTCTCAGCGTCCCACCCGCCGGTGATGATCTCAAGTCCAATGGAGTTGGAGTCATCAAGGTAGGCATCCATGCCGAACCCGAGAAACAGGCCGCTCCCCTCGATGTCGTAGTTCACATCGTCGTATTCCAGGGCGTGGCCCATGATCCCCACAGTGAAGAAGGGCTGGAACTTTCCATCGGTGAAGAAGAATTTCGGGCCTACGCTGAACCGGCCGTAAGTTATATCCCAGCCTTCCTCCTCATGAACGCTTGACCCGAAGGTGATGTCCAGGGCCGTGACCCTTGTGAAACGGTACCCGAAATCGATGACTAATCCCGCACCGCTGTCAACGAAATCCACATCTTCACCCAGGCTCACAAAATCAAGCCCTCCGCCCAGGTACCAGTTCCCGGCCCATGCCGCCCCCGGAACGCACAGCATCAAAGAGACAACAGCAACTGTCAAAATCCTTTTCATCACGCACCTCCCGATTTTCTCAATCCTTTTTATCCCCAATGATTCAAGGACCCTTAAAAACCGCTGTTATCATATAGGATCGGCTGTGGGATGACAAATATTATACCCCTTGGGAACCCTGCCTTTCCGGGTGTTTTGTCGGCCAAAATTTTCCATTCAACGATCTCAATCCTTAAAATCTCCTGCAAAACCGACCAACTCCTTCATCCGTTCACACCGCTCTTAATTCCCTCACCCTAAACCTGTTCCAGAATCCTTTCCCGGACATCTCGTCCGGAACCCGGACAGCGCTGAAGCCTTATCCGGTCCCCAAAAACCCCGGACTGCCCGCCGGGTCCCCCGAAAGCCCCCGTTAAACCTGAAGATTTTGAAGTTTTTCACTTCTGGCATCCCTGTTGCCTTAAGGAAAACAAAAAAAGGAGGAACTCCAGATGGACAGATTTCGACGCAAGGAATCAGGCCAGGGGATGACTGAATACATCATCATCGTAGCGCTCATCGCCGTGGCCGCCATCGCCGTGGTGGGAATTTTCGGGGATGTCATTCGGAACCAGTTCTACAATATGACGGCCGCTCTCGCCGGCAGTTCGGCCCACAGCGATGTTGGGAAATTCGTCAAAAAAGCCGAACGCGAAAAGAATCAGAGGGGAATGGACGATTTTTCGTCCTCAGGCCGATAAACAGGTCTCCTGACGATGGCATCCTCAAGGACCCATAATTTGAGGCCACCCCACCAAAGGGGACAGGGAGTGGTTGAAGCTTTGGTGACCCTCCCTGTCTTCCTCATTCTTGTTTTCGGACTCTTTCAGCTTTTTCTTGTCTCTATCGCCCAGGTAAAGCTCGTTTATGCCGCCTTCTGTGCTGCTCGTGTCGGAGCCGTTAGAAACGCTGATATTTTAGAAATGGAAGCAGCCGCAAAGAGGGTGCTGTCCAGAAATGGGGTATTTCCCCCTGAAATTATGGGTTCCTGCCGAGTTGAAAAACTTGGTTCTGTAAACGATGGGGACGGGAAACACAGCAGTTTTTCAGAAGAACCCGTTGAACTAATACAAATCCGCGTCCATTGGGATTACCCCCTGTCCATCCCAATTCCGTTGTTCCGGCCTCCCGGAATGGATTCAGGCGGCATTTTCGGAATACTGAAAAGAATCCCCCTTCAGGCATCCTGGACAGCAGTCAATTTCAGCGAACCACCAAAAACAGAGAAGGGCAGAGCACATGTTCGCAAATAAGCGCCAAGAAGGACAGGCTTTGGTTCTTTCCATCTTTTTCCTCTGTCTGTTTTCCATCTTTCTTACGGGATTTTTCCAGACAGCATGGATTGTTCAGCAGAAAATCAGGTTGCAGCTTTCCGCCGACGCAGCCATTCTTTCTGCCCTAAACGTGCAAGTAAATACCCTCAATACCATCTCCCTTGTTAACCGAGGTGTTTTAGCCAATGATGCTCTCGCGGCCCAACTCAACGCCCTTGTCAGCGAGTCCTCCTTTTACCGGAAAATGGCAGAAAAATTCAGCCGCCTCTTGCATTTTGTCCCCTATGCGGGTGCCATTGCCAACTTTCTCACCAGGGGAATCCATACCCTTGAAATTCTAATCAAACGAGTCGCCATGGGTGTTCTCCCGGTCGCCCGCCTCTCAAATAGATCACTGGAGTTTTCCAATCGGGGCATCCATCACCTTTTCCCGCATCAATGCCTGAATGCAACAAAGAAGGTCTTGTCTAGAAACATGCCTTGTGCCGAGCTCCATCCGTTAAGCCATGCCGAAATTATTCGGCAGGCATACAGCATGCATCGAGGCCTGGTGGACCTGGATAGGGAAAACCTGGAAAGACTGAGAATCGGCACGATGGATAAGCATACAAAAACCAGAAACTGGAGGATATCCATCGCAGGTATCTCCCCAGTCAAAAAAACCGGGGGAACAAGCTTGCACAATGGGAGTCTGGTCGCCCGGGATAAATTAAAAATAAGGGTCTTTAGTTCCTACAGATGGAAGTGGAAGACGGTCCTTTCGACAAAAAGCGACGCCAATGACTTTGGCTATCGATCTCCTGAACACCTTCTTACTCTTTCCAGTAGAGAAAAGAAGCCCCTTCTTAGCCTGGCCATCGTCGCCCAGGCAACTCCGGTTCCCTTCCCCGGCAATCTGGCCCTTGGAGAACGCAAGTTGACTGCCGTAACAGCCGCTTCTCTGGTCTACAAACGTCCCTCCAAACCGCAGGAAGGTGCAAACACCTTCAACCCCTTCTGGGAAACACGCTTAATACCGGTGGCTTCAGAGGCTTCCCTTAAAAAAATTATCCCGGATATTCTACTAAAGGAGATCAGGCATTGATCAACCAACAGGAAAAACCCCAGCAAACAGGTCAAACGTTGATCGAATTCGTGATTGTCCTGCCATTACTTCTTTTGCTGGTCGCAACAATATTTCCTTTTGTTCGCTTCGGTACATTAACACCATGGCTCGATGAGCGGTTGTGGTTGAGCCAGTTTGTTCGGCCAGAAAAAATCGTTCATACAGAGCTGGAACACTCTCACGAAAAGAACCTGGTCCCGACCTATTTTTCTCGAGAAGACCTTTTAAACACCGAAAAATCCGAAACCTTTGGCTTTTCCATCCCTCTCTTGGGTGACTCCTTCCCTGGATCCTTCCACGTGGAGGGCTTGTGCGCAACGTGGAAGGAAAAACCCGGACCCCTCCTGAATGCCGATTTTTTGCCAAAAAAAATCTCGAGGGATTTTGCCATGATAAGAAAAACCCCCATGCCTGAAAGAAAAGTCCCCTTCCTGGTCCGCGAATTAACTCTTTCACGTTTTTTAAAAGGCGGCAGCGGACTTTTCGATTTTCTCAAACTCCAAATTTTCCATCTAAACCTGAACATCCTCCCTGCGGAAGAAAGGAGAGGCAGATAAATGAAAACCAGAAAGGTTTTCGGTCAGTCCCTTGTGGAAACAGTTCTCCTCAACACCCTGGTCATCTCGGGGGTCCTCGCCATCCTGTCTTCCTGCCGGGAATGGATTGAATCTTACATTGAGTTCTTTCTGGCCTTTGCTGCCGGCCCCCTTCCCTGAGGAGTTCGAGATGAACCAACGTCTTCTCCTTGTCATCGTTTCATCCATCCTCGGTCTTCTGGCCGCAGGTGCCTACACAGCCAGGATCCAGAATCTTCATAACGAAATCTCAGAATTAACTGAGCGAGTGGAGGTGGTAACTACAAACCGTAACCTGCCCGCGGGGATATCCCTCCAGGCTTCAGATCTCCGCATTGAACCCCGATTGGAAAAGGAACTCTCTGCACGAACCATCTCGGCCGAAGAACTCGATCTCATTCTGGGTCAAAGGGTTTTCCACCCGGTTCCTTCAGGAGAGGTTCTTCTCTGGACCGATCTTTCCGAAGGTCCTCGACTCAGGAAACCTTCGGAAAAAATCCCGGACGATTTCAGGGCAATAGCGCTTCCTGCTGATGAAACTCACACGTTGGTTCATTTCATCTCACCCGGGGACGATGTGGATATTGTATGGACGGATTTTGCGGACAAGGTTTCGAAGATCGAAAGCAAGCTCATCGCGGAAAAAGTGCGTGTTCTCGGAGTCGGGCAGAAACTGGAAGAATGGTCTCGGCCCCAAATGGGAGAAGAATACCCGATGTCAGTGACATTACTTGTTTCTCAAAAAACGGGAATCACCATCCTGAAAGCTTCACAGACCGGGGAAATTCATTTTCTCGCACGAGGATCTGTCCTATTCCCCGAGAACACCTCCGGGATCTTACCACCAAGGGAATAAAATCAACGCCTTTTTCTATGGAACCGGAATAATGAGAAGAATATTCATATGCACTCAGATCATTGT
>Ga0272444_10003774_pt1 | contig 13543 bp, 14 predicted proteins | sample SSMForm13_FD_201033 | JGI IMG/M metagenome (GOLD analysis project Ga0272444, IMG submission 201033) | Marine sediment archaeal communities from Little Sippewissett salt marsh, Falmouth, MA, United States - SSM-Form-13 | ecosystem: Environmental > Aquatic > Marine > Wetlands > Sediment ...
ATTTAAACCATGGAAAAATTTATTCTTATGAAATATCATTGCATAACATGTGGAGAAACATTGAATGAGGTTGTCTGCGAGGGCAAGATAGGAGATATGTCTGTCACCTTTTGTGATAAACACGCACAATTCTGTGAAAACTGTGATAAAGTGGTTTGTAATATAATTAAGAATTAAAACATGCTTAAGAGAATACCAAACGTTATTGCGTAAGATAAAACAATCAAACCAATACCAACTAAAATGGTCTTTTTGACGTTCCACTTTTTATGTCTGACATAAAATCCATATAGTGAAAATATAATAGGCATTGCTCCAAAGACCACTACGTATGAGAATAGGAAATATGAACCGCTAAACATGTAAAGTCCTCCGAATAATATGAGTAGCATGATTATGAAGAAAACTTTCACATGGCCATATTTTCCTGTCAACCATGCAAAGAAATATCCGAATACAAACGGTATCAAAACAAATGGTATAAATCCGAAAGATATTACAAACACTACCGTTGCAATTAGCATAAGCCAGTAAGTCATATGATCCATTGGACTTACATAATTCGGATCCTTTGTAGGATCGTATGTAGTTGTCTCAAAAATAGAATCTCCGATCAAATCTCTTGTGTTACCTTTGAACTCTAGCATAGTTAAGAAATCCGAAGTCTGATTCGTGAGGTTGTTTTTACCTAGAATTCTTTTGAAATAGTCTGATATAGGAGTCATCTTTTCTATTTCCATGAGTCCTGTTCTATCTTTCACGTATTCAGAAGCAAAAACATATACTGTAATATTTGTCTCACCTTCATTCACAGAAGTCATCTTCATTGGATAGAATATTTCAGGTGGTTGGAATTCAATTTTAAGTGGGGTGCTTATACCTAATTTCAGATCATATACAACTAAAACTGTCTGGGCGTCTGCATTTTCACATTCATCCATTCTTTCTATTGTTCGTATTCTATCTGCGTCATATGATTCATCGTTACTGTAGCCTCCCCAGTAATAGTGGAAATACTCCATTTCTATCAGATAATCTAAGCATGCCTCATCTTCAGGTGTGATTGTAAAAGCTGGGTATTTGTTCGTCAAATCAACCTTGTTCGCTATAAAGTAGAAATCACTCTGATCTACATAGTACTGAAGAGTTGGTATAGCATTTGTAGGAGTCGTGTATCCATTATCGTTTAACCAATTAACCAGAACATTTGCATCAGTTGCTCTGAGAACTGTGATATCATATATATCAACTTCTTTTTCTTCCAAGATCTCGACTCCCTGATTTATTACACCACCTATTGCATCAAATCCAAATGGACTTTTTCCATGAACCTGTATCGGTATCAAAAGAGTAGATATCTCATAGAATATTTTCTCACTTCCCTCAGATATCTCAGGTTGTGTAGAAGATTTTATTGGAACAACCCATGCAAGATTCTCAGGTTTGTCCATCGCTATCTTTGTTGAAAGTAATAGAATCTCCGTTGTTCCATCCCATGTTATGACAGCTTTCTGTGACGGAGAAAAAACATATGTGTCATAATCAGGTAATATCATACATCCGTCAGCACTTACAGAAACCGGGATAATTAAAAGAACAACTAAAACACTCAAAATATTTATTATATGTTTCATCTAATCTTCCCATGAATGTCGTGGGTTTCGTGGAATAATTATCCAAGCGATTATGTATGCTAGGATTCCAATTCCCCATGCAAAGAATGCAAGCACCCAGATAAGTCTGATTATTACAGGGTCAATTCCAAGATATGCGCCAATACCTCCACATACACCACCAAGTATTTTATCTTCACCTGATCTATACAATCTCTGCATTCTGTAGTTTGTTTTTCTTGATTTTAAAATTCTTGGTTTATGTTTGAATACTCCATCTGGTGTTATATGTGGGTGTTTTCCAGCATTAATCTTAAGCACGAGTAATAGATATCCTACAAAGAAGAAGAACAAGAATACCCAAAATAAGCTTCCGAATATTGCACTATATATTTCTGATAAAACAACGCTTCCAGTTGTCACATTAGCAATTCTTATTGCATGAGCTATAACCCAGAGTGCTATTGAAATTCCCACTGCAGTAAATAGTGGAGAGAATGGGACATATATTTTCTTCCACGCCTTGGAAAAGTATGATGTATACGAAAAGAACATAAATATCAAGAAGAACATTCCCATATTTACAGTTAAGAATGATATCACATTTGAAAGAAACACACTACTAAGAGGAACATTGACAATGCCTATTATCCAGATTGCTATTGCAAAAATAATTATACCGAATATACTTGAGATCAAAGGGCCGACCAAACCAAACGTTTTGTGAAACCAAGTGTCCCATTCATCACCTTTTTTCTCAAATTTCCTGCCAAGTCTTTCGACCTCTTCAGCAAAATCATCTACTCGCGATTCAAAATCAGCTTCCCTTTTCCTTCTTTTGGTTTTTGTTGTTTTTCTTGCAGTCTTTCTCTTTGGTGCCGCTTTTCTTGGCATGTATAATTATTGGTTCTAGGAACTTAAATTAACTATTGGTAGAGATAAGGTTTATTATAACTTACTACTAATTATATACATGAATAAAAATTTCCTTTTTCTGGGAATTGCTGTAATTATGATTATTTCTATCTCAGGCTGTACGAGTATAAGCCCTGAATCGCTCGCTCTTGCAAACCCTCTTGTAGATCAATTCATGGAGGAATATCCAAACGCAGAAGTGCAGGTAACTCATTTCACAACAGAACAGAGTGAACAGATAATTGAAGATATTAGAGCAGACTGTGGAAATCCTTTCATGGAGGCTCAGGATTTTTACAAGATCACGATAGTTGATTCTGAAAGCGGTTTGGATGTGGTGGCTTGGGTAAACTGGGAAACAAAGGACATAGAATGCGCAATAAAGAAGGGAACAGAAACAAAGGAGATCTCCAAACCAGGAGAAGATATAAAGGAATGTGAAATACACAAGGAAGTAAAATGCCATGGAGATCACGTTTACTGGGTTGATTCATGCGGTAATATAGAAGAGAAGAAAGAATACTGCAAAAATGGATGTGAAGAGGGAAAGTGTAAAGAACAAGCACAGTGTCAGGTACATCATACATACAAGTGTCACGGAGATCATGTTTACTGGTTTGATTCATGCGGCAACAAAGAGGATAAGAAAGAGTACTGTGAAAATGGATGCGAAGATGGAGCATGCAAAGAAAAAGAAAATTGTAAAGAGGCTGGTCAAATAGCATTCAACAACCCAACAGGCAGTTATACTGCATGCTGTGCAGGTTTAGATGAGGTTCCAAACATAGGTGATGGAACACCTGAACAGTGTGAAGCATGGGAGAGCATGGAAGGTTACGGAACAATGTGTACGGACTGTGGAAACGGTGAATGTGAAAGTTGGGAAAACAGATGTAGATGTCCTGAAGATTGTAAAGAAGCATCATTTTGCGGCAGTTCAACTTACCATGAATGCGAAGCAGATTTAGATTGTGCATCTGCTGGCTGTTCCAGTCAAGTATGTGCAGGTGTTGGTGAAGAAGTAACAACAACATGCGAATATCTAGACTGTTATAATGCTGCAAATTATGGTTTAGAGTGTGGATGCGTCAAGAATAAATGTATGTGGAGAGAGGAAGACACTGGATGTACAGACACAGATGGTGGAAAGAATTACTTTGAAAAGGGAACTACAACAACAGGAAGCATCTCCATGACAGATCATTGTAATGATGAGGGAAAAAGTTTGACAGAAAAATACTGTAGTAATGGAAACATAGCGGCAGAGAAGGTATCATGTACATGCGAAGATGCGGTTTGCTTGGACGAACCGAGCGAATATGATCCTTATGGAGATCTTACAACATGCACGGATACAGATGGAGGTCTACAATACTACACAAAGGGAGAAACACTTGGATACAAGCCAGGAACAACAACTGTAATGGATGTAGCAGATGAATGTAAAACAGAAACAATACTCACAGAGTACAAATGTAGTGGCGTATTTGTAAAATCAGTTGATATTTCATGTTCATCTGGCTGCGAATCAGGAGCATGTATATCGGCTCCAGAAAAGACAGCTCAAGAAAACTGCGAAGATCAGTATGGAATGTGGGGAGAATGGCCTGACGACGAGGCAGGAGAAACATGCAACCACAAGACAACTGATGCAGGAGATGTTTGTATAGATTCTGACGATTGTGATAGTGTTTGTGAAGCACCAGAAGAGACAGAAGAGGGCGCCAATGTAGTAGGCTCCTGTTATACATACAATTATTTGTTAGTTGATTGTGTACAAACAATAGAAGATGGATTTGCAACAGCACCTTGTGCTTAGTTTATTGAATTGGTTGACATCCTGTAACTTCTAGAACATCTAATATCTCACTATGATAAGGTGCAATAGCAGGCTCATCACCGTTAACTAAAGTTAGTGTGTCATTTATTTTATCCAAATAAGCAACTGGTATAGGATAATCACATAAATCTTTTAAAAAATCTCCTGACAGATCAGGCGAACTAGCTGCAATACCCAATGCCAATCCAATGTCCTCTTTTGATTCTAATTGTGGTCTATCTCTAGGAACAGGTCCTTGTCCACTATAAGTCCAATGGAAATCATCTGGCAGTTCATGTACGTCTGGAAAAATGTGCCAGGTAGGATTTATATTATATGATCTTCGAAATAAAGCTGACAAGAAATTCTGACTGACTTTATATCGTGTCGACATAGAAATAAATTAATAGTTAATTTTAAAAATGCGCCGGGCGGGAATCGAACCCGCGCCTCCACCGTTCTACCCAGATTGCGTTCGCAATCATCGGTTGGCAGGGTGGCATCTTACCACTAGACGACCGGCGCAATGGAATGATATTATTAATCATGTTTTAAATTGGTTACTCTTCGAATCTCACGACATCAATAACCCCGTCACGATCTCCGGGTTTAATTATAAGTGATCCCTCTTTGTCATCTTCATATCTATCTCGCATAGATTGAGCCCAAGCTTGAACAACCATCATTGCGTCTAGTGTGAACAAAGGCCCAAATCCAGGATGCGATTTTAGTTTCATGAAAGGTTCACTACATGCATGATATCTTCTATTAGCTGCATCATAATAAGCTGAGTCTAATACACTATAACCGTCTCTATTGAAATCCTCTTCGAGCTCTTGTTGTAATACACGTCGAAGTTTGAAATGATCTGATAAATAATCCTGAATTGGGATTGAAACCCCTTCTCTCCATATATTCAAAGCATGTTTTCTATCATATTCCTCAAGTGCTTCTAGAAGTGCGTTTTCGTATTCTATAACATATCCTCTTAATTGAGGATCCATCATCCATTCTGTTCCAAGTTCTTCACGATTTATATCTTCTACAGTAATACCAAGAGTTGTTATAATTGGTCTAACTCCGCGAGCTGCATCACGCACAGAACGAAGATATGCAAGGTGTATATCTACGTAATCTCTATTACGTGCACCACCTCGAGTACTCCTCCATGTTTCTGGATCGGCGTGATCTTCATCGAAAATATACCCACTGTTCAAAAGAACCTCTCTCAATATAGTACTAGATTCGTAGGTCTCCTTTAACCACTCTACTCTCTGTCCCATTCCGTAGATAACTTCTGGATCTAGTCCACCTGTTACCATAGGATATCTTGCGAAGAATTCCCTCTTATCCATACGACAGAATTGAAAATAAACTTAAAAAGGCTATTTCTTAACCTTTTTGATATTTATGCTTCTGCAGTTGGGACACAATCGAGTTGCAGGAGCCATGAATAATGGCTTACCACTCCACCCACATGCTTCACATTTATATTTTGCCATAATATCACTCTAAACCTTCAAACCGAACTGTTTTGCCAGATTAGCCAAAGGACCACGTTTCATGCCCTTACCACCCTTAGCAAGCTTCATCATCTTCTTTGTTTGCTTGTAATGTTTGAGTAGTTCACGTACTGAAGCCTCTGAACAACCTGAACCCCTTGCTATTCTTTTTATCCTTGAGGCTTTTATAATATCAGGTTCCTCTTTCTCTTTAGGAGTCATGGACGTAATTATGAAAGCCCATTTCTCCATCTTTTCTTCTTGAACATCAAGCATACCCTTAGGTATATTCACTTTACCCATGCCTGGGATCATATCCATCACAGATGATAATGAACCCATCTTCTTCATACCTTTTATCTGCTCCAAAAACTCATTCATTGTGAAGTTTCCCTTCATCATTTTCTCAGCAGCTTCTTGGTCAAAACCAGCCTGCTTAGCCTTGTCAAGCAAACCTTGTATATCGCCGTATCCAATCAACTTGGATACAAATCTCTTTGGATCATATGATTCAAAGTCATCTTGTTTCTCTCCAACACCTATGAACTTAATCTTAGCGCCGGAAATAGCTGTCGCTACTAGTGCACCACCACCCTTAGCAGTACCATCAAGCTTAGTAACTATCACACCTGTAATACCAACAAGACGATTAAACTCTTCGCTCTGTCTTCTAGCTGCCTGACCTATGTCAGCAGGTATCACAAGAATTTTTTCATTCGGTTTTATGATTTTGTCCAGATTTGTAAGTTCCTTTGCAAGCTCCTTATCCAAAGCATCTCTACCAGCAGTATCAAATATCAAAACATCCTCCTTTGCCTTTGAAATAGCTTTCTTAGCTATATCTTCTGGGTTCTTTCCATCTGAGTATACAGGAACATCAAGCTTCTTTCCAAGCTGTCTCAACTGTTCTTGAGCTGCAGCTCTGTGGGTATCACATGCAATCAAACCTGGTTTCAAACCACGTGTCTTAAACCATTTAGCAAGCTTGCCAATTGTGGTTGTCTTACCTGAAGCAAACAGACCCATTGTCATTATTCTCTGCTTCTTCAATTCCAAAGTTCCTGCCTCTGAACCTAAAAACGCAACAAGCTCGTCGTATAAAATTCTGATGAAGTACTCTTTTATGGTCATTCCTACAGGTGGCTTACCTTCTATAACCTTCTTCTTGATCTTATTTGACAACTCAGAGACCAGAGATACATCTACGTCAGCCATGATAAGAGCACGCTGCAAATCCTTCACAACAGCTTCTACAGCCTCTTTATCAACGACTCCCATACCTGTGATTTTCTTGAATGCGTTCTTCAAACTTGAACCTAGATTGTCGAGTACCATAGTATCGATTAGTTATCCTTATTTAAATAACAAGATTTGTGCTTAAAAATACTAATCTTCTATCTCAAAACTAGCTTTGCCGCCTTCTTTTGTGATTCCCTTCACAACACTTTCTGCAGCTTCCTCAACCTTGGATTTGACCTCTTTGAAGCTATTTCCAGTTCCTATCAGGTTGTATTTAGGAGCAGAAACATAATTAACCTTTATATCAGGATCCTTCACTTTGGATAGAATTGATTTGATTACTTTCACACCATCTGATTTGTAGCATATAATCTCTAGATCAGCCTTCACTTTGTATGTTTTCTCAGATCTGTTCTTGCATGCAATCTCAATTATAGCATCCATCCACTCGGTATTAATTTCCTTACTCTTCAAAAGATCAGGATTCTTTACAGCCATTTCAAATGCCTTTGTAAGAGAACCAAATGCTTCCTGTAAATCATAACCAATCTCTTCATATGCTTGATCGAGCGTCTTATTCATCTTCTTTGCTATAAGTTCAAGCATCTTTTCTGACTTTCTTTCCTTCTTGAACTCGTTCAGTTTACTGTTACCTTGTCCCTTAGAAACCCTTTTGATAGAGAGATAAATACCATTTTCATTTATGTCCATTACCCTACAAACGACATACTGCTTCTCTTTTATGAAATCTCGAATATCACGCACCCATTTATTGGCAACTTCAGAAACATGTATCAAACCTGTTGAGCCATATTCAACCAATCTAGCAATAGCAGAATTAGGATGTATCTTCAATATCTGACAAACAACGACCTCATTTCTGGTCGGATTACCTTTCTTCTTCATAAGAATGATCAGGACTTGGCCTTGATAACCAACTTGCCTCCTGTTGGTTTAGCAAGCACCTTGTCACAAACTAAGCATTTAATTACAGTTGCAGGCCTATCAAATATCATCTGTTCGTTCTTACATTCACATTTCACTTTTATGAATTTTCCACTCATATTATACTCCACTTAATATTTCATCCTATAATAGGGCATATCATATTCTGGTATCGCAAGCGTCTCTCCATCTTTGTCCTCAACAAAGAGGAGATCACCTTGAAGACCAGACGGTCTGTAGCTCTCTCCTGATTTGTCGTGTATTATCAAACACCAGTCAGGAACCTCTGCAGCATGATACTCATCCAGGGAAGACGGATAATCTCTCCACATAATCTTATACCAATTCAAATTTCTTAACCCTGAACCCCTTGATGGGATGCATTTTTCCGCATTCCTTGCATTTCAATCTAAGATCAACCTTCTGTGTTGGCTTCTTCTTCACAGCAGGCTTTGAATACTTACCATGACCACCGTAACCCCTCTTGTGCCTGTCTTTTCTCCTGTTAGCCGCAGCATTCGGTCTAGCCTTTCCTCTACCCTTCTGCTTGACCTGTTTTACTGTATGTTCCTTGTGCGCTCTGCACTTAGGGCACATAGTATTAACGGATTTTGGGTATTTCATAATACACCTGTCTAATTTATGGAATAAGAGTATTTATATATATTTTATGTATGCTTGACGTTAGTAGATTTAAAGATTTTCACTAATTCTCTATTTAGTATGGATACGCGAACCTTTAATAGAAAATACTTGAAACTGGTAACAGGTATGGACAGAAGAGCAAAAGAGCTCTGGGGATCAGACGCTGATTTTATAGATGGTCCTGATTCCATGAAAGAAAAAGCAGCAGCTCTAAAAAGAGTTCCTGAAGCCTCTGAACTTCAAGAGTTGGCCTTGGAACTACTTGAAGTTACAGGGAATCCTTTTACCATACATGACTACAGAAGACGTTATTATTTAACAGAGATCCTTACAGGTCTTGAAACAACAACAAGAGTACTCAAAGGCGAAGATGTGCCTTACAGGGAAAAGTTAAGAGCTTATTTTGGAATAAATCCCAGAAGAGCAACAGAATCTGTTTTTGAAAGGGCGATGCAAAGGCTTGATGAATCACTTCCAGGAAGAGGTGATATTGAAGCTCGATACAGTGAATGGGAGAAAGGACAAACACTGAAGCCAGAAGAAGTAGAACCTCTACTCAGGATGCTCATGGAAGAAACAAGAACAAGAACTGCTCAGTACCTTGATCTTCCAGAAGATGACAGAGTGGATCTAGAATTCGTCAGGGATAAACCATGGTCAGGTTATAACACATACAGGGGAGACGGTGTATCAGTTGTTGCAATCAATCTTGATGCTCCTATGAAAATATCACGTCTACTTGAAGTAGGCAGTCATGAAACATATCCAGGTCATCATGCAGAACATATGATGAAGGAGTTAATGTTGGGACTAAAAAGGGGTTATGTAGAAGAGAATGCCCTCACATATAATGTGCCTCGAAATATTGTTAGTGAGGGAATAGGTGAACTTAGCATGGAGATCGCTTTTGGCAATTTGAGGAATGGCATGGAATGGTACAATGCACATACAAGAGGAAAGAAGATAGACATAGATCAGGATCTTGCTATACGTAAAGCTGCAAGAAATTTGGATGGAGCTAGAACTAACCTATGTTTCATGATACATGAAGATTATGTAGGAGAAGGTGAAGCAATGGAATATATGCAGACATGGTGGAAACACAAACCTAGATTAATAAAACCTGTAACTGCTTTTGTAAAGCATCCAATATTTGATACATATTCATTTAATTATACACATGGTCATAGGCTTGTAAGCCAAGCCTACAGAGATGCACTGAGAAATGGTGTACCCAAGGATGTTGTGGTTGAAAGATTGTTCACAACACAACTAACACCGAAAACACTTCACTACCTAAGTGAAGCAGCTTAAGCCTCTATTTTCTTTGCCAGTTTCTTGTCTAGAAGTAATTTTACATTCTCTTCAGGTAGATTTACAACATCTCCCTTTCTGAAAGGACCGTATGTCTTCATGTCTATACCAACGAACTCAGCGAGATCATTTTCTATAACTATCAGATCCTTTTTCTCAGGTTCGCCTTCAACAGTCCTCTTCAGACCTTCTCGGAATGATTTGATCTCCTCAACAACCTTGTCAAAGAACATCTTTTCTTCAGGTGTGAGATTATCAGATACCATTCCAGATCTCACATTGTAAAGAGCGTGTATCAGAATCTTTCTCTCACGTATGTCGAGCACATCTTGTACGAGTCGCCTTGCTGATTCAAGTTCCCAGCTGTTCTCTTTGTCAACCATCTTGGATTTATTCTCTACATATTTGTTGACATCAGAAAAAAAATTCTCTGGAAGTTTGACTAAGTTTTTCTCTGATTTTTCCTGATTAACTATTTTTAGTATTGCGTCGTAACTTAGAAGCATACTTCCTCTTTGATTTATTTAGACCTAATTTTTTTATAGAGTAGTTTACAGGATTTTTGATGGTTTTCTTCTGCCAGCCACACCTTGCATTCGGTTTACATACGTGGAAGTCCTCATACCACCCCTTATGAGAGCAGTTTGGTGGCAGTATGGTCTTTTCCCTATTTTTATGCCATCTTATCTGCATACGTAGATAATTGTCTGATACAGGAGGCTTATTCTTCATATTCCACTCTGCAAGCTTCGCCTCTATCTCATCCCATGACCATTTCAAGCTTGACAAGTAATTGATCATGATAAATATAGACCTCTTCTTTCCATCTTCCAGTCCATTTAGTATGTTCATTATACAAGGAGGGGCGTGATCAAGAGATACCTTTTCAGTCAACTCGATTTTCCTCCTGAGTTCTTTCTTCTTCTTCTTATGTAGCTTGGATACCCAATCAAGTGTCTCAGATATAAGCAACTGGGCTTCACCTTTACCTTCTGGGAACTTATGTTTCACTTTTATCTTATCTGGTTCTGCATCCTTTCTCTTGAAGTCTCCAAGATCACCAAAACTCATAGGAAGTGAGACAAGGAATGTCTTGTGGTGAAGCGAGTAAGGCATTCTATACATGTGTCGCGGAGACAACAAAACCGTATCAACATCTACGACTTGGAATGGTCTCACTTTGTCATTCCAGAATATATCACCAAGCTTCTTTCCGGTTTGTTCTGCAAGCTGTTCAACTGTAAACTTCTTGAGAAGAGCTTTCTCAAAATCTTCTTCTACATACTTCTTCAGATACTCAACTATATTTCTTGGAAGATCAGGAAACATTCCAACAGAAGAGGTGTAATCAATCTCTTTTGGAATGGATTCCCATGGTACAGCTATGTGGAATCCCCGGTTTCCAGTAAACTTGACAGATGGAGTCAAACCATGCTTCTTCAAAGCCTTCACAAACACCTGTGCAGCAATTTTTCCATGTTCAAACTCTTTGCAATCTAAATCAAGTACAAGATCCCAGCCTACACGCATATCTTCATAATTATCAAGCCTCACAGCCATTGGATTTGACCACCTCTCAACAGAAGAATGGAATTCAATTATGCCTGTCTTAACCATGGACAGAACATCCTGCGGATACATGAGAGTATTAGGTCGAGAACCAAAAGCACTGTTTTTGAAAACGCCTACAACTTCTCGAGATTTCGACATTTCAAGTAAAGCTTCTTTCACATCTTTTCTAGAATAATATTCATATATGTCTCGCAGGTTCATAGAACTAATTGAAATGAAGATTAAAGAACTTAATTTCTTGCCATAAGGCCTATCATAAGTGAGTATATACCCTTCAAAACTATCACAACACCTAGATAAAGGAATGCGTAATGTACCAATCCAACTGTTGTCAAGAACAGTAGAAATCCACCTACAAGATCAAACCAACCTATCACATCATACATGAAACCAGCAGCAAGTGCAGCTACTATGGAGTACAATCCCTTCAGGATTCCAATCACAGCTAACCAGAATACAAAGTCGTTTCCAAAGAAGTTGAAGTACGGACTTGCAGCTAACACAACTCCTATTATCAAGTCTATTGCTGCGAATATCAGTATGAACATAATTAGAAATCAGATTGGGGGTTTATATGTGTTTCAGAACTAAACAATCTCTATTCCAGGCTTTCCTGGATCTGCTTTCAAGGCCTTTTCAGATCTGTCTGTATGTGAGTCAACTATCTCAACTGGACAACCGACCTCTTTCTCAAAGAACTCTTTCGCATCCTTCAGAGCTGACAATTCTTCCTTATGATCGAGTATGTCTTCCATCTTGCCTATATTTTTCTGCAGCTGCTGTGCGAATCTGAGTGCGTGTTTTCCGTACTTGTTCATCTCAGGATCTTTCATTACGTTTTGTATAATATTATCCTTTGGCCCTTTCAGTATCTTGTTAAACATTGCATACTTCCAGAAAGGAGAAACAAAAATGCGAACTTTTTCAGGTTTCTTTCCAATCAGTTTGATTATATTATGAATATCATCTAAAGTCTGCTTGATCAGAGCTTCCATCTTATTCAAACTACTGTCTATTCTTCCTATTTTCGGCCATCTAGCTTCTGATACAAACCCTTTCTGATCAGAAAGTTCCCAAAGCTCTTCAGCTGTGTGTGGTATGAATGGAGAAAGCAGTCTAATCCATGTATTCTTCACACGTTCCACAGTCTTTTTATTGTTACCGCCACGCCTCTCATACCATCTGACTGCATCCTGCATTCTGAAAACTGTATTCAGGCTTGCCTTTCTTGTTTGGAACATCTCAAGAGCATCACCTGCTTGTTTGATCACGTCATTCATCTCTGAAATAATCCATTTGTCTATCAGCTTTTCTTTTGTATCATCAGCTTGCATGGATTTGATTTTCTCATAAATCTTTCCAACCCTTTCCTTGTATGTATTAACCTCTTTGTCTCTCCAGTCAAAATCCTGCCATGGGTCAACAGATCCAAACAAGAATAGACGAGTTCCGTCTGCAGAATATTTGGAGATTGCATCTGCAGCTAACACAACATTACCTTTAGATGAAGACATCTTTCCACCTTCAAGTAATCCCATACCCCATACTGCAATACCTTTTGGCCACTTCTTCTTTGGGAAGATAGCTGCATGATGGAAAAGCATGAAGGTAAGATGATTCTGTATCAAATCATTCGCGGAAGCTCTCCAAGTCATGGGATACCAGTAGTTGATAGAATTCTGCATATCCTTCAATTCTTTATCGGGAATTCCGGTCTTTTTCGAAACAGACGAAATGCTTCCTTTCTCAGTCATCACAAAATCAAAGAATTCTTTTGTCAACTGTTCTGGTTTGTACTTCTTGATCTTGTCTGCAATCAGGTAGTAAGACATGTAGATTGTAGAGTCTGATAAAGGTTCAATTATGAAGTTTTTGTCTTGTGGCAGCTTGGTTCCCAAACCAAAGTTACGCACGCACGGCCACATGTCAAGCCAGTCAATTGCGTGTAAATAATCATTCTTAATTGCATCAGGAACAGA
>Ga0272444_10003775_pt1 | contig 13539 bp, 10 predicted proteins | sample SSMForm13_FD_201033 | JGI IMG/M metagenome (GOLD analysis project Ga0272444, IMG submission 201033) | Marine sediment archaeal communities from Little Sippewissett salt marsh, Falmouth, MA, United States - SSM-Form-13 | ecosystem: Environmental > Aquatic > Marine > Wetlands > Sediment ...
TGAGCTCGGTGACCTCTCGTGCAAACTCGGAGTCGGTCATGCTCGTCTCGGGTACCTCGGCCCCGAAGCGAGAAGGAACCGGACGGGGCGGGCCGCGGTCGCTAGAGTCCGTAGGTTTCGGGCCGGACGTCCTTGAGTCTCAGCTGCAGGTCGGTGACGCCGCGCCACGTGTTCTCCTCGAGAATGTACGCGGCCGCGACGATTCCCCCGCTCTCGCGGAGGTCATCCAGATGGCCGCCCATCCCGAAACCGATGGCGTCCATCACACGGTCGCCCTGAGCGAGGGTCAGCTTGAGGTGCCCGTTGCCGACGACCTTCGCCTGGATGAGCTTGAGCTTCCTCGTGCCGAAGACGGGCTCCGGATTCCCGGCACCGAACGGGCGCACCTTCTTCATCCAGCCGACGAGATCGAAGTCGCACTCGTCGAGCGACACCAGCGCGTCGATCTCGACGACCGGGACCAGATCGTCTGGAGTGAGTGTCGAAGAGACGGCCTCGTCCACGCAGTCGCGGAACGCGATGAGATTCCCCTCGGTCAGGCTGACGCCCGCGGCGTGCTGGTGGCCGCCGAAGCTGGTCAGAAACCTCCGACACCCCAGGAGAGCTGCATGCAGGTCGAACCCGGGAATGCTCCGGCCCGACCCCTTTGCGACCCCGTTGTCGATCGAGAGCAGGATCGTCGGACGATTGTAGCGCTTCGCGATCTTCGAGGCGACGATGCCGATGACTCCGGCATGCCAGTCGGCGGACCACAGCACGATCGAACGCCGGCTGTCGAGATCAACGGATTCGTCGATCATGCGGAGCGCGTCCTCGAAGACGCCGCGCTCAAGTTCCCGACGCTTGGTGTTCTCACGATCCAGCTTCCGAGCAATCGCGTGAGCCTGTTCGTCGTCCTCGGTAGTGAGGAGTTCCACCCCGATGCTCGCATCGCCAAGCCTCCCTGCCGCATTCAGCCGCGGGCCGAGAGCGAACCCGATGTGCGAGGCCACCGCGCTCGCCGGCTCCACACCTGCAACCTCCATGAGCGCGCGGAGCCCCGCGTTCCCGGTGATCCGGAGGCGGCTCAAGCCCAGAGCAGTGAGAATCCTGTTCTCGTTCCGGAGAGGGACGATGTCCGCGACGGTGCCGACCGCGACGAGATCGAGGCTCTCCTCGACAGCATAAGCCACCTGGGGCTCATACCGGGCGAGGGCCTCCATGACCTTGAAGGCGACCCCGACTCCTGCGAGGTCACTGTAGGGATACTCCGAGTCGCCACGCTTCGGATCAACCACGGCCAGGGCATCCGGTAACGAGTCCTGAGGCTCGTGATGATCCGTGACGATAACGTCGATCCCGAGCCGTCTGGCTACTTCGACCTCGGCATGACCCGTGATACCGCTGTCGACCGTCACGATCAGGTCGGCCCCGTAGTCCCGGGCGGCGACGACGCCACGCTCCGACAGCCCGTACCCCTCCTGAAGGCGGTTCGGGATGTGGTAGCCCACGTCGAGCCCGGCCGCCGCCAAACATCGCCTGAGAAGCACGACGGAGGTGATCCCGTCTACATCGTAGTCGCCGCACACGAAGATCCGCTCTCGGTCAGCGACAGCCCGGCGCAATCGGTCGAGGGCCGATTCGATGTCGGGCAGAAGAAGAGGATCTCCCAGACGTGATCTGTCGGGGGAAAGGAAGGCGCGGGCCTGGCTCCCCGTCTCGATACCCCGGTTGACGAGAATCGCCGCGAGGGCACGGGGCGCGCCGAGCTCACCTTCCAGTACATGAACGCGGGGATCCGCGGTGGCGGCCGGGAGCTTCCATCGGTGCCTGGCGGTTTGCACGTCGCTTTTCAAGTGAACGCTCCGCGCGGAAGTCGACATGAGGAACGCGCGTCGCCGCTGATTCAAACCTGACGACGCTGCTACGATGGGGGACGGGAGTGAGACCGTAAGCCGAGTTCTGTCGGGGGTCGGAGACCCCCGCGGCGATCATTCATCTGGGACGACGGTTGCCCGTCGCCTCGAGCGACCTACCCGAGAGTCATAGCGAAGCGGGCCGCTTCTCCTCTCCTATTCGGTCTCGCTCCGGGTGGGGTTTACCAAGCTGCTCCCGTCACCGAGAGCACTGGTGAGCTCTTACCTCACCTTTTCACCCTTGCCGGGAGCCCCGAGGGACTCCTTGGGCGGTCTCCCTTTCTGCGGCACTTTCCTTGGGATCACTCCCACTGGGGATTACCCAGCACCCTGCCCTGTGGAGCTCGGACTTTCCTCAGGCCGGGCGAACCCGACCCGCGACCGCCTGGTCTCCTCCCGTCCCCGCAATGAATACCGCACCCTGCCGCCGGTGGCGAACCTCGCGGCGTGGGGGCCGTTGGTCAGCTCGATTCCTCGCGAGCGGCCAGCTGAGCCAGTCGATCGGCGTGCGCGTTCCGCTCCCGGGGAATCGCTTCGAATTTCACATCCTCGAGTCTCGAGAGAAGACCCTCGACCTCGAGATAGCGCTCCAGCAACTTGGGATCCTTGACCCTGTAGCGCCCCATGAGCTGATTGGCAACGAGCTCGCTGTCGAGCCGCACGATGATCCTCCGGGCCCCGAGTTCGAGCGCTCGCTCCAGTCCGAGCCTGACGGCCGCATACTCCGCGACGTTGCTCGTCGTTGTCCCGAGATGCTCGCGGGCTTCCGCAACGATCTCTCCGGTCTCCGACAAGATGACGGCGGCGGCCCCCGCCGGGCCCGGATTCCCCAAGGAGGAACCATCAGTATGAACCACGAACGTGTCGCCTCGCCGTTGCCCCGAGTCCTCCGAGGGATCGCCGTCGGGCAATCCGAACTCCATCTCGGCACCTACGGTGCCCGCGAACCGCTCGATACTCTCGAGAAAACGGCGCGCGGCCTCTTCACTCAGACCCGCGCTCTGCGCGGCGTCGCGCCATGTGTCGCCGTCGATGATCGCCCGAAGGAAGGCCGCGTCCTTTCTAGCCATCGCGCTCACTCGGGTCCCAGAAGAGCATGCGTCCGCAGGAATCGCACTCGAGGAGTTTCGTCGAACGCTTGATCTCGATGATCCTCTGGGGCGGAAGCCGCATGTAGCATCCACCGCATGCGCCGTCGACGACCGGCGCGATCGCGAAGTCTCCCTTGCTCGAGAGAAGCCGTTCGTAGCGCCCGAGCAGCTCCCGGTCGACGTGCATTGCGACGCGAAGCCGTTCGTCGTTCTTGACGGCGAGCGCATCATCGAGACGCAGGAGGTCGTTTCGGAGCTTCTGGATCTCATCGTCGATCTCGCTCGCTCTGGCGGCGGCCTGTCTCTCGGCCTCCGTCAGAGCGTTCCTCCGACCCTCGACCTCCTCCAGCTGCCGGAGAACCGTGTCCTCGGTCTCGGAAATCTCCTGCCGGACGAACTCGATCTCATGCTGAAGTGCGGCGTACTCCTCGTTGGTCTTGATCTGGAGTTGCTTCCCCTGGAGGTCACCGAGCTTGAGGGCCAGATCCTCAAGTCTTCTCTCGTGCTGTCCTCTTTCCTTGACCGACTCGTCGATCCGGACCTGCTGCTCCTCGAGTAGCGCCGCTCCCTCTGTCTTCTCGCCCTCGAGCGCGTCGATCTTCCCGGGCAGCGATTCGCGCTGCCTTCCCAGCTCTTGGATCGCCACATCGATGTCCTGGAGCTTGAGAAGAAGCTCGAGTGTTTCCAGCAAACCGACTCCCCGTCCTGAAGCTTCCCCGTCAGCTAACAAGAGGTGTACCCCGCCGGGGTACACCGTGAGCGCACTCGAATCTCAGGCGGCCTTGCCCCGCGGCACCTGACTCAATGGCCGCTGGCCCCGGTCCGGTCAGGTCGCGAATCGCACCCAGGAGACAGACCTCCGTTCTTCGAGCACCCGGCTCCACGCGCGGGCGGAGTCGTGGTGGGCGATACTGGACTCGAACCAGTGACCTCCGGTATGTGAGACCGGCGCTCTAACCAACTGAGCTAATCGCCCTTGCGTCGTGTCCCAAGTGGTGGGCCCACTCGGATTCGAACCAAGGACCTACGGATTATGAGTCCGCTGCTCTACCGCTGAGCTATGGGCCCGTGCGGTCGGGAGTGTATCACCGGCGGAACCGAGTGTCAACCGGACCGGCGTGGAAGAGCTGGGCGCTTCCTCGGGAGGCGCGGCGCCCGGCCTACGGAAGATCGATGTAGCCCTTCAGACGGCTCCGTCGCTTGTAGTGCCGGAGCTTGCCGATGGCCTTCTTCTCGATCTGCCGCACCCGCTCACGCGTGACCCCGAAGATCGCGCCGACCTCTTCGAGCGTCATCGGCGCCTGGTCCTTGTCGAGCCCGAAGCGGAGACGTATGATCTTCTCCTCCCTCGGGTCGAGTTCCGAGAGGACGCTGTTGATCTCGTCCTGCAGCAACTTGAACGAAGCGTAGGTCGAAGGGGAGACGACCTTCGTGTCCTCGACGAAATCGCCGAGGCTCGAGTCCTCGTCCTCGCCGATCGGCCGATCGAGCGAGATGGGCTGCTGCGCCGCCTTCAGGATGCCCTTGACCTTGTCCTCACTCAGGTCCAGTTTGTCCGCGATCTCGTCGACCGATGGGTCGCGCCCCTCCTCCTGGACCAGCTGCCGAGTTGTCCGAACAACCTTGTTGATCGCCTCGATCATGTGCACCGGTACGCGAATCGTCCGCGCCTGATCCGCGATCGCTCGCGTGATCGCCTGGCGGATCCACCAGGTGGCGTATGTGGAGAACTTGTAGCCCCGCCTGTAATCGAACTTCTCGACGGCCCGCATCAGACCGGTATTGCCCTCCTGGATGAGATCGAGGAAGTCCAGGCCGCGGTGCGTGTAGCGTTTCGCGATCGAAATGACCAGACGGACGTTCGCCTCGACCATCTCGGTCTTCGCCCGATTGGCCTCCCGCTGGCCGCGCTCGATCCGCTCGGAGATGTCACGAAGCAGCTCGCAGGGTGCGCCGCACTCCCGCTCGATGCGACGAACCGCCCGCTTCCTGTTCCGGATTTCGTTGGCCAGCGCGTCTGCTTCCTTCTTGAGCTGCCCGACGCTCTTCTTCGTGGTCTTCCGCTCTGTCTTCTTGCCCTTCGTCTTCGCCGAACTCCGTTCCTTCTTCTTGCGGGCCGCCGCTCGCTCGACGCGCTTCACCGCGCGCCCGTGCTTTTCCACCAGCTCGGCGATCTCGACCTCAAGATGATCGAGTTTCGCCACGAGCTCGGCTACGCGAGAGCTCATCTTGGCCGTCTGCTTCGGGTGAAGAGCGAGCTTCTCCCCCTCGACGCGGATCGCCTTGCGCCTCCGGTCGATGGCCTTCTGCGTCTGCGTCGCGTGTTGCGGCTTGGCCTTCTTCAGTCTGGCCTCGAGCTCCCGCCTCTCCCCATCGACTCGAATCAGGCGATCGATGCGGCGCACGGCACGCCGGCGCTCCTCCTTGCCGGTCGCGCTCTTCCTCTTCCGGTCGACCCGGACGACCTTGTCGAGTCGGATCTTCTCTCCATTGAGGCGTTCGGACAACACGGCGAGGCGCTTCATCGTCGTCATCGACTCGAACACGGCGCAGTAGGCCATGGTCTCAGCAGCCTCAATCCGCTTGCAGATCGACACCTCCCCCTCGCGGTCGAGCAGCTTGACCTGCCCCATCTCTCGGAGGTACATCCTGACGGGATCGTCGAAACGGATCCTTGGGTGGGCCTTCGCGCGCTTCTTGGTGTCGCGCTTCCGCCTGGCCTCGGAGGTCTTCTTGTCGACGACCTCGATGCCCGAATCGGCGAGCCTGCAGTAGACGTCGTCGACGAGGTCAATATCGAGAACGTCACTGAAGAACGAGCCGAGTTCCTCGTAGGTCAGCGACTCGCTCTCCCCCAACTTCCGCTTAATCGACTGGACGATCTTGTCCGCTGAACGTTTCGCCATGCGCCTCGCCTCACCTCCTGAACGTGTCGCGGGGAAACTCAGTCCTCCGCCGACAACTCACTGAGTCGCCTGGCCAGTTCCTGACGTCGGGTGATGCAGGATATCAGCGCGCCCTCATCATCGGTCATCTCGGCCGTCCTGATCCGCCGCTCGATCTCCGCGATCTCCCGGCGGACGCCGGACCGTCTCAAGGCCCTAATATAGTCGTCACAGAGCCTATCGCCATACTCCGGCGCCTCCGATTCCACTGAGATCTCGGCCAGCAGCACCCTCGCCCGATCCTCGGAGAGGTCGTCGATCAGGGCCGAGACATCGATCGGGTCGCCCCTGGATACGCTCCCGCTGATCCGCTCGACGACGGAGCGGATCGTCGGGTCACTGAACTCGTCGGGAGCGATCCGCTCGAGAAGGGCGCGGGCGTCGTCGGTGGAGCGAATGAGCATACCGAGGAGTCCCTTCTGCGCGGCCAGCTCGGCCGCTCCGACGAGAGGAGCCGTTTCGTCGGCGCGCTTGCGCTCGTCAGTCTCCCCCTTGACCGCCCCTTGTCTGCGGGTGCGTCCCTCGAGGGAGGCGCGCCGCCGCTCGAAGGCCTGGGTGAGTGCCTGCTTCCTGATCGAGAGTGCGTCGGCGACTTTCTCAAGCATGAGATCAGCCTTGAGAGGATCCTCGACCTTCGCGACGATCTCGATCAGGCGGCGTGCCGTCGCCTCGCGCTCGTCCGGTGTCGCCGTTCCGCCCATCGCGGCACAGAAGTCGATGAAGTCGAGAGAACCTGACAGCCTCTCCTTGAGCGCGTCGGCGCCGTGTTCCCTGACGTACGAATCTGGGTCCGAACCCTCCGGGAACTCAGGGATTCTCACCTTGAGCCCCAGCTGGACGAGGATCTCCGCGGCGCGCGTCGCCGCGGAGATTCCCGCCGAGTCGCCGTCGTAGGCGACGAAGACCGTGTCGGCGTGGCGGGCGATGATCCGCCCCTGCTCCGGCGTGAGCGCGGTTCCGGCGGAGGCGATCGTCGCGCGGAAACCGGCCTGGTAGAGGCTCAAGAGATCCATGTAGCCCTCGACGAGGATCGCGTGTCTCGTCGTCGTCAGGTGCGGCCTGGCCTGAGGGACTCCGTAGAGGTAGTAGCTCTTCCGATAGACGCTGGTCTCCGGAGAGTTCAGGTATTTGGGCTCATGGTCTCCGAGCGCGCGTCCTCCGAAGCCGACGACGCGATTCCCGGAAGACAGCAGAGGGAATATCAACCGCTCCCGGAAGCGGTCGTAGTGCCCTCCGCTGTCGCGCCGCACCACGAGGCCTGCCTCCTCGAGGTCCTTACCGTTCACGTCCTGGGAGCGCGCCGCGTCGAGGAGACCGCTCCAGCCGGGTGGCGCGTATCCGATCGAGAAAGTCTCGAGTGTCTCGTCCACGAGTCCCCGCGAAGAGCAGTACTCGCGCGCGGGGGCGCCGATGTCCGCGAGAAAGCAGTCACGGAAGTACCGTCTCGCAAGGTCGTTCATCCGGTAGGCGGGATCCTGCCCCTTGTCCCACGCACCTCTCGCGCGCTCCGGAAGTGCAATCCCCGCTCGATCGGCGAGGAGCTTGAGCGCGTCGATGAAACCGATCTTGTCGTACTCCATGACGAAACTGATCACGTTCCCGCCGACCCCGCACCCGAAGCAGTGGTAGATCTGTCGTTCCTGATTGATGTTGAACGAGGGCGTCTTCTCCTCGTGGAACGGACAGAGTGCCTTGAAGCTCCTCCCCGTCCGCTTCACAGGAATCCGCTCGGAGATCACGTCGACGATGTCGTTGGCACTCCTGACCTCGTCGATCACCTCTTCGGGGATTCTCGTAGACACAGCTCGCTCCGTTCGCGGTGTGACCTGCAACCAGACTGCAACAGCGGCACCGTTCGGAAGAACCTCAATCGAGTTCGACGATCGTCACTCCCGTATCACCCTCGCCCCACTTGCCGAGGCGGAACGACTTGACACCCGGGAGCCCGCGAAGCACCTCGTGCGTCTTGTCCCGCAGGGCGCCGGTGCCCTTGCCGTGCACGATACGCACGATCGAGAGCCCCTGAACGATCGCCGTGCTCAAGAACGTCTCCACGGCTTCCGCGATCTCGTCGGTTGTCCTGCCACGGAGATGAAGCTCAGTGGCCGGCTCCTCGTCGACCGAGACGCTGTACGACACTCGAGGCTTCGGCGCTTCATCACGCGGCCCCCCCGGCGCCGATCGAAGCTCGCTTCGGTCGACCTCGAGGGTAGCGTTCTTGATCCTCACCTTCGCCTTGCCGCGGTCATCGGGAAGCTCGACGAGAGTCGCCTCGCGTCGCAGCCCGACGACGCGTACGCGCATACCAGGCGCCAGGCTCTCGGGTGGGCTGCCGTCGTCATCGACGTCGGCCCGTCGCTCCGACTCCAGCACTCTCTCGACAGCGGCGCGTCTCTCCTGAATCCTCCTCCGGGCATCCCGGATCGTCTCGCGGGCGGCCTCCTTAGCCTTGATCTCGCCGACGGTCCGCTCCACCAGAGCGCGCGCCCCTTCGAGGATGTCCCGAGCCTCCACGAGCGCCTGCTGCTTGATCCTCCTCCGCTCGTCCCGGACGCCGGCCAGGCGCTCCTCGTAGTCTCGCGAGAGGAGTCGCGCGCGCTCCCGGTCGGTCTCGGCCGCACCGAGTGTCTCTTTGAGACGGCGCTCCCGCTCCGTCAGATCGGCCAGCAGCTCGTCGATTCGCGCCGAATCCTCATCCCTGATCTCGCGCGCTCGGGCGATCACGTCCGGGGACAGACCGAGCGTTTCGGCGATTGCGAGGCCGCGACTCGCCCCCGGCACGCCGGAAACGAACGCGAACGTGGGCTCGTGCGTCTCCGGATCGAACGCCATCGATCCATTGGCCATGGCTCCGTGGTTGTGAACGAAGCTCTTCACTGCTCCGAGATGCGTCGTCGCGACGACCCGCGCCCCTCGCCGGGTCAGCTCCTCGAGAATGGCGACGGCAAGGCTGGCTCCCTCGTCCGGATCGGTTCCGGCCCCCAGCTCGTCCAAGAGAACGAGCGAATCGGCGTCCGACTCGCGCAGAATCTCACCGATGACGCGGAGGTGGGACGAAAACGTCGAGAGGCTCTGCTCGATCGACTGCTCGTCCCCGACGTCCGCGTAGACGTCCGTGAACACCGGGAGTTCCGTGTCGGGCGCGGCCGGGACGTGCAGTCCGGCCTGCGCCATCAGCACAAGGAGCCCGACCGTCTTCAGGGCGACCGTCTTGCCACCGGCGTTCGGACCGGAGACCACGAGGGCCGACTGGTCACCGCCTACCGAGAGAGTCAAGGGGACAACCTCCCACTCCCTCGACCGTGCGACATCGGAGAGCACGGGGTGTCGGCCTCTTAGGATCCGGATCGTTCCGGATTCGCTCGGCCGCGCCGGCACTCCGTCCAGGTCCTTCGAGAACTCGGCCGCCGCCCTGTAGTAGTCGAAGACGCCGAGGCCGACAAGCGAGCGGGCGATCTCGTCCCCGTGCTCGCGGACCAGATCCGACAGCTCTCTCAGGATCCTCTCGATCTCCCGCTGCTGCTCCGCCGCCAGCTCAGCCAGCTCGTTGTTGAGCGGGACGATCTCCATCGGCTCCACGAAGAGTGTGGCCCCGCTGCCCGAGCGGTCGTGAACGATGCCGGTCATGCGTCCGCCCGACTGCCGCTTCACTGGAAGGACGCTCCGTCCGTTCCTGATGTGGACAGCGGCCTCCTGGAGCGCGTCCCGCGAACTCTCTCTCTCGACAATCTTGTGAAGCTTGTCCTCCAGGCGGCCCCTGGTCCGGCGCGTCGCGCGGCGGATGCGCGCGAGTTCGCGGCTGGCGGACTCGCGGACCTCGTGCGTCTCCGCATCGATGGCCGCGTGGATCGCCTCCTCGACGTCAGGATGCTCCGTCAGATCTCCGGACAGCTCCAGCAGCCGCGGCGAGCCGTCGCCCCTCCGAGAGAGAAACGCGCGCAGCCGGCGAGTCGCCGCCGTCACTCGGGCGACCGCGATCAGGTCTTCACATGAGAGTACGGCGCCGTCCCGCGCGTTCCTCTCCAGCTGGACGCGGATATCCGTGACGCCTGCGGCAGGGATGCGCTCGCCCCCATCGAGAAAAGCACGCGCCTCGGACACCCGCTCGAGCTCGATGCGGATGGCCTCCGGGTCCGTCCCGGGAGAAACGCGCGCGGCGCGCTCCGCGCCGAGTGCGAACGTCGTCCTGTCGACAAGCATCTCGACGACCTTGTCGAATTCAAGGACATCGAGCGCATGACCGTTCATGTCTCGCTTCTTAAGCCCCTAGGCTGTCGTCGGTGGGAAGACCGGCGTTAGTGTTCGTGCCGCCTGAATCCGGAACACTCGATGATCGAGAGCTTCTTCTTCGTGGCCTTCAGAACGCCGTCGATCAACAGGTTCATGCCGAGCGTGTCGCTCGCCATGTGCCCCGCGATGACGACGCTGATGTGGTGTTTCTCAGCCTCTTCGCGGTTCTTCTCGGGGATGTGCATGCCGACGATCGTCCCTATGTCCGATGTCTGTGCGATGCGCTCCAGGGTCTTGGACGACCCGCCGGTCCCGCCGGTCATGTCGACGAAGACCCGCCCGGCCCGACGTTTCTTTGCACCGGCGAAGATCTTGAGCCCCGCGCCGATCCGTTCAGCCTCGGCGTACTCCGGGATCTCCCGAAGAACGTCGACGACATCTCCGACCGTCTCGGGATCCTCTTCATCGAACAGCTTCTGAAGGTAGCCCGCCACACAGTTGTCGGCCGGCGTGTGCGTGCAGACCATCGGAATGTCGAGGAGCTTCGTCGCATCGACGGCGCGCATGTGATTGGTCGGCATCACGCGGCGTGACACCTCCGAGATTCTGGGCGCGAGGACGCCCTCGGCGATATTGATCGGCACGCCGTACCGACTCAGGATGTCGGCCTGCATCGCCATGACATCGCTCAGATTGGCCAGGGCCGCCCCCTCCGGATGGTGTCCCCACGCGAGATCGATCCGTCGCCCCTTCTCGCGAAGTCTGTCGATCAGTACGAGCTCCCCGACCTCCATGTCGATGCCGACCGCGACGCTCTCGACCTCGGCTGAGCCGTCGCCGAAGAGCAGCCTCGAATCCGCGTACGGATTGCTGAGCCGCTCGGTATCGAACCGCTTCTTCTCATCCTTGCCGAGCTCGTCGTACTCCTTCTTCACTCTCTCGAGGTCGCGTCGAACCGCCTCCTCGCCACGTGGATCCGCCGCGATGCCACACTGGATCGCCGCCTGGTACAGATCGTTGAGCTTCATCGACTCCTCCGTGGCGTGCGGATGACGTGCCGCACCGTGATGCTACCTAGGACTCCTCGAGGGCAGAGAGCTTCGACGCGACGACATCCTTGACGGCGGCGCCGTCCGCGCGACCCTTTACCTTCGGCATGATCGCCTTCATGACGCGGCCCGTGTCCCGACGCCCTGTCGCCCCGGTCTCCGCGACGACCTCGTCGACGAGAGCGTTGACCTGTTCCGGAGCCAGTCTCTCGGGCAGGTATTCCTCGAGGATGGCGAGCTGTGCTCTCTCGCGCTTTGTGATCTCGTCGCGTCCCTGGGACTCGGCCTGCTCAATGGCCTCGCGGTGCCCCTTCGCGATGCGCGACAGCACCTCAAGACAATCGCCGCCATCGAGCTCCCTATGGAACTCGATGGCGCGATTCTTCAATTCGGAACGCGCATATCTGATGACGCCCAAACGCACGGAATCGCGCGCCTTAGCCGCCGTCACCATGTCACGTTCGAGACGCTCCAGGATGCTCATCCCGGGTTCCCCGAAGGCCGTTCCGTTTATGAGCGTGGCCGCTTCGTGGTCCGCTGCTGTTGCTTGATCTTCAGCTTGCGGAGTTTCCGCTTCGCGGCACTGCGCTTGCGCTTACGGCGTTCGCTCGGCTTCTCGAAGTGAGAGTGCTTCCTCAGATCGGAGAGCACACCCGCTTTCTCACAGCGCTTCTTGAAGCGTCGGAGCGCCCTTTCGAAGGACTCGCCTTCCTTAACGCGGACTCCCGGCATTCATGCCCACCCCCTTGCGCGGCCGTGCCGGCGGACCGCTACCACATACAGGTTCTCCCCGTTCACGACCGGCAGACAGAACCAGTCGCGATGAGGCCCATTTGGCTCGAATGTTACATTGTAAGGATTTCTGAACAGATTGTCAATCGCTTTCGGGCGAATCCGTCAGGGAAGGAGGCCCTTCCGCTCGCCCGAGATCATGGCCGCGATCGCGGCCGCGGCCCAGTCAGCCCGGAGGATCCTCCTGCCGATGCCGAACGCCCGACCGCCGGACTCGATCAGCGTCCCGACCTCGGCTGGACTCATCCCTCCTTCGGGCCCGACGACCAGCCCGATCGACCGCTCCGCAGGCATCTCCCGCAGAACATCGACCAGGGAGACCGACACCTCCTCCTCCCAGGCGACCAGCGTCGGAAGGCCTCCATGGATGCGCTCCGCGACCCCGGCGAGCAACACGGGCTCAGCGATCTCCGCAAGAAAGATGCCCCGTGACTGCTTGAGGGACGCGCGGGCGATTTCCCTCCATCTTGCCAACTTCGAGGCAGCGTCGGAGTCGCGGACGATTGTGCGTTCCGTCGTGACGGGGACGATCTCCGAGACGCCGAGTTCGGAGCATTTCCTGACGACCTCGTCGAATCCCCGTCCTTTGAGGATCGCCTGGAAGACGATGAGATTGACTCCACCGTCTCGATGATGGCCGCGGGCCTCCGAGATCTCGATCGCCACCGTCCCCCGGCCTGCTTCCTGCACCCGCCCGAGCGCCTCGATGCCCTCACCGTCGATCAACCTGACGAGGTCCCCCGCGCGCACGCGCGCAACGTCCGCGGCGTGGTGCCCCTCTGACCCGGTCAACACGATCGCCCGGCCATCGAGTGAGCCGGGCGGCGCCAAGAACGTATCGGTGCTCCACAGCGAACGATCGTCGAGAATCGCCTCCGCCACAGGGGCCTCCTAGTGCGATCGCGCCGGCTTCCCGGGCTTCGGAATCCGACCCTTCGAAAGCTCACCGAGCTTCTTGAGGAGCGCTTTCTCCTCGGATGAAGGGCGCTTCGGGACCCACACGACGACGCGGACGAGCTGGTCGCCGCTTCCACGACCTCGGAGATGCTGAACTCCGCGGCCCTTCATCTTGAGGATCGTGCCCGACTGCGTGCCGGCCGGCACCTTGACTTTGGCTCTCCCGCTCAGGGTGGGAACCTCGAGCTGGCCTCCCAGAGCCGCGAGATCGATCGCGACCGGTGCCTCGATCACGACGTCGTCGCCGTGACGTTCGAACGTCCCGTGAGGCTGCTCGATGATCATCACGATGAGATCGCCCGGGGGGCCTCCCCGCGGCCCGGCGTTTCCGCCGCTCCGAATCGGGATGTAGTTCCCGGTTGCGACACCGTGCGGGATGTCAACCTCGACCGTCTGCGTCCCCTGGACGACGCCGTGCCCGGCGCACTTGGGGCAACGCTCCTCGATAATCTCGCCCGTGCCCGCGCACTGGTTGCACGTCGACACGTTCAACATCGCACCGAAGATGCCCATGTTCCGCTGCGAGCGGACCTGCCCTGTCCCCTGGCAGTGCTGGCAGGTCACCGGACTCGTGCCCGGC
>Ga0272444_10003778_pt1 | contig 13536 bp, 12 predicted proteins | sample SSMForm13_FD_201033 | JGI IMG/M metagenome (GOLD analysis project Ga0272444, IMG submission 201033) | Marine sediment archaeal communities from Little Sippewissett salt marsh, Falmouth, MA, United States - SSM-Form-13 | ecosystem: Environmental > Aquatic > Marine > Wetlands > Sediment ...
GGCAGACTCGCGAAATTGGCTCTGGTTACGGCGCTTCCGGATGCCAGTCCGAATACGCCGCCCATTTCGGATTGGGCACAGCTACGGCGATAGATTCGGTCATCATCCAATGGCAGTCCGGCATCGAGGACATCGCCACCGGCATCTCGATAAACACCCGCTACATCGTCAACGAAGGCACCTACGATGTCCCGGAACAACCGACCCGCCCGACGGATTTCGCACTGCATATCTCGCCCAACCCCTTCAACGGCGCAGTGCGCATCGAAGCGCCGGAGGGCGCGGAAATCGAGATATTCGATGTGAATGGACGAATCGTAACCCCCCCAACCCCCCTTGACAGGGGGGAGCACGGGAAGTCCCCCTTGTTAAAGGGGGATTTAGGGGGATTAATATGGCGCCCCGATCCCTCCCTCGGTTCGGGCGTTTACCTCGTCCGGGCAACTGAGGGGGAGGAGACCATTTCAAAGAGGATTATCTATCTGAAATGAAAATCCTGTTTAACATAAAGCGAGTCGCCGAAGGCGTCGAGCACGAACGGCAGCGGCATCCCCGCCCGAAGATTGTGGCGGGATTTATGGGAACGATGAAATTATAGAAGCGCTTAAAGACAAAGCGAATCCAGAATACGCCGAACCTCTAGAATGGCTTTGTGATTACGATCCCGAAAAATTCAATAAAGATGAAATTGTCTTTGACGACCCAAATGAAAGAAGACTAACGGCTTTGGGATATTGATGTTTACTCCGACCATAGGCTATTTGAAATAACTCCGTTCTTTTAAACATTTTCCGGCGTATGGCGACGTGGGATTTGCCTGCAGTGGGCAGGAATTTGAATGAGTCGCCCGGAAAGCTCTCTACAATAGGCAATCCGCGCGATTCGGTGGCCAATCCGTTGAATACAACGTCAGATCCGCACGGTGCAATGGCCAATCCGCTCGGTGCAGAGGTCGTCCCGTTGGATGCAATGACCAATCCGGGCTGTGCAGAGGTCGTCCCGTTGGATGCAATGGCCAATCCGGGCGGTGCAGAGGTCGTCCCGTTGAATGCAATGGCCAATCCGTTCAGTGCAATGGCCGATCCGAGTAAACGGATTCATCGATGTAACGAACGGAACCGCCTCTGCAGTCCGCGGATTCATCGATGTAGCGGGCAGAACCACCGTTGCAGTCCCCGGATTCATCGATGTAGCGGGCGGAACCGCCTCTGTAGTCCGCGGATTCATCGAAGTAACGAACGGAACCGCCTTTGCAGTGCCCGGATTTGCTGACTCAGGGAACGGACGCACCGATGCGTCTCGCGGGACGGCTAAACAGACGCACTTTTTGACTGTTTTTACGGGCAGATAGCCCATTGAAATGAAATTGAAACCGAATAAGGAATAAACAGGTGGTATCATGAGATATGTCGCGATAATAATAACTCTGGCGGCGACTTTCGCCATGGGGGATTGGGTTATGGAACCGGAAGGATTCGAGGATGGCGTGATTTTCGCGCATATCGGAGGATATCCATCTTATTGGTATGCACCGGATTATCATACCCCGATGTTCGTCTATTCCCCCGGTTTCGAAAGCGATTCTGCGGTGGGGTCGGGGGCGATGTCCTGGCCGGACTGGTGGGGGAATTTCATCCGCACGCCGTTGCAGGACTGTTCCTCGGCGGATTCGGTCGTCCTGAATTTTCGCATGTGGAACACCGCCGATCCCTCGGACAACGACTACGCGCGGTTCTACGTATGGATTGAGCCGGGTGGATATGCAGGCACAGTTACAATTCCCATGGGTTCCGACGACGGCAGAGACTGGGAGCTGATGAACATAGATTTCACCGAATACGCCGCCGGTCAGAGCCAGGTTTATTTCTACCTGGAGGCCAATTTCGGCACGGGATCTTTCACCCGCGAATGCAAATTCGACAATATAGGCGTCGCCTCGTCCACGGTTTTGGATGTCGAGGATTATCGCGACCTGCCGGAAGATTTTGCTTTAGCCGCATACCCGAACCCTTTCAACGGCGCGGTAACCATCGCGGTCGAGGGCGCGGGCATATCGAATACGCCCCCACGGGTGGAGATTTATGATGTGAACGGGAGAAGGGTTGCGACGGTCACTGAGCCTGTCGAAGTGCCCGTAGGGGCGGGTCTTGTGCCCGCCCGTGGCGCGGATTCCGATGTCAACGAACGGGAGGGGACAAGCCCCTCCCCTACGCAAGATCTTGCCATTTGGCGTCCCGCCCCCTCCCTCGGTTCGGGGGTCTATCTCGTGCGGGCGACTGCGGGCGGTCGAGGGGACCTCGACCCTACGAGGAGGATGGCGACGAAACGGGTCGTGTATCTGAAATGAGGATGCGATTTGGCATAACGCGAATCCAGTAGGGTTGAGCATATCGGAAGCGGCACTGCCGCCGAAGAGGGTTGTGTATTTGAGATAGAAGGAGAAAATGAAAGCGAGAATTTTAGTTTTCTCGATCTGCATTGTATTTGTAAGCTTCGCGGATTCTCTATATGTTTCGTGCGTTAGCAGAGCATTAGCGGGTCCCTGCACCGCCGCTTATACTATTGGCGATTATTGTTATATCGGAGCGGGCGGAAGATTCATGATTATGGATCTGCACGATCTTGAAAGTCCAAATGAGATTGGACATTGCTATACCCCGGGAATTATTAACGGTGTTTACGTTTTCGAAGATTATGCTTATATTGCCTATCAGACCGGCAGTTCAGGGGGGCTTCGAATAATCGATGTATCGACTTCGTTTCTACCGGTTGATGTCTCATACTGCGAAACTCCCGGACAAGCATTGGCAGTCAAGGTTGTAGGCGATTATGCATATGTCGCCGCCGGCCAATCGGGGCTTAGAATTATCGACATCTCCGTTCCCTCTGCACCTGTGGAACTTTCCTTCGTCGATACCCCGGGAAACTCCCGCGATGTAGCAGTATCCGGAGGATATGCCTACATAGCCGATGATTGGGGCGGTCTTCGAGTAATCGATGTTACAGACCCCTATGCTCCTTTCGAGGCAACTTATTACTTTGCCGGCGGTTCCACTAAAAGGGTTGCAGTAGTTGGTTCGACCGCCTATTTAGCCGATGGTTCGGCGGGAATAAGAATTCTCGACATCTCAAACCCCTTGTCTCCGAGTTACGTGAGTGTTTTCGATACACCGGGAACAGCTTCGGGCATATTTGTCGATATGCCTTATGCCTATATCGCCGATGGACATGAAGGGTTCCTTATTATCGATGTTTCCGTCCCGCTTGTTCCAGCTGAGGTGGGATCTTTCGACACCGGCGACAACACTCATGACGTATTTGTTTCCGGTTCTGTTGCATATGTAGCCGGGAATACTAACGGTCTTCGAATATTAGATATATCGGATCCCACAATCATCGACGAATTAAGCTTTTTCGAGACCTCCGGGTTAGCTCAGAATGCCTTCTTTTCCGAGGGCTACGCTTATGTTGCTCATGGAACAGCCGGTCTCAAAATCATCGATATAATCGACCCACTTTCACCAAGCGAAGTGGGACTATATTTCACCGCGGGAAACTCGAAAGATGTCGTTGTTTCGGGTTCATACGCTTATCTTGCGGATTGGTTCGGAGGATTGCGGATATTGGATATTACCGATCCGACTTCGCCGTCCAGAGTTGGGACATACTTTATCGGAGGCTCTGTTCGGGGCGTTTCCGTTCGAGAACCGTATGCTTATATCGCCCATCATCTTGAAGGATTGAGAATAATCGATATATCCGATCCCACTTCTCATTCCGAAGTGGGGTTCTACACGCCTACGGGATATGCCTTTAACGTCGATGTTTCAGGTTCATACGCTTATGTAACCTATGGTCTTTATGGATTGAGAATAATCGATATTTCCGAGCCTTCTACGCCTTTAGAGGTGGGAATCATCGACATAGACGATTACGCATATGCTGTCCGAGTTGTCGATAGTCTCGCTTTCGTCGCGGGAGGAACCTCGGGTCTTCGAATCATCGATGTCTCCAATCCGCCCATGCCCTTCGAAATTGGCCTCTGGAGTTTGGATATCGATGCGGGCGCTCGGAATGTTTTTATTTATGGCAATCACGCATATTTAGCATACGAAACCGCCGGTCTTCGCATCCTGGACATCACTGATCCCACATCGCCATACGAAGTAGGATACTACGATACGGGAGATGAGGCATGGGGCGTTTTTGTCGATAGCAGTTATGCCTATGTCGCCAGCGGTTTCGCAGGACTTTATGTTCTGGATGTATCATACTTTACGGATGTGCCAGAAAACTCAAATCCTCAAATACCAAAATCGATGTCAATTTCCGCCTGGCCCAACCCGTTCAATTCGTCGGTAACAATTTCCCTTTCCTGTCATTCCCGTGAAAACGGGAATCCAGATAATGTAACAATAGATATTTTCGACGTGAATGGGCGATTGGTGGCGGAACTAACCCCCCCAGCCCCCCTTGACAGGGGGGAGCACGGGAAGTCCCCCTTGTCAAAGGGGGATTTAGGGGGATTAATCTGGACACCTGACGCCTCCCTCGGTTCCGGGGTTTATCTCGTTCGCGCGACTATAGACGATTGCGAAACCGCCTCGCGATTGATATATTTGAAGTGAGAGGGAGAGATTATGAAACCAAAAGCGTTCGTTTTACTGATATTAGCTTTCGCGATGGGAACCGCCCTCGCCGCGCCGGACAGCCTCGCCTGCCGGATGGTGGACTGGCTGGATGTGGAAGGAACCACGTGCAACTTCGGCTCAGACGGAGAAGGAAATTATACCTATTGGGGAACTTATCTTTGGGACATGGCCATGGGAGATTCATTTCTCGTATGGTTGCCGGGAACGGATATATATTATCTCATTAATCCGTTTAGTCAAACGGAAGTTGAGACCACATTTAGTAAAGACTTTGGGTCAGTTAATGCAAAAGGTGTATGTGTAAAAGATTCAATAACTTATATTGTAGGGGGGGGGGGGGTATGTTCTTTCAGATTCAGGAATGATTCTTTGTTTTTAGCAGGATTTAACTATACAGCATGGGCTTCCTTCCATTACGCGGTAATCCGGGACACCTTTCTCTATACTGCTGCGTTACCGGGTAGTTTTGGGCTTTATTGCATTAACATTGCCAATCCCGAGTCTTTATATGTAGTGTGGTCTACACCTTCATTTTTTGGCTACTGCGGGATGGAGGTTATAGATTCATTTGTATATACTTTCGGTTGCCGGAAGGAAGACCTGGAACCGCCTGCCCGCACGCACCTGCGACCTCAAAGATTAACTGAAATAGTAAGGACTATAGATGATACAGTTGGTGTTGGAGATTCCATGCTGTTTATCGATAATATCTTTCACGGTGACATTGCTTCAAATGGCGAATATATATTCCATGTGTATTCAGAAATGTCGGATTTCATTTTGGGCGTTCAGGATTATACTCTCGGCGACAGTTACCTCGACGTCTGGGGCGAGGATTATTCCTATACATGGTCGGATTACGACAGTGAGGGAGTTTTCGGTGTGGAGGTTCTAAACGACACGATTCTCGCGGTCGGATTCGAGCACGGCTTCAGCATAATCGATTACACTCAGTTAGCAGGAATGACGGAAGTCGCGTATTACAGGGATACGGACAGTATCTACTGCTTCACTCATTTCGCAAGAAAAGGCAATAGGATGTATGCCTTGGCGCACCCGAGAGAGGGGATTTGCAGAATGTATATGTTCGAGCTGGACAGCACAATTTGGACTGGCATCTCCGACCCCTCCCCGCAAACCGCCCTTCCGCATACATTCGCCATTTCCGCCTACCCCAACCCCTTCAATTCGGCGGTAACGATAGCCATCGAGGGCGCGGGCGTATGCGATACGCCCCTACGGGTGGAGATATTCGATGTGAATGGGCGGAGGGTTTCTGTCATCGGCAATTACGACCAGCCTGTCATTGCGAGGAGGGCATCGCCCGACGAAGCAATCTCCTACGGATGCGAAAAAGATTGCTTCGGGCAAAGCCCTCGCAATGACAATGCGGGCGAAGTCGTCTGGCGTCCCGATGAATCCCTTCCCTCCGGAGTCTATCTCGTGCGTGCTTCGGCGGGCGGTCGAGGGGACCTCGACCCTACGGGGACCGTGGCGACGGCGCGGGTCGTGTATCTGAAATAACAGCTGAATTAATACGGGATGGCGTTTTCAAACTCAGGGGTTCCGGATGCCCTTCCAGATTTCTGTTGCATCTATTGTAGCTATTCCGAGACCGGGTTTCTCCCCAATAATTTTTCTCCGTAGCGAACTCGGGTTCCCTTTTATCCTTGATTTTTCCGCCGATGAAGACTATCTATTATCTCTTAGGCGGAAATAATCCGCCATCGACAAAAAAGACAGGACGATGATGAGAGTTTTTGTTACAGGCGGTGCGGGCTATATCGGAAGCCATTGCGCGGCGCGGCTGATAGAGGCCGGACATTCGGTGGTTGTTTTCGATAATCTATCCACAGGCAGACGCGAGCTGGTGCGTGAATCGGCCGATTTCATTCGTGGCGACCTCACATCGCCGGAAGAAATCGAAGGTGCCCTCGAAAACACCCGACCGGACATCGTAATGCACTTCGCCGCGAAATGCATTATTCCGGAATCCATCGCAAAACCCATCTATTACTGGGAGCAGAACGTTACCGGAACGATTAACCTCCTTCGAGCGATGGAAAAAACCGGCACGGACAAGATAATCTTCTCTTCCACGGTGGCGGTTTACGGCGACCCGGCGGATATTCCCATCACCGAAAAAACTCCGGTCGCGCCCATATCCCCTTACGGCACAACGAAACAGGCCGCGGAAAACGCCATAATCGATTCGGCACTTACGGGCAAAATCAAATACATGATTCTCAGATATTTCAATGTCGGAGGATCCGGCTACGATATCCAATGCCGCGCGGAAAACGAGACTCGTCTGATTCCCCTCGCCCTTAAAGCCGCCGATGGCGAAATCCCCGTTCTGCAAGTATTCGGCGGGGACTACCCGACCCGTGACGGCAGTTGTGTGCGCGATTTTATCCACGTCCTCGACATCGCCGACGCCCACATGGCCGCCATGGATTACCTCGACCGCGCCGATTCCAGCGAAATCGTGAATCTGGGCACCAACGAGGGTTTCACAGTTCTCGAAATCGCCAATATGACCCGCGAGATTACTCAAACGAACTTCCCGATAGAAATAGTCGATAGACGCGAGGGGGACACACCTGTGGTCATAGCCTCCCGCGACAAAGCCGAGGCCCTTCTCAAATGGCGTCCCCGAAGAGACCTGCGCGAGATAATCGCAAGTAGCAGACAAGAGGACTGAGAAATGGATATTCGCGAATTCAGCATGAACAAGGTTGGTTTCGCACTGACTCTGCTCGGCATGTTTTTCGCCCTATATCCAATTATTCAGGACATCGACGACGCTGGGTTCTTGTTCTTCAACACTTTTTTGTCGATACGGCTGTTTTACTATTTGACTCTCTCCCTCATCGGCACGGGAATATATTTCTACGGTTTAGATTTCATTAGTCCCAATTCCTTCCGTTTCGCGAGAAAAGTTGGCGATATATTCTTTGCAACCGGTTTCCTGGCTCCGGATATTCTTTTTATCCTATGGCTAAGCACCCGCGCCATCGCCCTCCTGAAATTCCTCGAAACCCGTTCGCCGGTTCTTTATTTGGTGTTTTACATCTTCGGCGCAATAATCGATCTTGCCGCGATAGTCCTACTGGTAAGATTCATCGCACGCAGACTACATCGCAAAGACATTCGCGACTGAGATAAGGGGATTTCGTCAAATGAGGAAACCCTCGATAAAGCATGGGCTATAAGATTTGTTTTGAGGGATTTGAGGAACTTTTTTTGAAGCGCTTTTGGAAAAGGGGATTTTCGAGGGAAAGGCCTGAAAATAGGGGTTTGAGTAGCCATGTGCCGATTTTGAGTTCACCTTCTTTAATTTTGAGTTACCACTTGCCAATTTTGAGTTATCCTTCTTCGATTTTGAGTTGTCCTTCTTCGATTTTGAGTTGTCCCTCGTCCATTTTAAGTTGTCCTTTTTCGTAAGCATAACGATAATCTGCGAAAACCGTAAACTATTATTTACGGGAATCGAAAATAGGGATGGTGATTTTGGCTATCAGTCATCATCCCGTTTTCCTTTACAAAAAAATCCTTTTTATTGACTTGACCGCGCGGTCATATTTCCCTATATTCAATTGAAATTGATTAACCGTAACCATGGAGGTTCCATGAGAGACAGAATTACCGAGGCATTGAAGGGTGCCGAAGGGTATGTCGAAATTCGAGTGCAGGACAAAGAGTCATCTGCGCTCACCTATCGGCACGGCGAGGCGGACAAAGTATCCGTTTCCACCGATGTCGGCGGGTGTGTCCGTGCGCTGGTTCCCGGCGGCGGATGGGGTTTCGCCACCTTCAATTCCCTCGAAGGCCTTAAAGAAAGAGTTCGAGAGGCTATAGCCAGCAGTAAGGCTATCGAGCCGGAAGAAGAAATCAAACTCGCACCTGTGGATCCGGTCGAGATGATTATCCGCGCGGAAATCGACGACGATCCCCGCGAACATTCCCTCGAAGAAAAAGTAAAGTTAGTAACCGATTACGATTCAATAGTCCGCTCCCACGATCCGCGAATCATCGACGACAACATCATCTACCTGGACGGCTTTTCCACCACCCATTTCGCCAATACCGAGGGGACATATTTCCTTCGCGAGAGAATGGATGTTCTTCTGGTGGTTTACGCCATCGGCAAGGACGGCGACAATGTTCAGTCCGCCCACGAATCCTGGTCGAGCAGGCATGGTTTCGGCGTTGTTCTGAATAAGGACAAGGCTGTCGGCAAAGTCGCCAGACTCGCCACCGACCTCCTCGAAGCGGATCAGGTCAAGGCCGGCAAATATACTGTAATTCTAGATCCTATGCTGTCGGGGGTTTTTGTCCACGAGGCTTTCGGGCATCTTTCCGAATCGGATCACATCGTGGATAATCCTCAGGCGCGCGAAATGATGAAACTCGGAAGGCGTTTCGGGCCGGATGAACTCAACATCTACGAAGACGGCACGGTCAAACCCGACCTTCGCGGCACGATTATGATAGACGACGAGGGCGTCCCGGCGCGGAAGAATTATCTTGTCAAAGACGGCATCCTCGTGGGCAGACTTCACAACCGCGAAACCGCCGCCAAGATGAACGAACCTCTAACCGGCAACTGCAGAGCCATGGATTATTCCAACCTGCCTATTATCCGCATGACGAACACCGCCATCGCACCGGGCAAAGTCTCCTTCGAGGAGATGATAGCCGACATCGACGAGGGAATTTACTGCGTCGATGCCTACGGCGGCCAGACGATGATGGAAAACTTCAGCTTCAGTTCCGGATATGCATACATGATTCGCAACGGCAAGGTCGAAGAAATGGTTCGCGACGCCGTGCTTCAGGGCAATCTTTTCCATACTCTGATGAACATCGAGGCTATCGGCGACGATTTTCTCTGGTCGAAAGGCGGCGGCAGTTGCGGCAAAGGCGGGCAGTCAGCGCCGGTAGGAATGGGAAGCCCCCATCTCAAAATCAAAGACGTTCTGATTGGAGGGAAATAATCATGCAGGATATTCTCAAAAAAGTCAAAGGCAGAGTAGATTCCGCCGAGGTCTTCTACATGAAGTCCCATCGGACGGAAGTCGGTTACGAGGGCTGGAAGCTCAAAAAATCCAGCGTCGTTCAGAAGGAGGGTTTTTCCCTACGCGTCGTTAAAGACGGCAGAGTAGGCTTCTCCGCGACCACCGACATGAACGCCATCGACGATATGATAGACAATGCCGTCGCAACGGCTAAATACGGCGAGATAGTCGATCTCAAATTCCCCGGCCAGGGGCAATTCGCCGACATTAACCTTTTCGACGACAAACTCGACGCCCTCACGATTCCCGACATCATCGAGTTCGGCAAGATTTTCATCGACAAAAGCGAACCTTTCCGGGGTATCGCCGATTTGAATTTCGACTCCACCCGCTCGATTCTCGAAGTCAAGCTCGCGAACAGCTCAGGCTTCGATTCCGGTTACCGCAAGACATATCTCAGCTGGAGCGGATCCTTACATCGCGTTAAGGAAAACGACGTCTTCTTACTCTGGGACGGTTCCGCACGGACATCCCTTCCAGATATGGAAGCGGAAATCCTGAAGATGACCGAGCCTTTCGAGGAGAAAATGCGTCTCGCGGATAATCTGGTCGATATTTCCACCGGCAAGATGCCCGTAGTTTTCAGCCCGCGGGGGACATTGGTAGTTCTCCTGCCTCTCAACGCCGCCATCAACGGCCGTTCGGTTTACACCGGAAGCTCCCCGCTGGTCGGCAAAGAGGGACAGAAATTATTCGACGAGCATCTGACCGTGGTCGATGACGGCACCCTTCCCGGCGGCATCGGAAGCGCGCCCTTCGACGACGAGGGCACTCCGAAACGCAGAATCCCTATCGTCGAAAAGGGAGTCTTCAAGAACTTCCTCTTCGATAATGTTACCGCGGCCAAATCCGGACGCGAATCCAACGGCTGTGCGGACAGGGGGATTTTCTCCGCGCCGAGTCCCGGCACATCGAACCTGGCTGTCGAAAAGGGCAAGGTCAGCAAAGAGGAGATTGTCTCGAGCATCGACAACGGGATCCTCGTGGACGGCGTTCTCGGAATGGGGCAGGGGAACATCATCTCCGGCACCTTCTCGAACCCCTTCGGCGCTGTGTTCAAGATTGAAAACGGCGAACTCGTCGGCAGAGTCAAAGACGGCACCATCGCGGGGAATATCTACAATGACCTTCGCGAAATAGCCGCGGTCGGCGATAAGCAGGAGACCGTTTACGGCAGTTTCCACGCTCCCTACATCCGCGTGGATTCGTTGACCGTAACCGGGAAGTAATTTAACGGTTGCCACTGCAAAACGTGCCGTGGGCCGCAAGCGCTGTCACGGTTCTTGCTACTATTGGCCAAGTTTAATATAGCTCTGAAAAGGCAAGAACCGCGCCAGCTGAAGAACGGCCGTTGTCACGTCGTTTGCTACGTTTCTCTCTAATTTGAAACATGTCACTTCGATGCAAACGCCGCGCCAACGGCCTTTTCATAACTTTAACCGAATCGCCCATGAATGAATCCCTCAAAGGCAGTATAGCCGCCGCAGTCTCCTTCCTGATGTGGGGGATTCTGCCCGTTTACTGGAAATCCCTCGGCGGAGTTCCGGCGCTGGAGATTCTTGCCCATCGAATCGTCTGGTCTCTCGTGGTCGTGGGGGGTTACCTCACCGTGCGAGGCAGATGGCGCGAGGTCGTCCGCGGGCTGAAATTCCCCGCCGGCCTGCTCTATATCGCAACCGCGTTGCTCATCGGCGGGAACTGGTTGCTCTATGTCTGGGCGGTTAATTCGGGGCACATCGTGGAATCGAGCCTTGGGTTCTTCATCAACCCGCTGGTGAATGTCCTGATGGGCGCGATTTTCCTTCGCGAAAAACTTTCCCGCACTCAGATTTTCTGCTTTGTTCTGGCCTTGGCCGGGGTTATCATCCTCGGTCTCGACTACGGCAGAGTCCCATGGATAGCCCTCGGGCTGGCGAGTCTGTTCGGCACCTACGGGCTGTTGCGCAAAATCTCGCCGGCAGGCTCATCGACAGGGCTGTTCTACGACATGGCGATTCTCAGCCCATTCTTCATCGCATTCATCCTTCTTGTAGGAATAAAGGGGGAAGGGCATTTCGCGGCAGGGGATTTATCGAGGACTCTCATGCTCGCCGGAGCCGGAGTCGTTACAGCCGTGCCGCTTTTGCTTTTCGCATACGGCGCAAGGCAGATAAAATACTCGACCCTGGGATTTTTGCAATACATCGCCCCGACAGGCCAGTTGCTTATAGGCGTTCTGATTTACAAGGAGGCTTTCGGCACGACCCACGCGGTCGCTTTCGGTTTGATATGGCTTGCCCTCGCGATTTTCACGGCATCGAACATACGAAAATATCGACGGAAACGGGATTTTGCACTTAAAACTGGTTAATACACAAACGCGTTTACAGTTAGGGCAATTGAGTAACTGCTCGTCTCGTATGTAAGATGAGAACCATAACCACTCCAATATCCACCAGATGTTTCAGCCCAGGTAGCATCGAGTTCAGCGCACCAGTTTCGGGCGAATTCATATCCTAATCCGAAGCAAAAGCTAAATCCGGGAGGCCCTCCTTTCGAGAACGAAAAATCCGGTTGGATAAAGGAAGAGTTTGTAACAGGATAGGCGACTTCGCCCTTAGTATAAAATGAGGGGTAAGCAGTCTTGTGAAAATACATTGTCCCGAAGCCTAAAAAGCCCGTGGTATAGATTTGAGAATCCTCGAATAATTCAACATCACCGTGATGAACGGCACCTTTGTATTCGAATGAAATATCTTTACCGAAAGCGTAAAATGCCAATCGGTCGATAGGAGCATACCCCGCTCTCACACTATATTGAAGACCTATTCCGCTGTGATCGGTTTCATATTCCCCATACGGACTGCAAAATTCGTATTTGCCTTCTTCATGGAATGAGGTAAAAGCCGGGCCAATTCCGCCGCCAAGAATAAAGCCTTTTCGTTCGCCATCGAAGGCAAGACCGGGCACGGCGAGTGCAATCGCCATAATAGATAACACGATAATCGCCGTTTTCATTCCCCTTTCTCCTTCTTCTTCGTCCAGATGCCGGATTTGTGCACCATGCCGAGTGCCAGCAGGCGTTCGTCCTCCGCGCCCCACTGCGCAACCGCGCGGAGAAAGACGTTGCGCAAAATCTTCTCGCCCTTTTTCCTCAGACGGCGACGCTCGGCGGTTTTCGCGCGAGACTCGGCACGCTCGCGGGAAATTGTCTCCAGTGCCGGTCGAAGCTTGTCCAGCGCCGCCTGCAAACGCTCGAAAGGCGCGGCTGGCACGGCAAAATCCGGTTGTTCGACCGGAAGGGCGGAATAGCCGTCCAGGATGTTCTCCGCCATCGCGACAAACTCAGCGCGACGCTTGGGCACCTTCCTGTCCAGCTCGAACCGCTCCTCGATATAAATCGGCAACTCGCCCTCCTCCGTGGACGACAACCCGCGCAAAACCTTACGGCAAGCGTAGATCTCCTTCTGCACTTCGAGGCCGTATTTTTTTAAAGCGACATAATTGCCCGCCAAATCGCCGGTCTCATCGGATACTTCGGGGCTTATACTCAAATAATCATCGACGAAGACCGAGATTTCTTCGATTTCGATATCGGAAAAGCCGAGAATATCCTTATAATTAATGATACCTTCTAACATATTAGTAAGACGACTACTAAATTGAGAATAGCTATCTAATGTAAAGGAATTATTTTTGAACATCATAAATCTCCATTTTATGATTTTAATATTTATCAATAACTATTTAACCAATTCTATTATCCTACATAATAATGATATTTTTGAAAATAGCAATAAAATAAATGAGAATAAATCTATTAT
>Ga0272444_10003779_pt1 | contig 13536 bp, 12 predicted proteins | sample SSMForm13_FD_201033 | JGI IMG/M metagenome (GOLD analysis project Ga0272444, IMG submission 201033) | Marine sediment archaeal communities from Little Sippewissett salt marsh, Falmouth, MA, United States - SSM-Form-13 | ecosystem: Environmental > Aquatic > Marine > Wetlands > Sediment ...
TTGATGCTGGTCGCTACGCTCGGAATGCTCCTTGGGGCAAGCATCAAGTGGCACCCCCTTTAGGAGCAACAAGACTCAACACCTAGGAGGACAAGCGCATGAAGTGGGGAGGATACAACGCACAGGCGGGAGAACGGGCAAACAAGCTGATCGGACGGCTGTTCCGCAGCAAGGCACTGTACACGTTGATGCTGGTCGCTACGCTCGGAATGCTCCTTGGGGCAAGCATCAAGTGGCATCCCCTTTAGGAGCAGCAAGACTCAACACCTAGGAGGACAAGCGATGAAGTGGGGAGGATACAACGCACAGGCGGGAGAACGGGCAAACAAGCTGATCGGACGGCTGTTCCGCAGCAAGGCACTGTACACGTTGATGCTGATCGCCACGCTCGGAATGCTCCTTGGGGCAAGCATCAAGTGGCACCCGCTCTAGAGATGAGACGCACTGCAGGAAGAATGTACGGAAACCCGAAAGAGAGAAGGGAAACCATGTTCAGGAAGATCCTCGGTAGCAGGGCACTGTACACGTTGATGCTGATCGCCACGCTCGGAATGCTCCTTGGGGCAAGCATCAAGTGGCACCCTCACTAGCTTCACACTGTTTCGAGCCGGTTTTTGGAGCCTATCCTCACTGACCCACGCGTGAGTTGCTTCACGCAACCAGGTCTCTCCAGCCTCTTCTCGCGAGGACATAGTAGCCAAGCGATCCTTCTGATAGGATATAACACAAAGCCGTGTTGCGGCGGAGGCTGAATCCCTTCTGACATGAATACGACGACGATTCGCTTCTACGTGGGTGTGCTCGTTGTGCTTGCAGGAGCCTGCCTTGCGTATGCGATGGCAACATGGGAGCCAATCACCAGTTCTCAGATTGCGCTGTTCGTGATCTTCCTTGTCCTTGCCGGACTTGCAGAGGTTTATGCCACTTGGGTGCCTGCGTTTCGGATGGAGCTCTCGAGTTCAATTGCTATCTACCTTGCCGCGTTGTTCGTCCTTGGATTGCCTCTTGCCATTCTCCTTGTCTTCTTGACGAATCTGTTTGCTGAGATCCTGCTGCGGTGGGACAACCGAAGCGAGGGAGCAGGACGGTTCCTCGTGCCCGTACTGTTCAACGTTGGACAGCTTGTCGTCACCGCAACGCTTTCCGGACTCGTGCTACGACTGACCGGACACGAGCATCTCATCTTGGCGTCAGGAGCCGACTATCTGTACGCGGTGATGGCGTTTTCCATCTATCTGTTCGCCAACCTTGCCTTGGTAACGAGCATCATCTGCCTAACCGAGAAGCGCTCATTTGTCTACACGTTCGTCCGGGGGTTGAAGGAATTCACGGTTCAATACATCGTCTTATGCGTTGCAGCGCTTCTCCTCACCGTGCTCTACATGATGTCCGTCTGGCACGTGTTCCTTGCGCTGTTCCCGTTGGCGTTGGTTCACGTCTCCTTCCGCGGCTGGGTCCGACTACAGACGGAAGCGCGGAAGACCTTCGAAAACATCTCGCAACTGCTGGACGAACGCGATCACTACACGGCAGTACACTCGACATCGGTCGCCGAGCTTGCCGTGGCGATCGGTCGGAAGCTAGGGCTTCCCCAGCGGCAACTCGAATCGATCGACGTTGCTGCGCGCGTTCACGATATCGGGAAGGTGGCCGTTCCGGACTCGATCCTCCTCAAGGCGGGACCGCTGACAGACGAGGAGTGGGTCGAGATGAAGCGGCACCCCGTGATCAGCGCAGAACTGATTGAGGGCTTGGAGATCTACGCATCGGTGGCCGATGCTGTTCGGCACGAACACGAGCACTGGGATGGCACGGGCTACCCAAGCGGACTTGTGGGTGAAGCGATTCCACTGATCTCACGGATTATCTGTGCTGCCGATGTCTACGATGCCCTCGTCACCGATCGCCCATACCGCAAGGCATTCTCTCCGGCCAAGGCGCATGACATCGTGGGAGAAATGAAAGGCAAGACCCTGGATCCCGACGTGGCTGATGCTCTTCTTGCGCATCTTGAGAAGGAGGCGAACGAAACCGTTCCTGCCGTTGAGAACGCATCCTGTGCCATGTAGACTGTCTCGCCATGCTGATACTCATCGGAGTACTCGTGGGGCTCCTACTGGGGTATGCATTGCAGGGGCGCATGTCCAATCTTCGGCTGGTTCGGCTTCGATTTCTTGGCCTTGTCGTCGGCGCGCTTGTGATCCAGCTTCTGATCTTCCCGCTGTTCTCGTCCAAGGCACTGGTGCCGTATGCGACGGAACCACTGCATTTCGTGTCGTACGGGCTGTTGTTTCTGTTCATTCTGCTGAACGCCCGATGCTTCCCACTGCTGATCGCCGGTGTTGGAGCGGCGCTTAACGTCTTGGTCATCGGAGTCAACGGTGGCTACATGCCATCGCTGCCCGAAGCGCTTCGCCTGGCAGGTGAAGGCGCGATCGCCGACCGCCTTGTTGAAGAGGGGATTGTTGGGAACGTGATCCGGATGGCCGATGGGGCGACGCGGCTCAACCTTCTCGGGGACCGGCTGTATCTTCCTGCATGGCTTCCTGGAGCGACGGCGTTCAGCTTGGGTGATGTCATCATCGCGTTGGGCCTCGCCGCCGTGGTTGCTTGGGGGATGACACGACATGCCTAGAGATCTCGACAGGTTGCTTGCTCCGCGGTCAGTGGCTGTGATCGGGGCGAGCGAACGGACCGGTTCGGTTGGCGGTGAGATCCTCCGCAACCTCACCCGGCATGGATACCGGGGAGCCATCTACCCCGTCAATCCGAAGTACGAGACGATCGAGGGGCTGCACTGCTACCAGGATGTCTTGGAGCTACCTGAAACCGACATGGCGGTCGTCGCAGTTCCGCGGGATTTGGTGCACGGCGTTGTCGAGAGATGTGGTGCCCGCGGAATCCGAAATCTGATCATCATCACGGCGGGATTCAAGGAAGCCGGTGAGCAGGGCGCTGACCAAGAACGCGCCCTGAAGACGTTGGCGGATCAGCATCGGCTCAACATCGTCGGACCCAACTGCATGGGGCTGATCAACAGCCATCCCGAAGCTTCGATGAACGCGTCATTCTCACGCTGGTTCCCGAAGCCCGGTGGTGTGGCGTTCATCTCGCAGAGCGGATCGCTCGGGGAGACGCTTCTGGAGTTGTTCGAAGAAGCGCATCTCGGCGTGTCGATGTTCGTGAATCTCGGGAACCGGGCCGGGTTGACGGAGAACGACTTCCTCCGATTCCTGTCCTCAAGAGATGAAGTCCGTGTGATCTTCCTTTACCTCGAAAGCTTCGCTGATCCCAAGGAGTTTCGGACCCTGGTGGAAACCGTTAGCAGATCCAAGCCGATCGTCGTCCTCAAGGCGGGGCGAACGGAAGCCGGTGCCGCCGCCGTGGCGTCGCATACCGGATCACTGGCCAGCTCGGATGCGGTTGTCGATGCGTTGCTCCGCCAGTCCGGGGCCGTGAGGGTTTCAACGGTGGACGAGGCGTTGACCGCGCTTCGCGTCTTGGGCAGGCAACCGGCGCCACGAGGAACCCGAACCGTGATTCTCACCAACGCCGGCGGTGCAGGGATCCTTGCTGCGGATGCGTGTGAGCGAGCGGGACTCGACGTCGTAGAGATCGATTCGGACACGCAAGCGGAGCTACGGGAGTTCCTGCCCGTGGCGGCAGGCGTCGGGAATCCCGTGGACATGATTGCAACGGCCGGAGCAAGTGACTACGAGCGAACGCTGCGAACGGTTCTTCCGCACACCGACCTGGCGATCGTCATCTTCCGGCCCCCCATCGTTCTCGACGAATCCTCGCGGTCTGTTGCCGATGGCATTCTTGCTGCCGGAGCGGACACGCCGAATGTTCCGATCATCGCTTGCCCGATGAGCTGGAGCGAAGAAGCGGTTTCGTTCTCCTCTCACCTGCGTACGCACGGGATTCCGTCGTTCATCACGCCGGAGTCAGCGGTTGATGCGGCCTCTGTGTTGGTCGAAGCAGCGCGCAGAATCCAGAGCCCTCACCCGCCTCAGGCGATGCCGCATCATGACGATGTAGCCGAGATCGTCCGGCGAGCAGAAGGCGAGCAACGATGCGGACTCACCTTCGAAGAAGGATCGGCGATCCTCGGTGCCTACGGAATCGCGGTTTGCCGACACGCGTATGTGGCCGATCTGGAGCAGGCAAGGGAATTCGTTTCGCAGTCAGGGTACCCGGTCGTTCTCAAGCTGGATGCGCCGGAGCTGTTTCACCGCTTTGAACACGGAGCCGTGATCCCCGGGATCCAGGAAGAACGAACGCTTGCCGCAGGAATCGATACGTTGACTTCGCTTGGCAAGCGAGCGGAGTTCTCCGAGGCACGGATCCTCATTCAAGAGATGCTCACGGGGAGGGAGCTGATCCTCGGCATGAAGCGGGATCCGGCCTTTGGTCCGGTCTTGATGTTCGGGATCGGCGGGACGTTGGTCGAGGTCCTCAAGGATGTTGCATTCGGGATTGCTCCGATCACGCCGGATCAAGCGATGCGCATGATCCGTTCGATTCGGGCGTTCCCCCTTCTCGAGGCGTTCCGTGGTCAGGCGGCTGTCGATCTTGATCAACTCGCTGACACGCTCGTCCGCATTGGGATGCTTTCACTGGAGATCCCGGAGATTGCGGAGATCGATGTGAATCCGATGATTGCTGCTGCCGATCACGCAGCTGCCGTCGACATCCTCATCCGGATCGACAGCAACGCCTTCGACCCCACGAGCGCCCGGGCGTGTGGCCGCCGCGAGGCTCCGTAGAGAGTCTCACGCGAACGCACGCAGCGGTTCATCGGGATCCTACCCGTGTCGGCGTGCACGGCATTCCGTCCGATAGCCCGGGTCGTCCTTCTGCGAGCGAACGGGTCGATCCTTTCCCTACGGGTACAACCGATTGATCTGCCGAGCGAACGGAATCGCCTCTCGAATGTGTGCAGCCCCGCAGAGCCACGTAACCACGCGTTCCATCCCCATGCCGAAACCAGCGTGAGGTACGGAGCCAAACCGGCGCAGGTCAAGATACCACTGATAGGCATCCAACGGAAGCTTCTGCTCTTCCATGTGAGCGACCAACGTGTCGTACGAGTCTTCGCGTTGACTGCCGCCGATGATCTCGCCGTAGCCCTCGGGGGCGATCAGATCCGCTCCGAGGACGCGGGTTTCATCCTTGGGGTCACGCTTCATATAGAACGGTTTCATCTTCGCGGGGAACCGCTCTATGAAGACGGGCTTCCCAAAGAGGTCGGCAAGTGTTGCCTCATGCGGGGCCCCGAAGTCGTCCCCGAAGGAGATCTCGTGACCGGCCTTGGCGAGCTGGCTCACGGCGTCTGCGTAGTCGATTCGTGGGAACGGCAACTCCACCTGCGCAAGGAGCATCTCGGGATCGCGATCAAGCTGTTCGAGCTCTTGCCGCCGTTCTTCCGTCACGAACTGCACGATGTACGCGACCATCTGTTCCTGGAGTTCCAGATTGGCGATATGGTCGCAAAACGCCATCTCCGCCTCGGCGATCCAGAATTCGGTGATGTGCTTGCGGGTCTTCGACTTCTCAGCACGGAACGCCGGACCGATCCAGTACACATTCCCCAACGCCATGGCGGTTGCTTCGAGATAGAGCTGTCCGCTCTGCGAGAGATACGCGCGGTCACCGAAGTAGTCGAGTTCAAACAGGGTGGTCGTCCCTTCCACCGAGGTTCCCGTTAGGATCGGAGCTTCCGTGGCGATGAATCCCCGCTCGTAGAAGAACTGTCGGAAAGCACGGAACACCGCGTCGCGAACACGAAGAATCGGGACCTGGCGACCGGTTCGAATCCAAAGGTGACGCTGATCCATGAGGAAGCCGGGTGTGTGTTCCTTCAACTCGATGGGAAATGGGGTTTCAGGTGCCTGGATGACCTCGATTGATTGGGGTTGTAGTTCGCACCCTATGGGAGCTCTCTGGTCTTCACGGAGAACCCCTTGAATCACCAGGGACGTCTCCCTGACCAGTCCATCGGCCTGATCGAAGAGCTGCGGAGCATCGTCCGCTGAGAGGACAGCCTGGATCACCCCTGTTCCGTCGCGGACCTGAAGGAAGAGGATCTTGCCGCTTGATCGCTTATTGTAGAGCCACCCCTGTATGGTGACGTGTTCGCCGAGATGATCTCGTGCATGATCGATGGTGATAGCCTGCATCCTCTCCCCCTTTCTTGCGTAGCGTGGAGTTGGCGACAAGGGTAGATGCAGCTTGGGCGGATTGCAAGGCGGCCGCCGGGACTACGTTTCCTGCTCGGCGGGAGCGTCCAGGTCGGTCTCTGGCTGGAATTCACTCGGACGAACGACACGCTTCTCCCAATTGCCCGACATGAAGAACAGCAGCGAAACGAGCGCAGTCCCGAAGTTTGATGCGAGCATGGCCCACCAGATACCGTTTGCTGCCATGCCTAGCGTGAAAGCCAGGATGTACACCAACGGCACTCGCAGCCCCCATAGGCGAAACAGGTCAAATCCCATGGAGTACGCAGTGTGCCCCGAGCCCTGATAAGTCCCACGGACGACTTCGATGATTCCCATGAACGGGAAGGCAAATCCGACCAAGAGCAGCATGTTTGTGCCGAGTCGGATGACCTCTGGATCGGCCGTGAAGAAGTGGATGAGGTGGCCTCGGAATACGATGACGAACACAGCTGCAACCGACAAGATCGCTGATGACAACGCCATTCCTGTCCATGCGCTGCGACGAGCCCGTCCGGGCTGCATTGCGCCGAGGTTCTGACCGACCATGGTTGCGGTGGCCTGTCCCAGACCCATCGATGGCATCAGCACGAGGGAAATGAACGAGTTCCCGATCCCGAACGCTCCCAGCACCGAGGTTCCGATCCTGGCAAGGGCACCGTTCATGATGCTGAACCCCAGGGCTGTTCCCGTCTGACCGATTGACGCCAAGCCGCCAATCGACAGGATGTGACGGATCATACTCCAGCAAGGCCGAAGGTGCCGACGACGGATGTGTAGTCCGGCCCTACCGGAGAACAAGAGCGCAAACCCGACGATGGTGATCATTCCTCGAGAGATCAGCGTGGCGACGGCGGCGCCTGAGATCCCCCACGCTGGGAACGGTCCCCACCCGAAGATGAACAGCGGATCAAGGATCATGTTCATCCCGACCGAAATACTCATCAGGATCATGGGAGTCAGCGTGTCTCCCGCTCCGTTCAGGAGTGAGGTCACAATGAACGTCCCGAAGGTCAAAGGGATGCCTGCGTAGATGATCCTCAGGTACGACGACGATGCTGCGATCAGTTCCGGCTCCGCACCCATTACGCCGAGGATCGGTCGCGCGATCACCGTGCCGAGCACCGCAAGGATCACCGAGAGTCCAAGGGTGAAACTCAAGACCTGGCCTGCGGCCAGGTTTGCCTGTTCCCGACGCTTCGCTCCGGTGTACTGAGCCACAAGCGCTGTCCCAGCGACGGTGAGTCCTGCTCCCAAAGAGATGACGAGGAAGATGAGAGGCCATGCAAGCTGAAGCCCCGCAATGGCCACGGTGCTCGATCGGGCGAGCCAGAAACGATCCACGAAGTTGTAGAGCGTTTGGAACAGATTCGAAAGCATGACCGGCCACGCAAGGCGAAGCAGGGAAGCCAGAATCGGCCCGTGCAGGATTTCATGGGAGAGTCGCGTGGCTCGTGCGGTCATGGCGGGGATTATACCGGCTTCCCACCGCAATCCGAGACGGTGTATTGTTGACAGACGTCAACAAGCCGGATACCGTTCCCACGTGGGGAAGATCCAGTTTGGCGAAACGATCCGTGATGCAAGGATGAAGGCCGGTCTCACGCTCCGTGAGCTGTCGGCGCGCGTGGGCATCGAGTACTCGCGGCTCTCGCGGATCGAACACGGAAGCCGCCCCGCCCCGTCTTTGACGGATGTGCGCGCCCTTGCTTCTGTGCTTGACCTGAACATCGAGGACCTTCTCGTTGCTGCAGGCAACCCCCGGGAAGTCGTGAACCACCTGCTGTGGCTGGAGCGGCTCCGAAGCGCCGAGAAGACACCTGATGGCATGGACGTCGATCAGATGCTGAGGTCGCCGTTGGAGGCAAAGAACCGCTTCCGCGTGCAAGTGGTTGAGCGCGACGGAGCGCTCTGCACCGTTCAGTTTGGGAATGACAGGCTTCTTGTGTTGTCGTTCTCACAGGACAACGAGGTGGACATCGAGATTCCTCCCGAGGCCGTCATGCTAGTGCCATCCGAGTGTCTCCCATGCTCTGGGAACTGGGAGAACCGGATTCCGGTCTTTGTTAGGAAGGTCCGGCAGCTGGGGCAAATCGTGGATATCGTGGTTGCCTGCTCGAACCCCGAATTGGAACTGAATGTCGTTCACACAAGCCGGGGGTTGGAGAAGGTTGGAGTCAAAGCCGGATCGTTCTTGCACGCGATGATTGCGGCAACGGCGATTCACGTGGTTTCTGTCAAGGAGATGGAATGAGACGAGTGCATTATTTCCTGGGGACCGTTCTCGTGAGCGCACTGCTGCTTGTGGGTTCGGCTGTGCTGGCACAGACAGTCTTTGTCGTCTGGAACGGAGGGATGCAGGAAGTCGATCTGGAAACGCTGCCGAAGACATCAGGATCCGTATCGTATCAAGGCCCCGTATTCAACTCGGAGGATCCAAACTGGAAGGAGACCGGATCGTACCAGGGCCCGCGGATGACCGACGTCCTTGCTGCTGCTGGCGTCACAGCTGTTCGAGGCGTTGATGTTGTCGCCGGAGACGGCTACTCGAAATGGGTGCCGGCCTCCGTGTTGAACGGCGGTACGCCGGCCGGCAACGTGATTTTGCCTCCCGGATCGGAAGGCGAAGCCATGCTCGTCTTCTTGCCGAGTGATGGGATGTTCAGCAATGATGATATGCTGGCCGCGTTCGGCGAATCGGCCGCTCACTACTTCGGCGAGATGCCTTCTACGACAGGGTTCCTTGTGAAGGGAGTTGCGCAGATTGTCGTGGATGGAGCACCGGCATTGACGTTTGGCGAACTGGTCGCTGCGCTGGAATCCGATGAGCGACCTGCGCTTCCGGTGACGGACCAGGATGTCATCCTTTCGCTGGCGCGGGGCGATGTCACGTTCGAGTATGCGTCCTTCGATCTTCAGCTGCTGGAGCAGATCGAAGCAGCAGGAACGTTCACGAACTCGGCAGGGATCGACTACACGGCGACATACACCGGCGTTCCGATGTCCACCCTCATCGGAAACGTTCCGGACGATACGACGATTCGAGTGACAGCCTCCGATGGCTACTCGATGAACTACGAAGCCGGCATGCTGCTGGACACGTCAGAGGGTGTGTGGGTCCTGGCATTCCTGGAGGACGGTGAAGCCCTGGCTTCAGACGTCGGTCCTCTCCGTGTCGTTCAGATCGGTGATCCAGTTCCTCACTTCCAAAGCTCGCTCTCGGCGAAGATGGTGACAGGGATCGAGGTGCTTGGCACGTACGAGCCATACATGCTGAACGCGATCGGCGTGGTCGTGCGGACCTTCGCCCGTAGCGAGCTGGAGGCCGGAATCGGCTGCCCCTGCCACACATCGACGGTGACCGTGACCAGCAAGGGTGAAACGCATACCTACACTGGGCTTCCGCTTTGGCGGTTGGTTGCGTTTGTCGACGACAACACGTTCCCGGCGCCAGAGGAAGGGATTCACTACAACGACGCCGACTTCAGCGACGAGGCATCCGCTTCCGGGTACACGGTCGCTCTTGTGGCAAGCGATGGATACACCCAAGAAGTCCCTTCGTCGGTCATCGCGCGCGACGATCGCTTCGTAATTGCGTTCAAGCGAGACGGCGTCTTCCTCGATCCCGACTCCGACGGGTACATGCGTTTTGTTTACGATGACTCCGTTGAGCTTGCCTCGGATGTGTCGCTTCGTTCGGTGAAGTTCCTGACGTTGATCGCACTTCAGTTCTAGAAGAAGTACCGGCTCACCGAAGAAGGAACGGCATGGAGACGAATCCACGAGTGTCCGCGCAGAAGCCTCAGCACGGCTCCCGATCCCGATTGCAGGTGAGAGACCTTGTCCTGGCGGCACTACTGGCTGCCGTGGGCGGGGTTCTCTCGACCTACATCGGATACATCGGCAACCTGATCAACCGCCTGTTCGGCGTTCCGTTCGGAGCAGGGCAGTTGATCGCCGGACTGCACATCATCTGGCCTCTTCTTGCGCGGGCACTCACGCGGCGGTTCGGCTCGGGAACGCTGACCGGAGCGGCCAAAGGACTGGTCGAGTTCCTCTCCGGAGGAACCCACGGTGTGGTGATCGTCGTCATCTCCTTGATTGAGGGGTTGATCGTTGATGTAGGGATGAGTCTCACGAAGCGCCCACGCCTCTCGATCATGCTCGTGGTCGGCGGACTGGCGTCCGCATCCAACGTGTTCTTGTTCCAAGCGTTGTACTTCTCGGGGATTTCGATGGGGTTCATCTGGTTCATGGCCGGCCTCGCTGCCGTTTCGGGAGCCGTTCTCGGAGGGATGCTTTCGTGGGACTTGCTGCGGCTCCTTCGCAAGTCGAACCTTGTCGCCGAAGTGGTGCCGGAACCGATCTCGCACACCGATCGCACGACCTCTGCGCGGTCTTGGCTTCAGCCGCGGATCCGCATCTGGATTCGGAATTCGATGACGATCGCCGCTGTCCTGGCGTTGCTTGCGGGGGCGGTGTACTACTACACCGAAGTTGCCGACCCTTTCTCGGCCGCCGGAACGTTGCGGGTTTCCGGTGCGGTCGCGGAGCTGACCGAGTTTCGGTACGAGGAGTGGCTTGACGCCGAAGTCACTATCACAACGGAGATGCAGGGATCGCTCAGCTACATCCCTCCTCGACCCTATACGGGAGTCCCCATTGCCTTGGTGCTGGAGGCGGTGCATCCGAACGAAGACGCGACGGAGGTCGTTGTCACCTCTTCCGACGGATATCAGAAGAGCTTCGATCTGCAAACGCTGCGGTCGAACCGAGAAGTGATCTTGGTTCTCGAGGATCAGGAGTTGAACCTGGTTGCGGCTGGATTTGACGGATCGTACTGGGTGAAGCAGGTGAGCAGGATTGTCGTCCGCTAGAGACCGAACGAACCGCGGTGGCCTGAGGATCGAGAACCTCTCCGTTCGCTACCCACGCCGCGAGACTCCAGCGTTGAACGGGGTTGATGAATGGATTGAGCCGGGTGAGTTTGTGGTGCTTGCCGGGCCGTCCGGGTGTGGAAAATCCACGCTCTGCCGAACCCTGGCGGGGTTCGTGCCAGACGTCATCCCAGCGGAGATCGGAGGCGATGCTTGGTTGGATGGGCAGACACTGATCGGACATGACCCGGCCAAGATCGCGCCGGTTCTCGGCTACGTCCAGCAAGACCCGGATGCGCAGATCTGCACGCTGAACGTCTGGCAGGAAGTGGCGTTCGGTCCGGAGAACCTGTGCCTGCCTGCCGAAGAAGTGGCGGCGAGAGTCCACGCTGCATTGAGTGAGGTCGGTATCCTCGATCTGCAGGAACGGAGTACGACGACGCTCTCCGGCGGTGAGATGCAACGGTTGGCGATCGCGGCTGTTCTGGCCATGGGGTCGGCGTGGGTGTTCCTTGACGAGCCCACGGCGAACCTTGATCCGGACGGCGCCGAGATGATTTTCCGCGTTCTCGGACAGTTGCGCCGGCGGGAGGGACGCACGGTGGCTGTGGTCGAACACCGACTTGCGCCGCTGGTTCCGTACGCTCCCCGTGTCATCGTGCTCGACCATGGTCGCGTCGTCGACCGACGCCGGATTCGATCCCACTACGATCTTGCCGAGATGCGCCTTCGAGCAGGATGGCCGCAACCGCCGAGAGACGTAAGAACATGTCGTGCTGCTGATCATCCAGGCAATCCTTCGCTGGTTGAGCTGGCTGACGTCGGCTTCGGCTACGGCGATCGAAAGGTGTTCCGGCATCTATCGCTTACGATCGGCCGGGGGCAGGTCCTCGCCGTGATCGGTCCGAACGGGTGCGGCAAGACCACGCTGCTGCGGCTGATTGCGGGCCTGGAAGCGCCTGAGAGCGGACGGATTACCCGCACAGCAGGCGTTCACCTCGGCTTCGTGGCGCAGCATCCGCATCACCAGATTTTCGAGCAAACGCTCCGGCGCGAGTATGCGATCGACGGAGTCCGCGATCCGTCGCGGCTTAAGCAGCTGCTATCCGAGGCGCGCCTCAGCGGGCTGGCGGATGCTTCACCGCTCTCGCTCAGCATGGGAGAGCAGCGACGGCTCACCGTATCGACCGCGCTCTCGAGAACACCGGAACTGCTTCTGTTGGACGAGCCGTTCATCGGCCAGGATCGAGCGAACGTGATCTGGGTGCTGTCACAGATCCGGGAAGCAACGGAACGCGGCGCTGGCGTGATTCTCGTGTCTCACGACGTGGAACTCGTTGCGTCGATCTCCGATTCGATTCTCTACCTTGGAGATCCCGTTCAGATCGGATCTCCTGACGTTGTCTTCGAGGCGCTCGCCGAGCAAGGAAAGCACGCATACACACCGGGCTACTGGGAGGACCATCATTGATTGGGGGAAGCAGCGGCATCGGCTGTTCCACGCATGAATCGGGACCTGTGGGCAACATGCTGTTGCTTGCTGGATGCGTTGCGGCTGTTCTCGTCGCCCCCGGAATCAGCATCAAGCTGGCCGTGTTGCTCTCGGTGATGGTCGTCGCACGCCTCACGGGTTCGATACTCTTTCTAGCCCGCAAGCTCCGCTTCGTCGTGTTGTTCTCCTTGGTGCTGTTTATCTCGCAAGCCCTCTCCGTCCACGTCGGCCGCGTCATTCTCTTTGGCAGAGTCACCGATCAGGGGCTTGTGTTGGGCGCCGAAATGGCGTTGAGGTTCCTGGTCATCCTCTCGTCGAGCATGCTGTTTGTGGCCATCACAGATCCGGACGAATTGACCCATGCGCTCATCTGTGCCGGGATCCCCTATCGGTTCGGTTTCGTGCTCAGCCTCGCCGTCCGTTTCGTGCCGTTCTTCTCGCAGGAGCTCTCACGTGTGCGAGAAGCACAACGGCTTCGCGGGATCTCATTCTCGTTCCGCCGTCCGTCCGAGCTACGGCGAGCGATCTACTATACGTTTGTGCCGGTGCTCGTCTCTGGATTGGTCCGCGTGGATGCGGTGACGATGTCCATGAAAGGGCGAGCGTTTGGGATTCATCGACACCGAACCTGGAGCCGGCCGCTGCGCTGGACAAGGATCGATACGTTGTTCGTCCTCCTGTCTGCCGCGCTGCTGGCGGCGAGCATTCTTGCGCGGAGGTTCACATGGATGTAGGCCGAGAGAAGATCCGGCGGGGGTGGCTGCTGGCACTCATAGGCCTCGTGCTGGTCGTTCTTGCGCCAGTCATCATGCGTTCCGCTCTCGATCGAAGCAGTGTGTCGGTCGAGATCGTCCTTCCGAGCGGCGAGGCTTCCTTGTACTCTCTTGAGGAGGTGAAGGCCCACGTGGGGATCGAACGGGAAGGTGTGTACCAGAACCAGTACGGG
>Ga0272444_10003780_pt1 | contig 13535 bp, 10 predicted proteins | sample SSMForm13_FD_201033 | JGI IMG/M metagenome (GOLD analysis project Ga0272444, IMG submission 201033) | Marine sediment archaeal communities from Little Sippewissett salt marsh, Falmouth, MA, United States - SSM-Form-13 | ecosystem: Environmental > Aquatic > Marine > Wetlands > Sediment ...
GTCACCACGTGAACCTTGCCGACCAGCGCGTTCAGGTAGGCGGGCAGCGTGGCGACGAGCGTCTTGCCCTCGCCGGTCTGCATCTCGGCGATCCGCCGATCGTCGAGCGCCAGCGCCCCGAGGATCTGGACATCGAACGGCCTCAGGCCGACCGTCCGATGCGCCGCCTCGCGAGCCACGGCGAACGCCTCGACGCGGATATCGGTCCGGCTCTCGCCAGCTGCTAGCCGGGCCCGAAACGCGTCCGTCTTGGCCTTCAAAGCATCGTCGGACAGTCCGGCCATCTCGTCAGACAACGCGTTGACCCCGGCAAGGCTTCGCTCGTAGCGCTTCAACTGCTGGGCGTTCGTCTGCCCGAGCATGAAATCGACGGCATTGCGGATGGTTTCAATGGCCATGGCGAATCAGTATAGGAACGGGATTCCGCGCTTTCAAGGCGAGACGGTCGACGGCAAGGCGTCGAGACTGGCGAGGATCGACCGGCGCTCTTGCTCCAGCTTGTCGATCGAGCCCTGCAGCTGGGCGTAGCGGTCGACCAACACCTCGTCGCCCTCGGCCCGCAGCTCGGCCCGCGCCTCGACGAGCCTTCGATCGACGATGTCGAGGGCCCGATCGAGCGTGGCCCGTGCCTCGTCGAACCGGCCCTGCGCCTCGAGCGCTCGCCCCAGCCCGTAGTAGGCGGACGGCGACTCGGGCATCTCAGCGATCAACGCCTCGAAGTGGGCGGCCGACGCCGCGTAGTCCCCCTTCAAATACGGCACGAACCCCTGCAAGTACCGCGCCCGCTGCGCGACCTCGTCGCGAGGGTGCGTCGACAGGAGGAACGCGATCGTCTCCTCGGCCCGTTCGGGCTGTCCGGTATTCACCATCAGATTCGCGTAGTTCAAGTACACCGCCTCATCGACGAACCGGGTGAAGCACCGCTCGAGGTTCTCCTGCGCCTCGTCCAACCGACCGAGCTGGATCTGGGCCACCGCGAGGTGGTAGTACGTCTGCCGCGGCGCGAAGTCGAGGCGCAGGGATCGCTCCAACGTTTCGGCCGCCTCGGCCGCGTCACCTCGGTGAAGCTGATCGATCCCCCGCTCCATCAGCAGGTTGGCCGCGAGATCCAGGCCGGCGACCGCCATCAACGCCAGGCCGGCGAGTGCCGCGACGACGGTCAGTATTCTGGTCGTGCGGCGGCCGCTGTGAATCGGGAACGTCGCTTGGTCGCCGTACTTGCGTGAAAAGGCGACGCCTGCCACGACCACGGCCGCGAGCACCGACGCCGGCAGGTGCATCGGGAAGCTGACCAGGCCATGGGCGAGGAAGGCGAGCAGCCCCGCCGCGAGCAGGAGCAGATCGAGTCGATCTTGCTCGTCGGGGTTGCGCCGGATGCGAATCCAGAACGACCACGCAAGGAGTGCAAGGAACGCGACGATCGAGACCAGGCCGAGGACACCCGTCTCGGCGACGATCTGGAGGTACTCGTTGTGTACCTGAACCGCCCGGGCGGTCGGAAACGCGAACTCCTGACCGCGCGGCGTCTCGAGGAAGTCGGCCTTGTACGGTAGGTAGTTGAGCTTGAAATTGCCCAAGCCTACGCCGGTCCACGGATGATCCGCGAACATCGACCAGGCGATCCACCAATCTCGCTCTCGGGCCTCTCCCGAGTTCTCCACCCAGAGGTTCGCGGTCGGCGTGTCCCCCCTCTCGCGATCCGCCGGCGGGCTCTTGATCCCTTCGAACGGGAAGGAGGCGACGACGAGCAAGCCTATCAGGACGACAAGCCAGAGAAGCCGGCGGCGGATCGGACGCAACGGGCGAAAGATCGCGATACCCACAAGCACCGCCCCGAACGCCAGAATCACGGAGACCCAAACCCCGACCTGACGAACGGCCACGATCATGCCGAAGCACGAGGCAATCATCAGTACGGCGACCATCCGCGCCCACCGCGTGCGGGTTCGGAAGACGAGGAGGATCGATGGCAGGAGTAGCACGCCCAGGAAGCCGCCGAGGAAGTTGCGATTCCCGAGCGTGGCGACGATGTTGGACAACCCTCGCCCGGCGGCGGCCCCTCCCGGCAGAACGCCGAGAAGCTGGAGCCGGCTGAGCAGCGACGTCAGGAATGCCGAGATCAGCAGCGCGCCCAGGAGGGGGGCAGCATCGCGATCGTCGCGAGTCGAATCCACGATGATCAGGAAGAGCACCAGGAAGAGGGCCACGACCGCCGTGCTCTGCAATACGACACGTCCGTTCGCGGCGCCGATCCATGACACCAGTGCACCGGCCAGAACGCCGAGAATCGGAACCGCGATCCAGGGGATCCGGATCACGCCCCCCTCCTCATGTCGTGCCGCCGCCCACAGGATCGTCAACGCGGCCACGCCGACGAGGGCGAGCAGCGTCTTGCAGTAGTTCCACTCGCTCGTCCCGGGGATGAGGAACAGAGGAAGAGCCAGAACCAGGAATGCCGTTGCATAGACCAACGAATGCCGCAGGACTGCCGAGGCCTCAGGCTGAGGTGTTCTAGGAAGAGCTCGTTGTTTCGACATCAACACCCATTATAGGCACTGCAAGGGACTCGAACGGCGACATCGCGGAAGGCCCATCCGCGAGCGGCCATCGGACGCCCGGACGACTACGGTGACACGTCGGCGGGAAGGCGACTCAGCGCCGCATCCACGGCCTGAAGCTGCTGGGCGAGGTTCTCGGCTTCGGAACGCAACTGCCCGTACTCCGAGGCGGTGAACGTCGAGCGGCTGTCGAGCTCGTTCTGCACCTCGGAGATCTGCTCGGTGAGGATCCCGCGCGCCTCCGACAGGATCTCGCGTGCATTGAACACCAGCCCTTGGGCCTCGTAGAGGCTTCCGAGCGCGACATACGCGGCGGTGAACGTCGGCTCGTCATCGATGAGCCGCTGAAGCAGGGAGGATGCCCTCATCGTCTCGCCGCGCTGCACGATGGCCGTCGCCTCGATGTAGCGAGCCTGCGTTTCCACATCGCGATTCGGCTGGCTGGCCAGCAGAAGCTCCACGACCTCAAGCGCCTCATCCGTTCGACGGAGATTGGCGGCAAGGTTTGCGTACGTCAGAAGCGCCGCCTCGTCGACGAACCGCGTGCGGCATTTCTCCAGGTTGGCCAACGCCTCCTCGTACTTCCCGAGGCGGATCTGCGCGACCGCGAGATGGTAGTACGTCTGACGGGGAGCGAAGTCGAGCGCCAGGCTCTCCGTGAGCAGCGTCTCGGCGCCGTAGTAGTCGCCCAGCTGCAGCTGCTCGATGCCGTCCGACATCTTGAAGTCCGCGGCCAAGTCTCTCGCAGCGACGATCGAGACCGCCAATCCGGCCACCGCGACCCCTACGACCGTTCCCCTCAACCACCATCCGCGAAGCCGGGCAGTCCGCGTGGCAGCGTCGCCGTAGACACGGGACCCGATGAGGCCCGTGAGGAGGACCACCACCAGAACCGACGCCGGAAGGTGAATCGGGAAGCTGACCAGCGCATGAACCAGGAACGTTACGATGCCGCACCCCAGCAACAGCAAATCGAATCGGCTGGCCTCGTCCTCCGCGCGACGAATCCGGATCCACATGGAGAGCGGCAGGATCACCAGGAGAGACGCGAGGGCCAGCAAGCCCAGAACCCCCATCTCTGCAAGGATCTGCACGTATTCGTTGTGCGCCTGTGCCGCGCGCGGCATGTAGATTTGATAGTCCGCGCCCTGCGGCGATTGCAGGAACGCCGCCTTGTACGGGATGAATCCCAGCTTGTAGTTGCCCAACCCCACGCCGGTCAGCGGGTGCGCCTTGAACATCTCGAGGCCGATCCACCAATCCCAAGACCGCACGTCCCCCGAGTTGCGCTCCCACATGCGCACGATCCACGATGGGTTCTCCTTCGAGAGACCGACGACGGAGTTGAGCGGCCCCGACGGGGCCTCGATCAGGAAGGTGATGGCGAGCGCGAGAAGAAGGGCGATCAACCACGCACGGTGGCGCCGGATCGGCTCGATCGGGCGGAAGATCGCGAAGCCCACGACGAAGGCGATCGCCGTGGCCATCCACACCACCGGGATGCTCGTCTGTCGCAGCACGAGCGCGGTCCCGAAGCAGAATGCGACGAGCAAGATCGCTACGATGCGGAGCCACCGCGGCTTCAGCCGCACGACGAGCACGATCGACGGGAACAGTGTGTACGCAAGGAATCCACCGAGGTAGTTCCGGTTCCCCATCGCCGAGATCACGTTGGTCACGCCGTGTCCCGCGGTTCTCGCTCCCGCCATGAGTCCGAGGTACTGCAGCAGGCCGTACAGCGCGGCGAAGAACGCCGATGCCAACAGTGAAAAGAGAAGAAGGTTCACGTCGCGTTGCTCGCGCACGGCATTGAGGATGATCAGCAGGAACTGGACGAAGACGACCACCAGCAGGAGGCTCTGGATGACGACGCGTCCATTGACTGCCGCGATGAGCGAGAGAAGTCCCGCCACGAGGAAGCCGAGGAGAGGGAACACGATCCACGGAACCCGAATCGACCAGCTTCCCTTCTGCCACGCCGAGAGTCCCCACAGAACCGAGAGGATCGATACCGCGATGATCATGAGGATCGACTTGCCGTAGCCGTACTCGCTGATGCCCGGCCAGATGAACAGCGGGATCGCGAACACGACGACCGCCAGTGCGTAGACGAGGATTCGGTCGAATGGAAGGGTCGGGGTCGTGGATTGATTCTTCTTTCGCTGCTTCTGTGCCATGGCTCCTCGATTATAGGAGTCGCGACGAATCCGGCGCAACGACAGGCGTCCCCGGCGGTGAAGCCGCTCCCGCCGGGCCGATCAACGGCGCAAGGGCGACGAACTCCTTCCACAGCGACGGACGGCCCGCGAGATCGCCGACGATGCGATGAAATCGATCGATGTCCGCCACCTCGGCCAGGGCCGAGAGCAGCCCGGAGTCGTCGAGCGATGCGAAGATCCGATCGACGTTCTCCTCGGGAATCCTCGCCAAGACGCGCCGCATCGACCGGCCGAACGCGATCTCTCGTCCCACCTGTTCGCGCCACGCCGCCTCGTATCGGCGGAGGCGTTCCGCCGGGGCGTCATCGCTTGCCGCCTCCGCCGCGAATCGCCCGGCGAGCCGGGCGCACGTTCCTCCGGTGTAGAGGCCGCCTCCGGACAGCGGCTTTACCTGGCCGGCCGCATCGCCCACCAGGAGGGTCGAACCGGACACGGTGCATGGCGTCGGGGAGATCGGGATCAGGCCGCCTGTGCGGGACACGACGCGGCCGCCGCGGACGCATCGATCGAGAAGGCGGGCGAGATACGGGGTCGGATCGACATCCCCGGCGACGGCGAGACCGACCCTGACACGATCGGGGCCGATCGGGATCGACCAGCCGAAGAACCCGGGAGCGGTCGCCTCGCCGAGATGGACGCCGACGCGATCCACCGGCTCGCCCGGCGCCTCGACCGTCGCCTGGACGGCGCGGAGCACGTGCTCGGGGGGCGTGAGCCCGACCGATCGCGCCACGCCGCTCCGGGGCCCGTCGGCGCCGATCGTCACGCGGGCCGAGACGATGCACTCCGCCCCGCGCGAAGCGCGAAGACCGATCCGCCCCTCCGACTCGATGCGGGCGGCGGTTCCCATCTCGACCTCGACGCCCGCATTCGCCGCCAGGTCGAGGAGTTCGCGCTCCAACGCGCTTCGGTCGACGACGACCGCCTTGACCTCGTCGGCTCGAAGCGACAGCGTGCGCCCGCCCGGCGAGTGCGCCTCCACCGCGCGGATCGTCCCGAGGACGGACCGCTCAGACGCGCCGAGCGTCGGCAACGTGCGGGGGCTGATCAAGCCCGCGCAGCACGCCGGATCCGCGGGCCGGGCTCTTCGTTCGGCGAGCAGGACGCGCGCACCGGCCTCGGCGGCGCAACGCGCCGCGACGGCACCGATCGGCCCGCCTCCGATCACGACGACCTGGTAGTCCACGCGTTCCCCCCGGTGCTCGTTCCGTCCTCTAGATCCCTTCTCGCTTCGGCGAGCGGGTCATGATCTCCTCGACCAGCGAGAGCGGGTCCACCTCTCCTCGAAGAAGGCGATGGACCGCCTCGGTGATCGGCATGTCGATCCCGCGCTCGCGGGCCATCGCGTAGACGTTCTCGGTGGCCGGCACGCCCTCGGCCACGGCGTCCATCCCGTCGAGGATCTCCTGTAGCTGTTGTCCCCGCCCGAGCAGGAATCCGACGCGCCGATTGCGGCTGTGCTCGCTGGTGCATGTGGCCACCAGATCCCCGAGCCCCGACAGGCCGAAGAACGTCGACTCCTGCACGTCGAACGTCCGCCCGAAGCGAACGATCTCGGTCAGGCCGCGCGTGATCAGGGCCCCGCGGCTGTTGTCCCCGTAGCCGATCCCGTCGGAGATCCCGGTGGCCAGGGCGATGATGTTCTTCACCGTGGCGCACAGCTCGACGCCCCGCAGGTCGTCGGACAGGTAGACGCGGAACCTCGGCGTGGCGATCGCGTACTGAAGGCGCCGACCGAGGTCGAGATCGCGACCGGCGAGGACGACGGCGGTCGGGAAGTCGCGACCGACCTCCTCGGCGTGGCTCGGGCCGGACAGCGCGAACGCCGATGCCGAGGGCACGTGGTGCTCGATCAGCTCCGACATCGTCCGCCGCGACGCGCGGTCGATGCCCTTGGCGAGCGAGATCATCACCGGACGGTTCAGATCGAGCTCGGCCAGTCTCCGAAGGATCTCGTCCATGCCGAACGACGGGACCGCCAGCACCAGCACGTCGTGGGCTGCGGCGTCCTCCAGATCGGACGACACGCGGAGCCGGTCCGTCGGAAGCTCGATGCCGGGCAGGTACTTGTCGTTGCGGCGCTGCGCGTCGATCGTCGAGGCGAGGCTGGGATCACGCGCCCACAGGAGCGTCTCGTGGCCCGCGTTGGCGAGAAGGCGAGCGACCGCCGTCCCCCATCCGCCGGCCCCGATGACGCCGAATCTCATGGCCCGACGCTCGTGGCCTCTTCCGCGAGGAAGTCGATCGGCATCTCGATTCCGGCGTGTGCGGTGAGCCATGCGATCGCGACATCGATCGGATCCTCGTCCTGTTCCACGACAATGTCCGGCTCGAGGCCGACGCCGTTCACCACGCGTCTCGTCGGCGTGAAGTACTCGCCGGTGGTCAGCTTCAGGGCCGAGCCGTCGGGGAACTCGATCAGCTGTTGGAACACGCCCTTCCCGAACGACGTCTCGCCGATCAGGATCGCCATGTTGTTGTCGCGCACAGCCCCGGCGGTGATCTCGGCGGCGCTGGCGCTGCCGCGGTTGATCAGGATCGCCAGCGGCAGATTCGGGAACTGATTGCCATTGCCGTTCGAGTAGTACTTCTTCCCATCGCTCAGCCGATCGCGGGTGACCAGCAACACGCCCTCGTCGACGAACAGGCTCGCCACCTTGATCGCCTGATCCATCAGTCCGCCCGGGTTGTTGCGCAGGTCGAGGATGATGCCCTCGATCTGCTCGAGGTCGAACGACGCGAGGGCCCGCGCGAGCTCGGTTTCCGTGTCCGACTCGAAGCGAGACAGGCGAATGTAGCCGATGCGACCGTCTTCGTACAGCGAGCTGTCGACCGGCGAGATCTCGATAGTGGCGCGCACGATCGAGATGTCCTCGATCGTGTCGTCGTCGTGGCGCACGGTGAGGACGACCTCGGTGCCCTCCTCGCCGCGGATCAACATCGCGGCCTCGGTCAACGTCAGGCCGTCGGTCGACGTGCCGTCGATCGACAGGATCCGGTCGCCGGCGAGGACGCCCGCCTGCTCGGCCGGCGTGCCGACGAGGGGCGTGATCACGGTGAGGATGTCGTCGACGATCGACAACTCGATGCCGACGCCCGAGAACTCGCCCTCGAGGCTCTGGTCGAACGCGATGCGATCCGACGGATCGAGGAACTCGCTGTACGGATCGTCGAGCTTCTCAACGACGCCCTTCATCGCGCCGTACAGCGCCTCGCGGTCGTCGATCCGCTCCGGCTCGTAAAAGTAGCTCTTGATGTACTGGTAGATCTGGTAGACGGGCGAGAACAGGTCGGCGTTCACGTCCTGCGCTCCGCCGACACCGACGGCGAGGACCAACAGCAGGGTCGGGAGCAGAACGGCCAGGACTCGGGCGGCGTGCGATCGTCTTGTCATCTTTCGTCCCCCTGTCGACGGGAATTGTACCGGGTCGGTGCGCCGAGTTCCGGCCTACGCCGGGTCGAGGCCGAGGTACGCGCGCTGCTCGGGCGTCAGCGCGTCAATCGACGCCCCGAGGGTCTCGAGTTTGATCCGGGCGATGCGATCGTCGATCTCCGCCGGAACCGGGTACAACGCCGCATCCAGCGGCGCGTGGTCGAGCAGATACTGGAGCGTCAGCACCTGCACGGCGAACGACAGATCCATGATCTCGACTGGGTGTCCGTCGCCGCACACCAGGTTGACCAGGCGCCCCTCCCCGAACAGGTAGAGGCGTCGGGCGTCCGGCATCACGTACTCCTCCACGCCGTCGCGCGCCGTGTGCTGTTCGACGGCCATCCGCGCCAGCGTCTCCGGTCGCACCTCGACGTTGAAGTGCCCGGCGTTGGCGAGCAACGCGCCGTGCTTGGCGTTTTGCAGCGCCTCCTCGGGAATCGCGTCGATGCAGCCGGTGGCGGTGATCGCGAAGTCGGCAGTCTTGATCGCTTCGGCGACCGGGGCGACGGCGAAGCCGTCCATCCTCGCCTCCAACGCCTTGACCGGATCGATCTCGGCGACGGTCACGCGGGCACCGAGGCCCTCGGCTCGCAGCGCGATGCCTCGACCGCACCAACCGTAGCCGACCACGAGCACGTCCTTGCCGGCGACCAGGAGGTTCGTCGACCGCGTGATCGCATCCCACGTCGATTGCCCGGTGCCGTAGCGGTTGTCGAACAGGTGCTTCAGCTTGGCGTCGTTGACCGCGAACATCGGGAACAGGAGCCGCCCCTCGCGCTCGAGGATCCGCAGGCGCGCCACGCCGGTCGTCGTCTCCTCGGCCCCGCCGAGGACCTGCGGCTGCGGACTCTCGAGCAGCTGCTGCAGGAGGTCGCCGCCGTCATCGAGGATCAGATCCGGCTGGAACGCCAGCGTCTGGCGCAGGTGCTCGGTGTACTCGTCTTCGGTGGCGCCGTGGCGGGCGTACACCGAGATGCGGTCGTGCTCGGCCAGCGCCTCGGCGATCGCGTCCTGGGTCGACAGCGGATTGCTGCCGGTCACGGCCATCTCGGCCCCGCCGTCCCGCAGCAGGATCGCCAGACACGCCGTCTTCGCCTCGAGGTGGATGCTCATCGCGATGCGCTTGCCGGCGAACGGCCGCTCATTCTTGAAATCGTCTCGAATCCTGTTCAGAAGAGGCATGTGCGCCTCGGCCCATGCGATCTTGGCTCGGCCCTGCTCAATCCCTGTCGACATGCGGGTCCTCCTTGGCGCGCAGACTGACGGTGATGCCGATCAGTATGATCGCCGCGCCGACCAGGTTCAACCAGGTCAGGGACTCGCCGAAGATCGCGTAGGCAAGCACCGCCGCGCCGATCGGCTCGCTCAGCACGAGGATCGACACTTTGGTCGCCGACAGGCGCCGAAGCGCCCAGTTGAACGTCGAGTGTCCGAGCAGCTGCGGCACCAGCGCGAGCAGGACGAGGAATCCGTAGGTCGGAAGCTCGAATCCGGATACCGGCGTACGCGTTGCGAGGCAGCCGAGGCCGACGACGATCGCCGCGGTGGCGTAGCTGACGGCGACGTACTCGGTGGCGCTCGCGGTGCGACGCACACGGCGGCCGATGACGAAGTACACGGCCGCCATCGCGCCTCCGGCCAACGCGAGCAGGTCGCCGCGGACGGTCGATGCGCCGAGGCCGGCGTCGCCGAGCGCGACCAGCCCCCCGCCGGCCACCGCGAGCACGATGCCGACCGCAAGCCATCGCGACAGCCTCTCGCGCAGGAAGAGCACCGATCCGAGCCCGACGAAGATCGGATGGGTCGACACGAACAGCGCCGAGCTGGCGACGCTCGTCATCCGAAGCGACACGATCCACAGGACGAAGTGCAGGGCGAGGGCGCCGCCGCTCAGGATCGACCACAGGAACGTGTCGCGGGACAGGGTCCACGTCTTGCGGCCGCGGCCGTCGCCTCCTCCGCGGCGGACGAGCGCGAGCGGGACGACGACCAGCGCGGCCAGGGTCAGGCGCCAGGCGGCGATCGCCAGGGGCGGGGCTTCCCCCGCGAGGCGGATGAAGATCGCGCCGAACGAGACGGCGATCATGCCGATCGCGATGCGAAGGGTGAGGACGGCCGGACGCGTCATCGGGCGATCAACTCCGATCGAGCAGTCGCCGGATCTCGGGCAAGGCGCGACGCGCGGCCGCCTCGCCGGCCTCGATGCCGCAGCCGACGTTGCTGTAGCACGGAGGATCGGCGGAGAAGTCTGGCCGGATCAGCACATCGGGCGGATGCCGCGTGAGCATGAGGTCGCAGACGCGTTTCTGGAAGACGGTCGACATCTGAAACAGGACCGCGAACACGCTCGGATGGTACTTGCGCCCGTTGTCCGGCGGTGGCTGCAGACCCTTGACGATGCCGAGGATGCGCTCGCGTGTCTCGATCGCCGGGATCCCCGACAGCGCGACCTCGGACGGCGAGACGAGCACGTCGACCGCGATCACCACGTCGGCGCCGAGGTCGCGGGCGACGTCGACCGGGATCGGGTTCGACACGCCGCCGTCGATCAGCAACCGATCGTCGATCCACACCGGCGTGAACAGGCCGGGGACCGACAGGCTGGCTCGGATCGCATCGACGAGCGAGCCTTCGAGAATCGGGAACGGTTCGCCGGCCTCGAGATCGGTGGCGACGGCGGCGAACGGGATCGGAAGGTCCTCGATCCGTTGGTCTCCGACGAGCTGTCTCAGGAGCCGCGTCATCCCGCTCCCGTTGGACCACCCCGACCACGGGATCGTCGGGAACAGCGTCTGGACGACGCGTCCGAACGACGCGCTCCGCCACAGGGCTTCGAGCTCGTTGAGCCCGACGCCCGCGGCGTAGACGCCGCCGACCTCCGCCCCCATGCTTGCGCCGGCGATGACGTCGGGCGCCAGGCCGTTCTCGGCCAGAACCTTCAACACGCCCACATGCGCCGACCCGCGCGCCCCGCCGCTGGAGAGTGCCAGTCCGATCCTCCGCTCACCCAATTGGCTCACCGACTCGCATCCTAGCGGCAAAGACGATCGGCGGCAACGGGTTGCACGGCGTCGTGCGAACGGGGAGGAGGGATCGGAGGGCCAAGAGAGACGCGGGGAGCATCGGGATCCCCCATGTCGGAGGACGTCAAGGCTCCCCGCGACGAGCAGATGCTACGCGGTGATCGCGCCCACCGGGCACTGATCGATGGCGTCCTGCACGCAGTCGGCGGCAGCACCTTCCTTGGCGCTGGCCATGCCTTCGGCATCGAGCTCGAAGACATCAGGGCACACCTGGGCGCAGAGTCCGCACCCCACGCAGAGATCCTGATCTACTTTCGCCACGTCTCCTCCTTCCATCCGCACAAGATTCGCCGAAGGATACCACACCCTCAGACGCTCGGCCAACCGCGTCCGCGGCGGGATTTCCATCGGGGGAACGGTTCGGTATAGTCGGGTATCCGCAACGGAGGTGAGGGGCGCGTGAGCACGCGACGAGCAGTTCTGACATTCCTGTTGATGGCTTTGGGCACGGCTATCGCCGCCGGCATAGCGGTCGCCGAGGAGATGACGCTCGAACGGGCGCTGGAGATCCTGCCCGAGAACGGAGACGTGGGGATCACCTACTCCGATGAGGGGCGCGCCACGTTGGAGGCGGCGATCGACGTCCTCGAGCGCGAGCTCGGCATCACCGCCGTGTTCGACCATGGCGACGAGACGGCGTACATGGCGCTCGACATCCCGCTCGAGCAGAAGGTCTGGGTCAACGCGTTGTCCCAGGCGTACTACACCCTGGGGGACGTGTTCATCGAGGACGACGCCGAGGCGAAGCAGGTGTACGCTCGCGGGCAGTACTGGGGGTTGAAGAGCCTGCGCATGTCGGCCGCGTTCAGCGCCGAGGAGACGCGGCACGGCTTCGTCTCCGCGGTCGAGCAGGAGACCGATCCCGCAGCACTTCTGTGGACATACAACAACTGGGCCCGCAAGGACGAGTACGATCCGCTCGGCGCGATCGCGCGCAACGACCCACCGAAGCTGGTGGCGCTGATCGAACGGTGTCTCGACGTCGACGACAGCTTCGTTCAGTACTCCCCGTACCGGGCATTGGCCGCGTTCTGGGGCGGGCTGCCGCCGCTTCCGTTGTACGCCTACGGGCAGAACCTCCCGCGGGCGCTGTCGTACATCTGCCCGGTGCTCGACGAACCGGAGTTCTGCGAGGAATGCGCGGACTGCCCGGTCGATCCGAGCGTCGGTGACTACTTCGAGAACCGGCTGATCTTCGCCCAGTACTACCTGATGGAGAAGCGGCTCTGGACCGACGCCGAGCGCGTCCTGCAGAGCATCCTCGACGAGCCGACCGACGACGCACACCCCCTCTACAACGCGTATTGCCGCCACCTGGCCGCGGAGTTCCTCGAGACGGTGCGAGAGGAGCTGTAGCCGGCGAAACCGTAGAGGGTGAGTGGTTTGTTGGGTTCCAATGGATCTTGTATAGTGAGCGAATCAACGTTCAGGAGGCGGAAGAAGATGAGGAAGCTGCTGTTGTTTATCGCGCTGTTCACGATGGCCTTCGGTGGGGCCGCGTTCGGCCTGACCCTCGACGAGGCGCTCGCGTTCTTCGCGAACGAGCAAGTCATGATCGACTTCTCCGACGCGGGCAAGGCCCAGCTCGAGGAGATCATCGACGCGCTGAAGGTCGGGCTCGGGGCGCCGGCCGATCTCAACGAAGCCAGCGAGGACGCCGTCGGCGCACTCGACATCCCGATGGAGATGAAGGACGTCGTCAACAAGCTGTCTCAGGCCTACTACACCCTGGCCAACGTATTCCTCACCACCGACGACTACTACCCCGAGACCGAGTACCTCCACGGCAAGAACTGGGGATTCAAGAGCCTGCGGATGAACCCCGAGTTCAACGACCTGACCGGCGGGCGGTTCGACGACTCGGTGGCCCGCGAGACCGATGTCGCCGCCATGTACTGGACCAACGCCAACTGGCTGCGCGCGGTCCAGAAGGACAAGATGACCGCCATCTTCGCCGGCGTCCCCGCGAAGTCGGAGATGCTGACGAACCGGGTCATGGAAGTGGATGCCACCTTCGTGTCCGGCGGTCCGTACCGGTCATTCGGCGCCTACTACGAGCAGCTTCCCGGCCTGTTCGGGCGGGACATCAACAAGGCGCTGACCTATCTCTGCCACGTGAACGATGAGCCGACGTTCTGCTCGGAGTGCGAGGTCGGAGACGTCGTGCCGGATGCCGCCGCCTACTTCGAGAACCGGACGTTCTTCGTCGAGTACTACCTCATTCCCGAGAAGCACTGGGAGG
>Ga0272444_10003781_pt1 | contig 13530 bp, 8 predicted proteins | sample SSMForm13_FD_201033 | JGI IMG/M metagenome (GOLD analysis project Ga0272444, IMG submission 201033) | Marine sediment archaeal communities from Little Sippewissett salt marsh, Falmouth, MA, United States - SSM-Form-13 | ecosystem: Environmental > Aquatic > Marine > Wetlands > Sediment ...
AAGCTCGGTGGACACGGACTCCGCCTCCTCAGGACCGGCGGAGTCCGACGAAACATCTCTGGGCGAACGCTACGAGGCCCCCACCACCGCGGAAAGTTTGATCCAGGGGAACAGCGTGATGCCGCGGCTCTTGTTCTGGATGGTAGCCCTCCGGATGTTTCAGGATCATCCAGTAACCGGCATCGGCCTGGGAAACTACAAGATCCTCTTCATGCCCTATGAGGAGAACGTACGTGCGTCGCCTCTCGACGGCCGCTTAGACACGTTCTATGCTCGCGCCGAGGCCGCTCACAACGACTACGTACAGATCGCCGCCGAGTTGGGCATTGGAGGCATCCTTGCGGTCTTCGCTTTCTCGATCGTTCTTGTTTGGTCGCTCTGGATCCGGCTCCGCGGAACCTCCCAGGATCGGCCCGGACGTGCCACCGACGTGCTGCTTCTGACAGCCGGCCCGCTCGTGCTTCTGGCGCACGCATGGGTCAGCTTCCCTGCGCAGCTTCCGGCCTCCCTGCTCGTCGGGGTCGCGCTGCTGGGCCTCATGCTATGCCCTGTCTACGGCGACCGAGGCAGCTTCCAGGTCATGTTGGGCAAGCGATCCTTGCGCGTCGTCGTTCTGCTCCTGGCGCTGGCCGCGTCCGGCGGGATCGTCTTCGCAGCGCGAGAGGTGGCCGGCCACTACCTTCTCAATCGAGGAGTTCAGCAGCTTCATCTGGGCAATCCGATCGCAGCGACGGAGACGCTGTCTCGGAGTGTCGGGCTCACGTTCTCCCCTCGCAACGCGCTGTACTACCTGGCAACCGCGGAGGCCCGGTCCGGGGAGTACGCCACTGCGTTGGCCAACTTCGAGCGGTGTTTCACATGCGTCACGGACGATCACGTCTACCTTCTCTATGCCGATCTGTCATCTCAACTGGGCGAGGTCGAACCCGCGCGCCGCGCCATCTCCACGTTACTCGGGACCAATCCCGGTCCCTCGATGGAATCGCGCGCGCGGTACATCCAGGCTCAAATCGAGTTCCTCGACGGGAACAACCAGCTCGCCCTCGACCTTCTTGGCACGCTACTGGAGCTCGACCCAACGCAGGAGCGGGCGCACATCGGTCGCGCGAGGATCTTTGTTGCGGAGGATCGCCCCGAAGACGCCCGAAGGGAGTACGAGTCAGCTCTGGCTCTGATCGACGCTGAGATCCTCGAACTCCAACGCTTCCTCTCCTCGAACTCCGATCTACTCTTGACACAATACGGAGAAAAGACGTCACAGCTTCGTTTCCTCCAAAGCGAGCAGGACCAAGTGCTCGACGCCTTGGGCCAGTTGCCCGAATCTCCCTTGCCCTGACCGTCCCTCGAGCAAGGAGCTTGGCTGTTGCCACGCCAACTCCGGCCCTCCTATAATCCCCCTACGTCATGGCGAAGAAGAGGCAGGAACGACCGCAGCCGCCGAAGAGGAAGGGACCGCGCCCCGGCTCGTTCGACCGGATCCTTCTCTACGCTCTGGCATTCACGGTCTTCATGATCCCATTGTTCATCTGGCCTGGGGTCACCGAGTACGGCTACGGAAAGACGATGGTCTCCCTCGTGGCCATCTCGATCCTCACGATCCTGTGGGGTCTCACCGCGTGGCAGAGGCGCGACTGGCATCTCAGGATTCCGTGGATTGCTTTTCCGTTTCTCGCCTTCATCGTTGCGGTGCTCCTCTCGCTCACCGCGGCGATCAACGGGCGCTTGGCCTTCCAGAGCCTCGTTCTTTCCGTGTTCTTCTTCCAGCTGGCGCTGCTCATCGCCAACGTCGTCCGGGAGAGGCGGGATGTCTCGCTCCTTCTCATGTCGATCGTTCTCTCCGCATCTCTTGCTTCCTTGTACGGGCTCTTTCAGTATCTCGGCGTCATGCCCGGAGCCGGCGGACCCGGCCTCGGCAGAATCATCTCGACGATGGGAAACCGGAACTACCTCGGCGGATTCCTCAGCTACCTTCTGCTCCCGTCGGTCGTCCTCGTTCTCCGGCCTCGCTCACGCGCGCTGCGCGCCGCCGCGCTCGGCCTGATCGCGTTCAATTTCGGGACGCTGATGCTCGTCGAACAGCTTGCTCCGGTCGTCGGGCTCGTCGTGGCAGGCCTTCTCGTCATCATCGGACTAATCATCTTCCGGCCGGTCGAGCCTATCCGAAGGAATCGTGCCTGGTTGATCGGGTTGCTCGCGCTCCTCGCGCTCACGTTTCTGATCGAGGCGCCCTCCGGCCCGCTCAATTCGCTGGTCGGCCTTTCGCGAGGAGAGGAGAGCTGGATCGGCCAGATCTGGGAGCGCAATTCGGGGCGGACACGGGAGCTCGACTGGTGGATTGGTTGGGAGATGTTTAAGGCGCATCCGATCACGGGCGTCGGGCTCGGGAACTACAAGCTTGCGTTCTTGCCGTACAAGGCTGTTTTCCTGACCACTCCGCGCGGTGCAGCGTACAGCGACCTCAGGGTCGCCCGAGCCGCCCAGGCGCACGGGGACTACGTGCAAGTAGCCGCGGAGCTTGGCGGCCTCGGCCTCATCGTCGTATTCAGCTTCCTGGCCGTGCTCGCAGTCTCCATCTGGAAACGCCTTCGTCGGAGCGAGGACGAGGCGAATCGCCTGGACCTCCTCCTCTATACAGGCGGTCTCGCCGTGTTCCTCGTTCACGCGCTCGTCAGCTTCCCCGCGCATCTGCCAGCCTCGATGACAGCCGTCCTGCTGTTTCTCGGGCTGATCCATGCCCCCGTCTACGGAGGCACGTGCATCGTCGACTTGCACCTGGGACGGCGGACCGGCCTCGCGCTCTTCGGATCGATTGCGGCTGTGGGCGTCGTCGTCTCCGGATTCGCAATCTCGGATCTCTCCGCCAATGTTCTGATGGGAGCCGGTCTCCAGCAGCTGCAACTCGGCGACCCCTTCGCCGCAAAGCGCAGTTTCGAGCGGAGCATCGCGCTCGACTTTGCCCCCCGACAAACGTACTACTACCTGGCGACGGCCCAAGTCCAGCTGGGAGAAACCGAAGGGGCTCTCGACAGCTATGAGAGATGTTTCACCCGGTTCGTCGATGAGAATACGTACCTTGTCTTCGCCGACCTCGCGATGGATGCCGGTCGTCTCGAGGAGGCGAGAGAGGCCATCGAGTTCCTCCTATCGACCGCCCCGAAGCAGGAGATCGAGTTCAGGGCTCGATACGTCGCGGGGAAGATCGCCGTGAACCTCGGTGATTACAGCGGCGCAATACGGCTCTTGGATGAGCTCGTGGCCGACGCACCGGACTTCGAGCTTCCGCTGATTGCCCTCGGCAATCTTCATCAAGGACTGGGAGATCCGGAACGGGCCAGGGAGCCCTACGAGCGGGCCCTCACGCTGATCGACGTACAGCTGAGCCATGCTGAGGGCAAACTCGCTGGACGCACCGAGTTCACAGCAGAGGAGATCGGAAGCCTGCGACAGTCCGTCACCAGACTCCGGAACGAGCGGTCGTACGTCCTTGAGCAGCTTGCCCGACTGCCCGAAGAGTGATCCCCCCTTGATCACGCGTAACCCTGTTCCTAATGCGAAGCTCAAAGGGCAAGACAGCAGGAGAGTGGCTTCACCTGGAGCCCCAAGTCCCTCCCGGCGCACAAGCACCTTGCGGCCGCGAAACGCCGTTCCCTATTGCTGGACTCGCGAAGCCGAGCAACAGGCGGACTCGCAAACCTATCGACGACGGATGTCACTTCCCAGGTTCAAGTTCCTTGCGGACACGAAAGCCCTACGCCTATACTGACTTCGTGATTCAGCGATGGCCATAGAGACAGTCCGACGCAGCGTCGATTTCCTTCTGGGGCAAACGAATGCACAGCAGCTGAAGCGGTTCGAGCGGGAACTCCAGGCCGTCAACCGATTGGCCGAGGAGATCTCCGCCCTCTCCGATGGCGCGCTTCGCGCGATGACCGACACACTGCGGACGCGCCTGCAGGGCGGGGAATCGAAGAACAGCATCCGCCCGGAAGCGTTCGCGATCGCCCGAGAGGCAGCGTCCCGGACGGTCGACATGCGCCCGTTCGACGTGCAGATCCTCGGCGCGATCGCGCTCGACGAGCGCCGGATCGCCGAGATGCAGACCGGAGAAGGAAAGACGTTGGTCGCAACGCTCCCCGCCTACCTGAATGCGCTCGTCGGGAAGGTTCACGTTGTCACCGTCAATGACTATCTCGCGCGGCGTGATCGCACGTGGATGGGGCCAATCTACGAGTTCCTCGGGCTCTCGGTCGGCCTCCTTCAGGAGGACACCCCTCCTGAGGAGCGGAAGGCAGCCTACACAGCTGATATCCTCTACGGAACGAACAACCAGTTCGGCTTCGACTACCTGCGGGACAACATGGTCCTCTCTGCCGATCGGAAGGTTCAAGGATCGCTCGACTTCGCCATCGTGGACGAGATCGACAACATCCTCGTCGATGAAGCGCGCACACCGTTGATCATTTCCGGATCGACCGAGCAGGCCTACGACCTGTATCGCAAGTTTGCCGCGCTCGTGCGCAGATTCCGCCGAGATGAAGACTTCGAGATCGACGAGGAATCGCGCCGGCTGACGCTCACCGATGACGGAATCCACAAGGCGGAGGGTGCGCTCGATGTCGAGAACCTGTTCACGCCGGAACATCAGGAGACGCTTCACTACATCGAGAACGCACTGAAGGCCTTGCACCTCTTCCAGAAGGAGCAGCACTACATCGTCAAAGAAGATCGCGTGATGATCGTCGACGAGTTCACCGGCCGGCTGATGCCGGACCGTCGGTACTCGGACGGCCTGCACCAGGCCCTCGAGGCAAAGGAGAACCTGACGATTCAGCGTGAGTCGCAGACACTGGCATCGATCACACTTCAGCACTACTTCCAGCTCTACTCCGGTCTCTGCGGCATGACCGGAACCGCGAAGACCGAGGAGGAGGAGTTCAAGCAGATCTACGGACTCCCGGTCCTCGTGATCCCGACGAACAAGCCTCTGCTGCGGGACGCGAAGGCCGATCTGATCTTCCGCTCCGGAAAGGCGAAGTTCGAAGCGATCGCCGAAGAGGTCGAGGCGATACACGCTGAAGGTCGGCCCGTCCTGATCGGCACGAACTCGATCGAGAAGTCAGAGCGCCTGTCTCGTCTTCTCACCGCGCGCAAGCTCCCTCACGACGTTCTGAACGCGAAGCACCACGAGAAAGAGGCCGAGATCGTCAGCGCTGCGGGTCAGCACGGAGTGATCACCGTTGCGACGAACATGGCCGGCCGTGGCACCGACATCAAGCTGGGCGAGGGCGTCGCCAAGTTGGGTGGCCTTCACGTCATCGGTTGCCAACGACACGAGTCACGACGAATCGACAACCAGCTACTCGGTCGAGCAGGGAGACAGGGCGATCCCGGTTCCTCGCAATTCTACCTGTCGCTGGAAGACGACCTCCTGCGCATCTTCGGCGGCGATCGCATGGACGGCCTGATGGAGCGACTCGGCATGGAGGAGGGAGAGGCGATCGAGCACGATCTCCTGACGGGGGCAATTCGGCGCGCCCAGAAGCGCGTCGAGGGACGCAACTTCGAGATCCGCAAGCGCCTCCTCGAATACGATCTCGTCCTCGCCAAGCAGCGCGAGGCGATCTACGCTCTTCGAGATCGCTTCCTCTTGCCGCACCAGGACATGTCGGAGCCCCTTCCCCCCGAGGCAGAAGCCGACCTCGACGAGTACTTGGGAGATCTGTTTGAGGAGATCGCCGAGAACCTCGTGTCCGTTTACGCTCCACCGAGACAAAGCCCGGAGGAGTGGGCGCGAGACGGCCTGATCAAGGAGATTGCTTCGTACGGCGACATCGACGCATCGATCCAGGAGGCAACCCACCGAGAGGACCTCGTCGAAGCAGTCGTCGGGCACCTGCAGGGTGCCCTTGCTTCGCAGAGGACGCGCCTCGGCCCGCCGTTTTCGCTCATCGCGCGATATCTGATCCTGACGTCACTTGATGAGGCATGGCGTACGCACCTGTACACGCTCGACGATCTCAAGGGCGGGATTGGCTGGACGGCGCTTGCGGGAACCGATCCTCTCGTTGCGTTCAAACGCGAGTCCTTTGCACTGTTCCAGGAGATGATCGGCCGAACGGCTGAGAAGATCGTCCGCGTCCTTCTCAATCCCCGCCTAACCATCTCGAGAGAACGGAGACCCCGCAGTGCACCGGAGAGCGTCCACTACGTCCATCCGGACATGACGGCGCCGCCGCCCAGTGCGCCGCGCCCGCAGCGCCCGGGCGCTCGCCGGCCCGTCCAAGTAGCCAAGGAGCCGGGGCGGAACGATCCCTGCCCTTGTGGCTCGGGGAAGAAGTACAAGAAGTGCTGCGGACGCTAGAAGACGCGTTCTAGAAGCAACTCGTCATCGACGACGTGATGCTGCGCGAACATCTCGACCAACTCCGAGACCGTCGCTTGTTGCTTCTGTTCGCCGCGAAGCTCATGGATGATCTCACCCTTGTGCATCATGATCAGCCGGTTTCCGGCTTCGATCGCCTGCTCCATGTTGTGCGTGACCATCAGCGTCGTCAGATGGAGGCGCTCTACGAACAGGCAAGTCAGGCTCGTGATCATGACGGCGTTGCGCGGATCGAGCGCCGCCGTGTGCTCGTCGAGCAGGAGAACCTCGGGCGGAACAAGGGTTGCCATCAAGACTGTAAGCGCCTGACGTTCGCCGCCTGAGAGAAGGGAAGCACGGCAGTCCATCCGGTCCTCCAGCCCCACGTTCAGAGCAGCCACGCGGTCACGTAGCTTCGAGAGAAGCCGCCGCGAAAGCGCAAAGCGAAGCCCTCTACGGCCCCGCTTCATCGCGAGAGCCAGATTCTCCGCAACCGTCATCGAAGGAGCGGTCCCAGCCAGCGGATCCTGCACAATACGGCCAATCCGTCGCGCACGTCGGTGCGCAGGTACATTCGTGATGTCCTGCTCCCCGAGGAGCACCTTCCCTTCAGTCGGAGGGAAGGTCCCCGCAATCAGGCTGAGGAGCGTCGACTTCCCCGCGCCGTTCGAGCCGATGATCGTGAGGAAATCTCCCTGCTCGAAGGCCAGATCGATCGCACGGACTGCCACAACGCGATCCGCGCCCGATTGGAAGGTCTTGGAAATCCTCTCAAGCGTCAGCATGCGCTGACCTTCCGCATTCTCTGTTCACGGATGCGAGGCAGAACCAGAGCAAGGACGACCAAGACAGCCGTGATGAGCTTCAAGTCGCTCGGCTGGAAGCCGACGACGTGACCGTAGCGCAAGGCGAGAGTCACGGCAATGCGATAGATGAGGGATCCAATGAGCACACTCGTCGTCATCCATCCTACGCGACTCGACCGGATCAACGAGCCACCAATGATAACAGCCGCCAGCCCCGTCACGATCATCCCGATGCCCATCCCCACATCTGCAAAGCCGCCATACTGAGCGACGAGCGCCCCGGAAAGAGCCACGAGCCCGTTCGATAGCGCCAATCCGAGAAGCTTCATGCTGTTCGTGTTCACGCCCTGTGCGGTAATCATCCGCTCGCTGTCGCCGGTCGCCCGGAGGGCAAAGCCGATCTCGGTACGAAGAAACGCGTCTAACGCAAGCTTAGCGATAATCGTCAGAAGGGCGATGAATGCGAGAATGGCCAGCGATCCGAGTGGCGTCCACGCCGCTTCGACAACCCTCAAGGCAGTCGGAATCCGAAGCAGAGAGAGGTTCGGCCTTCCCATGATCCGGAGGTTGATCGAGTAGAGCATGATCATCGTCAACACGCCGGCGAGAAGGTTCGTGATGCCAAATCGAGTATTGAGGATCCCGGTGATGAGACCCGCCGCCGCTCCGGCCGCAAAGGCAAGAAGCAGCACGGAGAAGGGGTCGACTCCCCCGTTGACAAGGAGAAGCGAGGCGATGGCCGCACCGGTCACAAAGCTCCCATCGACAGTCAGATCAGGGAACTTCAGGATCCGATAGGTCAGGAACACGCCTAGTGCAGCAATCCCGTAGGCCAGTCCCTGCTCGATCGCGTGTACCAGCAACGCAGCCATCGTCTCTCGCTTCCTCTCTTGTCTTTATCCCGTTACGGGACTCGCTCCCACTGCGTGTCGTAGTAGTAGACCCCTTTCGCCAAGCTGACCAGATCCGAAGAGAGGACAAGGCCGATCTTCGCGGCGGCATCCAGATTCATCCAGACTTCCTCCGGTTCGACGTCCGAGTACAGAACCGGATTAATCTCACTGGCCGACGCGCCGCCGAGAATCTGCGCACAGATCGAGCTCGTAGCGCGTCCCAACGCGTAATAGTCGAAGCCAGCGGCGATCACTGGGCCGAACCGCAAGCTGGTCGGATCAGCGACGAGAAAGGGAATCCCCGCGTCCTCGGCAACAGACACCACAGCGTCTAGCGCCGAGACCACGGTGTTATCCGTTGTAACGAAGAACGCGTCCACGCGGCCGACGAGTGATTGCGCGGCCATCTGCACCTCACTGGACACGCTCGCCGTGGCCAGGACGATCTCCACTCCTACTCCGGGCGCTGCTGCGACAGTTTGATCCTTGAGATACTCTGCATTTGCCTCGCCCGGGTTGTAGATCAGGCCAATGCGTTGGATCTCGGGTCCGAGGGCCTTGAGCATCTGAAGGTCACTCTCAACGTCAATCATGTCGGAGACGCCAGTCACGTTACCGTTTAAACTCGGATCCTCCGCGCTCACAATGAGGCCCTCGCCTAACGGATTGGTGATCGCACTGTACACAACGGGGATATCCGTGCCATCCAAGACCTGCACAGCAGCCTTTGCCGTAGGCGTGGCGATAGCGACGACCAGATTGACGCCCCGGGCCTGGAAATCCTGTGCAATGGTCGTAGCCAAAGTCATGTCGCCCTGTGCGCTGGCTTTGATGTACTCGACATCCGTTCCTTCTACATAGCCCGCAGCTGTGAGGCCATCGATCACGCCTTGCTGGACGGCGTCCAGCGCCGGATGCTCAACGATCCGCGTAATTCCAACAACCAACGGCGCTGACAGGGCCGCAACCGCAACAACGCCGACCAGGAGGCCAACCATCAAGTAAGCTGTCGCTCGTTTCATTTCTCTACCTTCCTCAGTATCCTTTCGGGTGGTCCGTGCTGACTCAGATGAGTCCGTGGACCCTGTTCGGACGATCCTCGATCGTCCGGCGCACCCGTCCGCCGAGGATGTCCAGTTCGCGGCGGACGGGCTTCTTCTTTCCGCTTCTTGTCTCGGTTCCCTGTTTCTTTACACCTCCTTGATCATCCGCTTCTTGCCAAGACCAAAAGAAAAAGGACCGCGGGAATCCCGCAGTCCGCTCCCGGCTTCTCCGCAGCGCTTCGGCTAATCGCTTGCTAGCCCGCCGCAGAGGAGCCCGGCGTAAACCAGAACCAATAGAAGCCGAAGCTACAAGTCTGCGCTCTGACCATGTACCCTCGACTCCGGTTCATCGTGTAGCCACTATAGGACCCTGACCTACAAGTGTCAAGCCCCTTTCATCCGAGAGATTGACAGGCCGGGGGACCGCGTCTATCATTAGCAGACACATATACTAAGTGCTAAAAACGAGCGAGCCATGAGCAGAGAAACACTTCCAGACAGACAGCGACTGATTCTCAAAGAGATCGTGGATCGATACATTCGCCTCCATGAGCCGGTCTCGTCGAGGATGATCCTTGTGGACTACGGGCTCTCCGTGAGTTCAGCGACCGTGCGCAATGACATGAACGAGCTCGAAGCCAGCGGCTACATCACCAAGCCCTATTCCTCGTCAGGACGCATTCCGACCAAGAAGGGCTATCGATTCTTCGTCGACTGGCTTCTTGACCTCTCCGAGCTCACCAAAGAAGAGAGACACGAGATCGTTGAGACCTACGAAGCCCGATGTCTCGACATCGAGGAGACGATCCGCCGTGCGGCGCTGGTTCTCGGAAACCTGGTCGGCTGTGCCGGCTTCGTGATTCCTCCGAGACTGCGTGAGGCGCGCCTCGAACGCGTGGTCCTTCTGAAGATGGATCAGCGTCTGGCCTTCCTCGCGGTCGTCTCCGATATCGGTATTGTCGAGCACGGCCTCGTTCCGCTCGAGGAGGACCTTACCGAGTCCGAACTGGACGGCATCATGCATGCGATCAACTCCGACCTGCGCGGCCACACGCTGGACGAGGTGCGCTCGCTGGCATCCGAGGACGGGCCGGACGGCTGGTACGAGCGGTCGGCCAGACAAGCGTTCGTCGTTCTGGGCAGGCTGCTCGCGCAGACGGTCCGACGACGCGCCCACTTTGAGGGCCTGCTCAATCTGACCTCCGATCTTCAGGAGATGATCCCGGAGGACGCGATGGAGCGGTTCGCCAAGCTGGGCCGGGCAATCCAAGATGAGGAAGCCTTCGTCGACGCCGTCCGAGAAGTGCGCAAGGGGCAAGGGGGAATCGCCGTCCACATAGGGGATCTGCCTCTCCCAGGTTTCGAGGAGTTCAGCATCGTCAGCTGCTCATTCGGTCCCCACGACGGCATCCTCGGCGTCATCGCACCCGCGTGGATCGACTACGGCCGCGCCATGTCGACGACAAGCTACATCGCCAATCGCCTCGAGACGCTGCTGGTGACATCTTCGGCCCGGGATCTCGAAAGGACCAAGACATGATCGACGAAGCGCGCGAGAAGATTCAAGGATCCGACAGGCCCGCGTCTCAGCCGGAGAGCGAAATGGAGACTCCGATAGAGAACGGCGCGCCTCAACCGGACGGCTGCCGACCACTCGTCGACCGGATCCAACGCCTTCAAGCCGAATTCGAGAACTACAAGAAACGTGTGGCGCGGGATGCAGCGGAACGAGAGGAGCGAGCCGTCAACGGTTTTCTCCTCGACGTCCTTCCACTCTACGACGGACTTCGCCTCGCGTTCGAGAACGTTAGCCGGGACAAGGACGCCGAGGCGTTCGTGTCGGGCGTCGAGCGGATCTTCGCGCAGTTCGAGCAGTTTCTGACGAGCAAGGACGTCGCGCGCATCGAGGCGGTCGGCCGGCCGTTTGATCCCGAGTATCACGAGGCGCTTCTGAGCCTTGCCAGTGAACAGGAGAAGAACATAGTCATAGAGGAATTCTCGCCCGGGTATGTCCGAAGAGACCGCACCTTGCGTCCAAGCAAGGTTGGTGTCAGCCAAGGACCCGCCCACGCGAAGGAGGAGGAATGAAAGAGAAGATCATCGGCATTGACTTGGGCACGACCAATTCCTGCGTCGCCGTCTTTGAAGCTGGATCGCCGACGGTGATCACGAATGCCGAAGGCGAACGCGTTACGCCATCGGTCGTCGCGTTCACGAGCGACGGTGAGCGGCTCGTCGGGCGCCTTGCCAAGCGTCAGGCCATCACCAATCCGATCAACACGATCGCTTCGATCAAGCGAGAGATGGGAACCGACCATCGCATCGAGATCACGGTCGAAGGGAAAACGGAAACGTATACACCCGAGCAGATCTCGGCCATGATTCTGCAGAAGATGAAGCGCGACGCCGAAGCTCATTTGGGCGGCAAGATCGAGAAGGCTGTCATCACCGTGCCTGCCTATTTCGATGAAGCCCAGCGCCGGGCGACGAAAGCGGCGGGGGAAATCGCGGGACTCGAGGTGCTACAGATCATCAACGAGCCAACAGCCGCGTCTCTCGCGTACGGCCTGGAGAAGGACCACGACCAGACAATTCTCGTCTACGATCTTGGCGGCGGAACATTCGACGTCTCCGTCCTTGAGATTGGAGATGAGCTGTACGAAGTCCTCTCAACCGACGGCGACACGCGGCTCGGAGGCGACGACTTCGATCAGCGGATCATCGATTGGCTCTCTGACGAGTTTCGCAAGGACACGGGCATTGATCTCTCCGCGGATCCGAGCGCCATGCAGCGACTGAAGGACGCTGCGGAGGCAGCGAAAAAGGAGCTCTCCACCCGGATGGAGACGACGATCAATCTTCCGTATCTTACGGCGGACGCGTCCGGGCCGAAGCACTTGGAGAAGAAACTGTCTCGCGCGAAATTCGAGGGGATGATCGACGACCTCCTGCAGCAAACAATCCGGACCGTAGACACTGCACTTCGAGAAGCGAAGAAGACATCGGACGACATCGACCAGGTCGTCCTGGTGGGCGGCTCGACGCGGATCCCCAAGGTGCAGGAGCTGATTTCCTCCCGGGTGCCGGGAAAAATCAACCGAGAGATCAACCCGGACGAAGTCGTTGCCTCAGGCGCGGCGCTGCAGGCCGGGATGTTCGCCGGAGAAGTCGACTCGGTCGTTCTTCTCGATGTCACGCCGCTCACGCTCTCGATCGAGACACTCGGCAGTGTCGCGACGCCGCTGATCGAGAGAAACACGACCGTCCCGACGGAGAAGACGAAGACATTCACCACGGCCGAGGACAGCCAGCCTGCCGTAGAGATCCACGTCGTTCAGGGCGAACGGAAGATGGCGACCGACAACAAGTCCCTCGGCAAGTTTCAGCTGACCGGCATCCCGCCTGCGCCCAGAGGCGTCCCCCAGATCGATGTTACTTTCAACATCGACGCCGATGGAATCCTTCACGTCACCGCCAAAGACAAGGCCACGGCGAAGAGCGCGTCCATTACGATCCAGGACTCAACGCACCTCGACGACTCCGAGATCGAGCGAATGCGCAAAGAGGCAGAGGAGCATGCCGAAGAGGACAAGAAGCTGTCCGAGCTCGCCGAGGTGCGTAACCAGGCCGACCAACTGATCTACTCCGTCCAGAAGGCGGTCTCCGATCTGGGAGAGAAGGTCGACGGCGCCAAACGCTCGGAGATAGAGGACCAGGTCCGCCGGCTCCGCGACAAACTCGATCAGAACGCCGACGTTGCAGAGCTTAGGCTGGGGATTGATGAACTCTCCAAGACCTCCCAGGAAGTCGCGCAGCAAGCGTATCAGCAGGCGCAGGGGTCCGAGGGCGGACCATCGGCCGAGAGTGCCGGCGCACCGGAGACAGCGGAGGAAGACGACGGCGAGTACATCGACGCCGAGTACGACGAGACGTAACAAAGCGACAGGGAGACGGCGTGGCAAAGCGCGATTACTACGAAACTCTGGGGCTCGCCAAGGACGCGAGTGAGGCCGACATCAAGAAAGCCTACCGCGAGAAGGCGAAGACCCTGCGTCGTGACATGTACCGCGATGTGAAGAAAAAGGAGTCCGAGGACGAATTCAAACAGGTCGCAGAGGCCTACGAAGTCCTGTCCGACTCAGAAAAGCGCGCGCAGTACGACCGATACGGCCACGCCGGCCCGAATCAGGGGTTCACGTTTGGGGGCACGGACTTCCACCGGGCGCGAGACGCGTACCGCGAATTCGGATTCGGGGGAATCGATGACCTGTTCGACATTTTCTTCCGCCAAGGGGCGCCGCGTTCGGCAACGCGGACAAGGCGCTCCCATCAGGGCGAGAGCATCGAGTACAGGCTTCGCATCACGCTGGAGGACGCGGCACACGGAACGAAGATGACGGTGACCGTTCCACGGCTCATCGCGTGCG
>Ga0272444_10003782_pt1 | contig 13529 bp, 13 predicted proteins | sample SSMForm13_FD_201033 | JGI IMG/M metagenome (GOLD analysis project Ga0272444, IMG submission 201033) | Marine sediment archaeal communities from Little Sippewissett salt marsh, Falmouth, MA, United States - SSM-Form-13 | ecosystem: Environmental > Aquatic > Marine > Wetlands > Sediment ...
GCCTGGGGGTGGTCGAAACCCCAGTAGCCTTCAGGAACGTCGCGGGTAGAAATCGCGATGGCAAACGCCAGGGAGAAGCTGATCCCGCCTACGAATGCGCCTCCCCGCAGCCCCAACCCTGCATCCTCGATGGGAGAGAAGAGGAGCGAGGGGCTGTCCGCCAGCGCCACCTCGGCGATGCACCGGCCGGCGACGGCCGCTGTGGCGATGGCAACTGCGGCTACCGGGATCGCAAGGAGGAGCGTGGTGGAGAGTGGCGTGGCGTTGGCGTCCAGACTCAGACTGAGCGCAATGGCGGTTCCGGCTGCACGGCCGAGAGCCGCGCCAGAGAGCGTCATCCCTGTTCGCACGAACTCCGCCTTCCTAGCAGGAGGATCGTCTCCAGCGAGCGACAAGCCAGGGAGCAGCGCCGCCAGCAGAGTGCAAACCATCGCGCGCGTTCGTTTCATCGCATTCGTACGATGTCGCTCCCGAGTGTATGCTTGTCAAATCGGTGTTCCTCGTATGGGGACTCCGGGGACGTGGCCCGTGATTCTCAAGGCCAGCCTGAAATCGCACGTCGCCTCCGTCACTTCGCGCGGAAGACTAGGATCTCCTCCTCGTGCAGGAAATCGTAGTGCAGCACCCGTCCGCGCGTGACGCGTTCGAGGACGAATCCGCGTGCAGCAAGCCGCGCCTTCATTCGTTCGACATCGACCTTGCCGGGGTGGGACAGCTGGCTGGGATTGACGAGCAGCAGCCCACCTGGTTTCAACGTCCTTCGAAGGGAGGCGAACAGCGTATCCCAGTCCGAGATGTGCTGCAGCACATCGAATAGCAGCGCCGCATTGAGCGACCCCTTGACGATCCAGTCAAGCGTTAGAATGCCGTCAGTCCGATGGACTTCGATGATGTCGCGATGGGGGGAGTCCGCGATCCGTTCCTGAAGCGACTTCAGATGCAAGACACCCTTGTCGACCGCGATGATCCTGCCCCTCGGCCCGACAACCTGCGCCAGCGGAAGCACGTATCCACCCGGGCCGCAGCCGAAGTCAAGCACCCAATCGCCGTCGCCAACCCCCAGCGTACGGAGGAACGTCGCCCCGCCCTCCCGCACCCACGCGTCCATCGCATCTGTCGATTCATGCTGGAAATGTGCCGTTGTCGATCGCCCCGAGGTATCCTACCCGAAGGGCAAGCAACCAGCCACGAGACCGCTTTCCCGCCGACCCTCCGGTTGCATGAGGAATCCAGGGGGTTCCCGGGACGCAGTCCAAATCCCCAGAACAGGGGGAGGGGCAGCTCAACTCTCTCGGCGGATTCCGGGGACGCATGCCATATCACGTCAGCAAGCGGCCCGAGACTGGGTCTAGTGGCCTTCGAATCACCCGAACCGGTGCTGATGAAGACCGTCGCTCGATCTGCCTCTTGTTGCCCATTGCTTGCCAAGTTCGCGCCGGCGATCTGGCCTACCCGGATTCCGTGTGATGGGTGAGGTGAAGGGTTTCCGGCATCGTGATCAGAAGCGGCATACGGATGAGAAGTTCGAGGCCGATGACCGTGAGGAACACGTATGCCGGGCCGAGCTGGTCCCAGATCACGCCGGCGAGGCTTGCGGCGGCCGCCGCGAGAAGCATGCGGAAGAAGACCGCAATGCCAAGCCAGCGTCCCATGTGTGGCTTCGGGACAAGTTCGAACGCCATCGCTCCGGCGGTGACCGCAGAGATCGTGAAGAAGCCGAGCAGGACGCCCGACAGGACGAGAACTCCCGAGTTGGGAGCGAGAATGAGGGCAACACTCGACAACCAAGAGAGAGGAATGGTCACGTACAGGACGCGTTTTCGTCCGATTCGGTCCGCAATCCGCCCAACGGGGATTCCGAGGATGAGTGGTGTCAACGCAAACGCAGTGATCATCAGTCCCAGAACCAGCTCATTCGCACCCTTGACTTCGTGCGCAAACGGTTGGGCAAATGGGATGACCATGCCCATTGGCAGGAAGCCGATCGCGTCGATCACGAGCCACCGACCGAGCTTCTCTCTACTTCGCAGAACAGCGATCAGGTCTCGGAGCAGATGGCGGAATCGACTCTTGCCGTCGCCCCAGCGGCAGTTGGGCAAGAGGAAGTAGATCATGAAGAACGTGCCAATCGTGCCGGCGAGCACGAAGAAGAAGAGCGGGCGAATCCCGCCGACGTTCACTCCGCCGAAGCGCGCAACGAGCGCCACGCCGGCCAGCGGCGCCAGCATCCCTAGCACGCCCGCGGCCAGCGTCTCACACAGGCTCATCGCGGTGGCGCGATCCTCGCTACGGATCGAGTTGCCGCAGATCGTCGAGCACCCTTGTCCGCTCAACCCCCGCCCCAGCCAGTACGCCACCATCGCCAGGACGATGATCGACCAACTCCCAGCCATCGCGTACGTAAGATAGGAGATCGCCAGAAACACGATGCCGACAAGATAGACGACGCGGACGCCTCGACGATCGATGATCCACCCGATGAACGGAGCCACAACGCCCGCGGTCGCCATCCCGACGCTGTTGACGATGCCAAGCTGCGTTGCCGACGCCCCGAGATCCATCGTGTAGACCGACAGGTAAGGAGCAACGATGTTGTAGAGAAACATCGCCAAGGAAGACCGGACCGCGGTGACGATCCATTGCCGGGGCTGGCGGCGAACGAACGCGATGCCCGATTCGATGCCTACTCGTACGCGGTTGGCGAGATGATGGTCGGCCGTAGCGAGATCGCTTCCCCTCTTGCGAGATGGCTCATCGCAGAGAATATCTCTCCCGTCCGCCGGCATCCAGAGCGCGGCTCCCCGCTTCGATGAAACGGATCCGCAACGGGAGACGAGTGATCATCGACCGTTCCCTTCCGACGGGCCGTGTCGAGCGGTTATCCTGTGTCGGAGGTTGATGCCATGACGATTCCAAGTTCCGACGAAGAGCTCCTCGCCGAGTGCGCCGTGGAGACGTTTCGTTCGAGCGGTCCGGGAGGACAGAACGTCAACCGACGCGAGACGGCCGTGAGAGTCCGCCACCTCCCGACGGGAATCGTCGTCACGTGCCAGCGTGAACGAAGCCAGCTGCGCAACAAGCGGATCGCCCTGCAGGAGCTGAGGCGGAGGCTCGAGGAGCTTGCGAAGCCGGAGCGCCCGCGTATCCCGACGAGCGTTCCTTTCGGCGTTCGGGAGAGCACCGTCGCCAGCAAACGTCGCCGAGGCCTCAGGAAGCTTCTCCGGAAGAGGCCGGACATCGACGAGTAGGCAGACACCGTTGCATCGAGCGATCCGCCTCCCTATCCTTGTCGCATGGCTTGGAAGACCCGGTATGGATCACTCGCAGTTCGCGTCTATCGTGCGCTGATCGATCCGCTGCTCGGGCCTCTCCGGCCGAAGATCGTCCGGATCTGCCGTGATCTCGACGCTCGCGAGGTCCTCGACATTGCTTCGGCCACCGGCGCCCAGTGCCGCAGGCTTGGACGCGCGGGTATCCGAGCGACTGGCGTTGATCTCTCTGCGGACATGATCGCGATCGCCCGGCAGATCGGCGGGCGGGACGTACGCCACGTCCACGGCTCGGCGTATGAGCTGCCGTTCGCGGACGACGCGTTCGATGCCAGTCTGCTGCTTCTCGCGCTGCACGAGCACACGGAGGACGAACGGGCACTCATGATTCGCGAGGCACTTCGCGTCCTTCGACCCAGCGCGGCACTGATCGTCGCCGACTACACCGAGCCGCATCGTGCGAGACTGCACGTCCCGTGGCAAGTCATCCGGTTGATCGAGGGCACGGCGGGAGAGGAGCACAGCGCCGGATTCGACGACTTCGTTGCGCGTGGCGGCCTCGACGGGCTGGTCGAACGGCACGGCCTCAGGGTCCTCACCCGGGCAAGCTCCCACTTCGGGACAATCGGGATCGCGGTGGTCCAGCGCTAGATCTCCAGTGCACTCGGCAGCTCGGCGGCCATCTCGACGTACTCGGTGACATCCTTCAACGACGGCACGATGCTCGACCGTCGCCGCTCGCGCCGGACGGAGCACAGTCGGCCATGAAGCTCCTCAGGATTCCGATTCTTCAGCACATCGATGCGATCCACGCCACACTCGGTAAACAGGCGAACGAAGGTCGGGCCCAATCCCCGGATTCTCGCCAAATCCGACAACTTGACGAGCGCAAGAAGCGCGTCGGAGTCAATCCCGGTGCTGTGTGCAAGGCGACGGCGGTCCGACGCGGCCGCCGCCAGATCGAACAGCCGCTTGGTCGTCTGTATCCCCGCATGCTCGAGCCGGTCGATGACCTCGATGTCGACCTCGGAGATACTGCGAAGAGAGAAGGGGTTTGGCTTATAGCTGCGCGCCTCGCGCCCGAGCCACACAAGATACTCGATTGGCAGACCGGTCCGCTTCGACAGCTTCGCGATCCGGTCGCGTGATCTCAGCGCATCGACGAGGTCCTTCATCGTCTCAATCCCGGCCGCCCGCAGCGCCTCGAACCGTTCGGGGACCCTGTCCTGGAGCATCCTCCTCGCAGGGACAATCTCGTGTGTCTCCAGCTTGCCGCGCAACCAGTCCAGATCGCACTCGGCTGGATCGAGGTGATATCGACTCACAGTTGCCTCCTCGGGCCCCCGCTCACCGCCAGCCTAGTATGACGCGTGCACCGTCTCAGCACCGAGTCCAAGCGGCCGGCGTACCCGAATCGGCTTCCCGGGTCGACCCGCAACAAACCAGATCCCGCCTAGAGCGGACTCGGATACGGGCGGCGCGCAGGCGCTAGCTCGAGATCCCTGGAACCACGGGGCCGGGCGACCGGCGGCGTTGAGATCCTGCCGATCTTGATCTTCGGTGGCTGCGAATCCGCTCAACGCCTTTCGCACAGACGCCCACAGGCGAGCCGGCACTAACGCCGATGTGACGTCTTCGTAACGGCACGCCTATCGCGCCGCCAGGGAGACCCGCCGAAGATGGGTCCGTGAGCATCCCACAAGAAAGACGGTCAACCGCCACCCGTCAGCTGATCGGAGAGCCGCCGGGGCGCGGCCTCATCCCATCGGGCAGGTCTCTGTACCGTTGCAGCCTATGAGACCTCAAGGAGGACACCCGTGCTGACCTACGTTGGCAAGCGCATCCTGTTCTCCGGGTTCGTGTTTGTGGGCATCGCCTTCGTGTCATTTGGGGTGATTTCCTTGATCCCGGGCGACTTCTATACCCCGCTGGAGTGGATGGTCCGGGCATTCGGTCTCGATCCAGAGCTGCCCGCGATCCTCCGCGCCGAGAAGGCGCTCGACAAGCCGTTCTTCGCGCAGTTCTGGATCTGGTTCGAGGGGGTCGTCACGCGGGGCGATTTCGGTCTCTCGTTTCGGACCGACGGGCCGGTCGGCCCGTTCCTGTTTCGACCAGGCGGGCCGGTCGAGGTTAGCCTGATCGTGTCGGTAACGTCCATGGCGGCCGCCTGGCTGCTTGGGATTCCAATCGGCGTGCTTGCGTCCCGCTTCCGCGGGCGCCGGGCCAACGTCGTCTTCGGGCTCCTGGTCTATCCGGTGCTCTCCGTCCCGACCTACATCACGGGAATCCTTATCCATTGGTTCATCTACAAGTTCATCGACCCGCTGATGGTCGGCGCGGGGCTCTGGGGGATATGCGGGTGGCAGTTTATCGGCGCCCCGATGTCGTTTGCCAAGTTTGGCAGCTGCATCCTCCACCTGCTGCCAATCTGGATCATCGTCGGTGCGCCGATCTTCGTCACGGTGGTCCGCATCATGCGGATGAGCATGGAGGATATCATGTCCTCACCATACATCACGGTCGCCCGAGCGAAGGGCGGATCGGAGCTGCGCGTCCTCTTCCACCATGCGCTTGGCAACGCGCTCAACCCCTTGATCAGCTCGTTCGGAGTGATGCTTCCAACCGTCCTAATGAACTCGATCATTGTCTCCGCGTTGTTCGACATCCCTTCGTTCGCCCAATTCTTGTTGGAGTTCGTTCAATACCAAGACCAACACGTCGTCACCGCGGCCCTGCTGTTCTACGGCACATTCCTGATCGTTGGGAATCTGATCGCCGACGTCCTGCTGGCCGTGTCCGATCCGCGCATCCGCATCCAATGAGACCCGGTCCCCTCCCCGCACATCGCGCGCGCATGAGTCATGAAATCGTTACTTCCGCCCTATCGCTTGCCCAGCGATTGGCTGTCGAGTACCGTGGCCCCGGAATGGCGACAACCCGCACCTGCCGAATCATTGCTCTCTGGGGAGTCGCCACAGTGACACTCATCATCGCCTCAGCGTACGCCGTGCTTCGAATCGACCACCTGCACGACACGTGGACAGAGGCCGCACGCGCCAGCGCCTATCTCTCCACATCCGCCTTCGCCGAGGCCGCGGAACTGTGGCTTCAGCGCCGCCAGTCGGAGACGATCCAGCGGGTCGCCGAGGTCATGATCTCCGGCCACTACCGCTATGTACAGGTTGTCACCGGAGGCACCCCCGTGGTCGAGGCAGGTGATCCTGTGGGACCAACTCCCGAGGCTCAAGCCTTCGATCCAAGCGGATCTCACCTCAGCATCGCATCCGTCGAAAGGCGCGGTTCGCATTGGATCCTCGATGTACGGATCCCGCTGCAATCTCTCGACGGCTTCGTCAGGACAGGCGAGGACGTGACGGCCACCCGAGCGACGATTGCCGGCGCGAGTTTCCGAGTCGTGTTCGCGTGCCTCGGCGCCTGGGCGGCGTTCAGTGGATCGGTCTGGGCTGCCGTTTCGTGGGTCTGCAGGCGAAAGCACCGAGCCGAGGCGAATCGCGGCAGCGGGGCGGCCGTGGCGGCACGGAAGGATTCGCCGGGGTCTCATCTGAAGGTCGATCCTCGCACGAAGTCGGCCTATCTCGACGGGAAGCCTCTCAAGCTCTCGCCGAAGCAGTACGCGCTTCTAGCGCTGCTCGCCTCGGATGAGGGGCGGGTTTTCTCCGACCGGGACATCCTGTCCGCTCTCTGGCCCGAGTCCCAATACGCCGATTCGAACGACGTCCGCCAGTGTGTCTACCGTCTTCGGCGGCGCATGGAGGCGACTCGGCCGGGCGGCTCCCGCCACATATCCAATGAGAAGGGCTTCGGCTACTGCCTTGCGCCGAGGCTGCCCATCCCGAGGGCCCGTAGAACGATGCTACACGAGAGAAAGGGAGAGAACCATGGCACGTCCGCGGAAGGATAGACCCACCGGGCCGGCCCGCGCGCTGGCGACGCTGCTCGTCGTACTCTCGATCTCAGCTCCGTTGCTGGGAGCGTCCGCGACCGATGGCACGTTCTTACTCCGGATCCAAGCCTTGACCGAGAGAGTCGAGCTCGCGATGTACTACGCCAAGGCCGCTTTGCTCGCCGTCGATACACCCGTGGCTGACGTCTACACCGATGAGATGACGAAGCTGCTGATCGCGGCGGAGTCGGAAGGCTTCGAGGCCGTCTCGTTCACCGACGATGTCGTAGAGGCGCTCGCGGCATTGGAGGGAGTTCGCGTCGACAAGCAGACGAGGGCGCTGATTGCGAATTCACTAGAGAGCGTTCTCGACTACGCACGTCTCGTCATGATGGAGCTGGATGCGATCCGAACGGAACGCTCCGAGGACGGCGTGGCTTCGACGGAAGCCGTTCGAAGGATCCTCGCATATCTGTCCGCGGCTCGCGGAGGGATCCCGTTCGGCCTCCCCGGCTTGGTCGACGTCCGCGCCTTGCTCCCGAATGCCGAGCGGACGGCCAAACCCGGAGACTCACTACAGGAGCACATTGACGATCTCTCTCCCGGAGGCGTCCTCCACCTCGAGTCCGGCACCTACTCGCTCGCGGAGGGACTGGTCATCGACAAGTCGATGACCTTGCAGGCTGCTGCGCGGGCCACGGAGCCGATCCAGCTCGTCATGCAAGAAGACGGCACGTCGGCGGTGATCTCAATCACTGCCGCGACACCTCACCCGATCCGGGTCGAGCTCCGGGATCTGACCATCAGCGGCGGGCCCGTCGGTATCTCCATCGGAGAGGTAAGCGGCGTTGTCTCGCGAGGCCCCGTCGACGTCACCCTCGAAGCGATCAAGGTGCTTGACTGCGGCCGGTCCGGCGTTCGTGTCGGCTCCGGTGCAGTACGATTGGTCGATTGCCGCTTGGCCGGGAACGACGAGTACGGCCTGATCATCCCGTGGACCGGAACGGCGGACCTGTCGAGGTGCGTGATCGTCGCGAACGGGACCGCCGAGCTCCTTGCGATGGACTACCGAGCGACCGGCGGGGTCCATGTAACCGGCGAAGGCGAGATCGCGCTGCACTCGTGCACCGTCGCCGAGAACATCGGCCCTGGCTTGTGGGCTGCCGGTGCAGCAACACTGGCCCTGGTCTCCACGAGCATTCGCGGTAACGACGGAGACGGTGTTCTGGTCTGGGATAGGGTATCGCTGCACGTGCAGGACTGCTCGATCACGGGCAATCAAGGCTTCGGAATCTTGCTGCTCGCTGAGGAGTGCGCAGCATCGCCCGGCGCCGCCGGAGTCCATCGATTCGAGGGAGAAGTCGCCGGCAACGGAAACGTTATCCCCAACGACACGTCAGAGGACGGCAACCGGCGCGGGGCGGTCTGCCCGTCAACGTACGGCTTCCTGCTCGCAGACGAGTAGTCCGCACGAGGCACGACACCGACCCGGTTCCACCCCTGCGCTCGGTCCGATACCGCACACAGGTACAGGCGGGCTTGACTTGGGGAGCGCTCTCGTGCTAGACCAGGTAAGGAGAATCAAGACGGCATTTCGATCAAGGAGGCAGGGGATGGATCGGATCCTTCGTATCAACATGACCGACCGGACAGCGGCGTTCGAGCCGGTTCCAGAGAAGTACCAGCATCGAGCCGGACGATGGTTGACGTCGTCGATCGTCCACGACGAGGTGCCCGCGACGTGCCACCCGCTGGGGCCCAACAACAAGATCGTCTTCTCGCCGGGGATCGTTACCGGAACGGCATCACCGACATCGTCACGGATCTCGGTCGGCGGGAAGTCCCCGCTGACCGGCGGGATCAAAGAGGCAAACGCCGGCACGGGCTGGGGGCGGAGGCTGGCTTCACTCGGGATCCGTGCCATCGTCGTCGAGGGGCAGCCGAAGGACGGCGGCTTCTGGCTCCTCAAGGTGACGAAGGACGGCGCGTCGTTCGAGCCGGCCGACGACTGGACCGGGAAACGGCTCTCCGAGATCTACCCGGACATCTTCGCGAAGCACGGCGGGAAGGATGCCGTCGACGTCTGTTCGGTCGGCGCCGCCGGAGAACAGCGGATGGCCTCGGCCGGGATTTGCTTCAACGATCAGGAAGGCCGCCCGAGCCGCTACGCCGGCCGCGGTGGGCTGGGCGCGGTCCTCGGCAGTAAGGGGGTCAAGTTCATCGTCGTCGACAACACCGGGGCCGAGAGCGTGCCGATCACCGATCAGGCGGTCTTCGACGGTGGGCGCAAGAAGATGGCCTCGGCGCTGACCGAGCACGCCATCACCAAGCCGGAAGGCGCGCTGAACAGCTACGGGACGGCGGTGTTGGTCAACATCATCAACGAGGCCGGCGCGCTGCCGACGAACAACTTCCGCAAGGGCCGGTTCGAGGGCGCAGCGAAGATCGCCGGCGAGGCGATCTTCGAGGGGAACAAGGAGCGCACCGGCGAGACACACTACAACCACGCCTGCTCGCCAGGCTGCATCATCCGCTGCTCGAACACGTGGCATCGCCCCGACGGGAGCGTGCACACGTCGTGCCTCGAGTACGAATCGGCCTGGGCGCTCGGCGCGAACTGCGGGATCGACGATCTCGACCAGGTCGCGGAGCTGAACCAGCTCTGCAACGACTACGGCCTCGACACGATCGAGATCGGCGGCGCGCTCGCCGTCGCGATGGAGGGCGGCGTCGCGGAGTTCGGCGACGGCGCGCGCGCGATCGAGCTCCTCCACGAGATCGGCAAGGCGACCCCGCTTGGCAAGATCCTCGGCGCCGGGGCGCTTGTCACCGGGAAGACGTTCGGCGTCGCCCGCGTCCCGCACGTCAAGGGACAGAACATGCCGGCCTACGAGCCACGGGCAATCAAGGGGATCGGGATGACCTACGCGGTCTCCACGATGGGCGCCGATCACACGTCCGGGTACACGATCGCACCGGAGATCCTCGGCGTTTCAGGCAAGCTCGATCCGCTCAACCCGGACAAGGCGGAGCTGGCGCGCAACTTCCAGTACGCGACCGCGTTCATCGACACGACCGGTCACTGCCTGTTCATCGCGTTCGCGATCCTCGATATCGCCTCAGGATTCGAGGGGATGGTCGAGGAGTGCAACGGCGTCCTCGGTACAGACTGGACCGCAGACGATGTAGGCCGAATCGGCAAAGAGATCCTCGAACTCGAGCTCGACTTCAACCGCCGTGCCGGGTTCACGAAACTTGACGATCGCCTCCCGGAATTCATGACCCTCGAACCGCTTCCCCCACACGACGTCGTCTGGGACGTTCCGGATCGCGAGATCGACAGAGTATTCGGCTAGGTGCGGCCAAGTAGGAGTTGAAGCTCCCACTGGCCGTGCGTCCGAGCAGAAGTTGAGGCGCCAGTCCGGACGCGTCCGGTGACGTGTGTGATGCAGGTGCAGGAGTCCGGGATGATCTTTGTCCACCTTTATGGGAAGCTGAGGCGGTTCGCAGCGGACTCGGATCCGCGATCCGAGTCCGTGCTGGTGGTGCCGTGGACACGCGGCACAGTCGCCGATCTGGTGGGTCGACTTGGAATTCCGCGAGGCGAACTGGGCAGCAATATTTTCCTCAACGGCCGCTACGCGGCACTCGATTCCACCGTGTCGGACAGCGACCGGCTCGGCCTCTTCCCCGACGACATGCAGTTGCTCTACAAGTGGTATTTCGATCCCGAGCTCGTAACGGATGCGAAAAGTGAGGGTTGAGGTGCGCCTCTACGCGTCGCTTGCCGCCTCGCACGCCGATGTGCGCGCTGGCGAGCCGCTGGCCCTGCAGCTGAAGGATCACACGCTCCTGGCTGATCTGCTTCGAACACTGAGGATTGAACCGCGGGCAGTTCACCTCGCGATCGTCAACGGCCGACTCGTGCACGACTCCGCATACGTTCTGTCGGACGGTGATCGTGTCGGGCTCTTTCCCCCAGTGGGAGGGGGCTGAGCGCGCCGACGGGACCTGTGCTACCATGGGGTATCGCTAAGATTCGCCAGGAGGTTTCAAATGAAGGCAGTCGTCGTTTCCGCAATCGTTGCTCTCATGTTGGCCGTGCCCATGCTCACGCTCGGCGGCGAAGCATACACCATTGTCCCGGCCGGCGGAGCCGGACCGGGGCTGTTCTTTGACCAGGTTGGACCGCTTCTCGACGGGAGCGGGTATCTTCCGATCGTCGATCGTCTTCCGCGGATCGCACGGCAGCCGCTCTGGGCGACCTACGAGATCGGCGAGCCAATCACGGGTGGCTGCAGGCTGTACGACCACAACGACAAGCTCGTCCGGACCTCCTCCATCATCGTCGAGTTGTATCGATTGAGGTTCTATCGCGTGAAGGCCTACTACGAGCTCATCTACCGTGAGAAGGTCCGCTGCGACGTGGCAACGGGGATCTACCGATTCTCGATTCCGACCGATGGACTCGAGGCAGCGTTCTACCAGGTCCGTCTGGGACTTCCAAACGGCGCCAACCTGGACCCGGAGTTCCGCATCCAGATCGGCGACGCCGTCTTCACCAACGACGTACCCCCTCCAGGCTACGAGGGAGGCTGCGGCTGCGGCGGTTAGCCTCGGGCTACTCGGATCGCCCGAACAGCTGGACCGTCATCCGCACCAGCCACCGGAAGTGAAGCGCGATGTGGACTAGCGACTCCACGACCAGAGCGAACCCGCTCCACTTGTGGATCTCGATCCAAAGCAGCCACTCCGGGCTGTACCCCTTGGGGATAACAACCCATACAAGCAGAGACGAGATCGCCAGGATTGCTCCGGTAAGGAGCAACAGGACGTCGTTCGCGTAGTTGATCCACACCTGCTTCCTCCGTCCTCCTTACAGGCAAAGCCAGAACCAGCGCGCGTGCTCGGGAGGCAGGATGGCACGCACGTCAGTCGCGCGATGCGGATGTGGCTGCCGGCGAAGCCGTGGAAGGCGTTGTAGCCGACCTCGTAGACCAACCCGCAGCCCCCTGACCCCTTGACCAGGAAGCCGTCCGCCTCGAGCAGCTCGCTGAAGCAATCATCGAATGGATCAGCGCCGGCGATGCTGTCATACCATTGGAGTCCGACGCGCGTCAGCTCGCCTTGCTCTCCGAGGCTGAGGAGGATGTCGAACGCAGTGATCGCCCCCGGTTGCCAGAGATCGGAACGAACGCCGTGTGCCGTGACCGACACGTTCTCGAATACCACCCTGCCGCGGCCCCCCTTGAGCTCGACCAAGGGGATGCTGACCTCGCTGTCGTGGCTCTCCAGCCGTGCGGTCTCTTCGGCAAACGCCTCGCAAAGCCGCTCGAGTTCGGACGGTCGCTCCGTGTAGAGGGCAAAGATCACCCCGTCCTTGACCGGGTAGGCGTCCATTCTCGTAATGTTTCGCTCGAACCACCCACTATCGTGGCGTGCCTCATACCACCCCCCGCCCACGCCGTCGATCGAGTCGATCACGTGGGTGCCCATCGAGTCGCCGTAGTGGCTGACGAAGCCGATGCGCCCGGTCGAGCCGAGGTGCGCGATCAGGTCAAACACCGAGAGATGTCCGGGGCAAAACAGGTCCGGCCGATGTGGCTCGACCCCAGCGGGATCGACGTCGAATCGTTCGATCCCCGAGATCCCCACCCGGATTGGCTCCGAGGGCAGGCGACCCACGTTCTCGCTCGGCGCCGTCCCCAACCCATCGTCGTTCGGGAGGACGTAGAATCCATCACGTCGGGCCGAAGCGGCAATCGCGGCTGACCCGAGAGTGGTGAGGACGATCAACACCTGACTTGCCCTCACAAGCTTCCTCATGTGCATGCTGGTGCCTCTCCCATGTCCTTCGGCATTCGGGTGGCCACATGTTTGAAGCTCCACAGCCAACGTTCGATGAAGCATTCGTGACCTCCTTGTGAATCGCGACATGCGCCGACTCAACCCTCCGACTACACTAGCGACATGAGCCGCAGTTCGTGCAGTCTCCTTCGCGTTCACCTCGCGCATCCACCGCCCGGGGATGCGCTCCGTACTCTCGAGGACGGACTCGATCCGGGTGTCAGGCTCACTCTCGGGCCAGCCGATCCGGCCCCCGAGACGGAGATCCTCATTTCCGGTCGTCCCTCCCAAGAACAGCTGAAAGCGTGTCGGAGGCTTCGCGCGCTCATCATTCCCTACGCGGGACTCCCGGCGCCGACGCGCGATCTCCTCCTCGCCGAGTTCCCCACACTGGAAGTCCACAACCTCCATCACAACGCGGCGGCGGCGGCCGAACTCGCTGTCTCTCTGATGCTGGCCGCCGCAAAGACCCTGCTTCCTGTCGACCGGCAGTTCCGCCAACACAACTG
>Ga0272444_10003783_pt1 | contig 13528 bp, 13 predicted proteins | sample SSMForm13_FD_201033 | JGI IMG/M metagenome (GOLD analysis project Ga0272444, IMG submission 201033) | Marine sediment archaeal communities from Little Sippewissett salt marsh, Falmouth, MA, United States - SSM-Form-13 | ecosystem: Environmental > Aquatic > Marine > Wetlands > Sediment ...
AACCTCGCACTCGGCCAGTTCGGCCGCCATCGTGACGGAAATCACTCCCGATCCCACGCCCAGATCGAGAATCCACGGCTTGCTGATCTCCCGATAGCCGCAGTAGCCGAGAGCGGTCGTGCAAAGCACCTCGGTTTCCGGGGTGGGCACCATCACGGCCGGAGAGACGGCGAACCTTCGCCCGTAAAACCACGACTCGCCGAGGATGTATTGCAGGGGGTAGCGCGTGAGGCGCCGCTCGAGAATCTGGTCGAATCGATGCCGAATTTCCGCAGTCATTTTCTCCGCCCCGTCGAGATACAACTGCAACCGGTCGACATCGAGCAGATGACAGAGAATCATTTCAATCTCGACTTTGCCCTGCTCGATACCGGCTCTTTCGAGCAGTGCGGCTTTTTCGCTGATGAAACTGGCCAGCGGTTTGGTCATGCTACCGATTATTTGACTGCAGTTTCCGATTCCAGCTTGAGTCGCTCCTCCTGATCATGCTGCTGCAGCGGCTCGATCAGGTTGTCGAGGGCTCCGGCCAAAATCTCGTCCAGCTTATAAAGCGTCAGGCTGATGCGATGATCGGTCACGCGCGACTGCGGGAAGTTGTAGGTGCGGATCTTGGCGGAGCGATCGCCCGTGGAGACCATCGACCGACGTTGCGCTGTCAGTTCCGCCTGTTGTTCGGCCATGATCTTGTCGTACAACCGAGCACGGAGTACCTTGAGGGCCTTGGCCCGGTTTTTGTGCTGTGACTTTTCATCCTGGCAGGTCACGACCAGTCCGGTCGGAAGGTGCGTTATTCGCACGGCCGAGTCGGTGGTGTTTACCGACTGACCGCCGGGGCCCGATGACCGGTAAACGTCGATCTTGAGTTCGTTTTCCTCGATATGAATTTCGACATCCTCGGCCTCCGGGAAAACGGCCACGGAGATAGCCGACGTATGGATTCGGCCCTGTGATTCGGTGACCGGCACACGTTGTACGCGGTGCACGCCGGATTCGTACTTCATCATCCCGTAGGCGCCCTCGCCGTCGAGCGAAAACGTGATTTCCTTGAAGCCGCCGACCTCGGACGGGCTGGTATTCAGGACCTCCAGCTTCCACTTGCGATCATCAGCGAATCGCTGGTACATGCGGTAGATGTCCCCGGCGAAAAGACTCGCCTCGTCGCCACCGGTTCCGGCCCGGATTTCGACAATAGCCGCCTTGTCGTCGTTGGGGTCGCGAGGCAATAACCTTAGTTTGAATTCGCGCTCCACCTCGTCGACCTGCGTCTCATATGTCTCGACTTCCTCTTCGGCCATCGCGACCAGTTCTTCATCTTCGCCGGCCCGAACAATCTCGCGCGCCTCGTCCAATCGGGTGACCACTTCGCGGTATTTCCTTCCCGCGATGAGGATGTCCTCGACATTGCGGCGTTCGCGATTCAGTTCGATCAGTTTCTTGCGATCTGACAGGTTTTGCGGCGACGACAAAGCTTCGTCGAGTTCGGTCAAACGGTTTTCCAGCTTTTCAACAATCTGCAGCATACTATGCTTCCGGCAATTGGTTCTCTGCTACGGGGAATACGGTTTCGGACAATCGCCGTTCGTAGCTACGACACGGCGGACTTGCGGGCCTGGATCTTGGAATCGGTGATGCCGAGCGAGGATTCAAGGGCCACGATCGCTACTTCGAGCTGATCCATCGACGGCTCCTTGGTGGTGATTTTTTGAAGCCACAAACCGGGCACGATGAGGATTTTCGTCAGCGCGTTGTCACGCGTCCGGCCCGAGAGCTTGAGTAATTCGTACGATGTTCCCGCCACCACCGGCAGAAGCGAGAAATGCAGCCCGAGACGAGTGAAAAACTCCGGCGCCGCGCCGGTGACCACGGCGTAAATACTGTCACTGATCGTATAGACCATGATGGCGAACAGGGCCACGATGAGAATGAACGAGGTGCCGCAACGGGGATGAAACCGCGTGTGGCAGGCCGCTTTCTCGGGCGTCAGGTCGTCCCCCATCTCATAGGCATAGATCGATTTGTGTTCGGCCCCGTGATACTCGAATATCCTCCGAAACTCGCTGAATTGCGAGATGACCCATACATAGGCGAGGAAAATCGTCAGACGGATGGCGCCGGCCATAAGATTGAACGGCAGGGCATCGCGCTCCATGCCCAACAGGCTGGCCAGGAAAATCGGCAAGGCAAGAAACAACCCCAGCCCGATCACCAGCCCGAGCAGCACCGTGCCCCAGAGATACAACTGGTTGCCGCCCTCTTTGGTTGCCTTCACCGGCTCGCCTTTTTCTTCGGCTTCCTGCTTTTCGATAGCCTCGACGGCGATCTCGGCCGAGAAGTTCAGCGTTTTTATGCCGATAACCAGCATCTCAATGAAAACGACCACCCCGCGAAGAATCGGCAACCCGAGTGCCTTGCGGCGGACGGTCAGGGACTGATAGGGTTCGGTCTTGACCACGATCTCGCCATCGGGCTTGCGCACGGCCGTGGCAATCCTGTCCTTGGAGCGCATCATGACGCCCTCGATGACAGCCTGTCCACCTACATTAAGATCGGGCATGGAAAGAATCCGTTGCTACTGGTCTCACCTGTGGTTTCCGTCCGGGTGATCTCTCTCTATCGCAAACGACGGGCGCGCTCACCAAACGATACGCGTCCGCCGTCAGAATCGCAAGAGACAGAATGTTCGTCGATTACTTCTTGTCTTGCAGCTTGGCATACTTGCGGCGGAAACGCTCCACGCGTCCGGCCGTATCGACCAGCTTCTGCTTACCGGTGAAGAACGGGTGACAGGCGGCACAAATATCAAGACTGATCTGCTTGCGAGTGGAACGAGTCTTGTATGTGGCCCCGCAGGCACACTTGATCTCCACCTCATGATACTCTGGATGAATTCCGGGTTTCACTTTACTATCCTCTATTACCAGCTTGTCTTCTTCCCTAACTACCGAAATGCGCACAAGTTCCCAGCAGAAGTATCGGCAACTTCCACAGCCTTTTAATATACACTCATCTGCCGGATTGGCAAGGGGAAATCTATCCCCGGTAGGACCTTGTCCGCCTCGCCTAAGTCCATGGACAATAACGGCTTGGCTGACTACCCCGTCTCACCGGGCGGGCGTTCCGGGAGTAGTATCCACGCCAGAAGGTACCCCAGAATCCCTGATCCCCCGGCCAGGGTGAAAACAAACGCCAGCACTCGAATCAGATTGGAGTCCAATTCGAAGTACTCGCCCAGACCTCCGCATACACCGGCGATCTTACGGTCGGTCATAGATCTGTACAATCGCTTCTGCACCAATTGACTCCCAATTCACTCCATGCGAACCGATATCCCGCTCTGTTGGAAGGGTCAATACGCTGTACGTCTACCCGGACCGGCATGTTTCGCTCGATCCTGTTCCGCTCAGAAGCTAAGGCCCGTCGGGCCGTACCACTTAATTACGTTCGCAGTCAGCGTACCGTCGGAAACAAGAGGGTACGCTTGAACGGCATCGCTGACGGCCGCCATCGAGTCCGTATCGCACACCAGCATCGCAACCAGGGGGCTGTCGGTCGAGAGATCGATTATCTCCCCTGCCATGACGACCCTGACGGAGTCCGCCCCGGTCACCAATCGCCTTTCCTGGTCTCGCTTCAGATCGGCGACATCCAATTGCGAGCCTTCGTGCCAGTTCTCTCCACGCCGCAGCATTACTGCCGTGAACACCACATCTCGACCGGCTCATCATAGACAACCTCGGGTGCTCCGCGCCAACCGTATACGTCCATACCCAAACGACCGGCCTTCACGGCGGGATCGGTGCTGGTGAGTGCCTCGGCTTCGGCCAGAGAATCAACATCGAACACGAATATCCCCAGCAGGTCCGACTCGGGTTTTTCGTTGATGAACGGCCCGGCCAACACCAGCACGCCCGAATCAGCCAATCGCCGGATGTTGTCCATGTGCTGTTGCTGAAGCTCCTGTACGTCGGGCGTTGCTTCAGCGCCGTAGCTGACGCCCTTGGTTAGCAGTACGAGGTAATGCGTAGGCGAGACCTCGGCTGTCTGCTCCTTCGAACCACAGGCCGTAATAAGGAGCGCCAGCACGAGAATGACGCTGCTGAACGTTCGGATCATTGCTTATCTCCCGAGTTTGAGAACTGCGGACCAGTAGTAGGTTTTGTGGATCAGGCTCTCAATAGCGAATCGTTTCTCGAATATCGCCCGAAGATCCTCTTCGGAGAAATAGTTTTTGAGGATGACGAACTCGGTGCCGTCGTCGAGATACCGCCGCTTGAAGTTGTTGCCGTGCTCGTCGGTGCACACCGAATCGAGATCATGACCTTCGGCCGGCGGGTTGTTGTCGATCATCCAGATAGCGCCCTTCGAGGCCAGAAATCGACGCAGAACGTCGAAATAGTCCTCGTAGGCCTGCCGGGGGTGATGGGAAAACCAGAATCCAACCGCCACGATATCGTAGAGCCGGTCGGCATCATAGCTGAACATGTCGGCCTTAAGAAACCTTACCGGGGTATCGTACTCCTTCTTGCGAGCCTCGGTCAACATCTCCCCGGAAAGATCCAGGGCCGTGATCTCGCGAGCCGTGGTCGCCATCACATGCGTCCAGTACCCGGTGCCGCAGGCCAGTTCCAGTACCGCCCTACCGTTGACGAGAGTCTTGAGCCGTTCGGCTTCATCGTCAATCTCCCGGCGGCGTTCCGGCATATCGCGATAATAGATCTGCTCGTATTCGCCCGCCCGAGCCCTATAGTATTCTTCGAGATTCCTATCCTGCACCCTCAACATCCCGTCAATGCGGCTTCGCCAAACCGTTATGGCTCCGTCGCGTTCGTCTCGATCAAAACATCAGCCATACGACGCCCCGTTTCCCTGGCCTGTTGCAGCGCCCGCTCATCATCGGCAGCCGTACCCCGCTTGCGGAAATCGGGCGAGTGGTAGATCAGGTGGCCCTGATTGACCACTTCCACCCACTTGAACCAGCCGGCGATCACCCGCCGGGCGCCTTCGAAATAACCGCGCTCGCCGCCAACCAGCACCATCGCTCCGGGCCGCTTGCGGCTCAACAGCTTTATGAAGTCATGCTTCGGATCGACGTTGTCGAAATCCGCCGGGCGGAAACAGTTGCAGCGATCAATGAACGCCTTGAGCTGCGCCGAGACCGTGTCGAAATAGATGGGCGTACCCACCAGAAGGCAATCGCACTCTGCCAGGTTCTGATAAACCGATGACAGGCCGTCGTCAAAAAGGCAGAAACCGTCCGACGGCGCCTCGCCACAGGCCTGACAGGCTATGAAATCAATGTCACTGAGTTTCATGAAAACCGTTTGGCAGGTCACCTCTGCCGGCAGACTGTCGGCAATACTCGCCGCCACGGCCTTGAGCAGGATGTCCGTCGAGGAATCCGGCGTGGGCGAGCCGGAGACAGCCAGTATGCTAATCGACGTCTTCAGCTTCCAACTCCTCGAGCCTGACGTAAGTGGCCAGCAATTCGTGTTCTATCTCCAGCTTGCGGTCGGTGGCCGCCTGCAACTTCTCCCAGTCGTCACGCGGGATGTTGGTGCTGATGTCGGCTTCGAGTGAAGCCAGCTCGCTCTCCAACTCCTCGATCTGCTGTTTTGTCGCCAGCAGAGCCTTCTTGTGATACGCTCGCCGCCTGGACTGCTCTTTGAACTCCAGGTAGGCCTGTTTCTGCTTCTCGTCCTTTACCTTGCGCTCCGGTTGAGCCGGTGCGGTCGCCTCGGCAAACGAACTGTAGTCGCCGTCGTACACTCTCGCCTCGCCGTCGCAGACGTGAATGATTCGACCAACCACCCGGTCAAGAAAATACCGGTCGTGGCTGACAATCACGCAACTGCCGTCAAACTCCGTCAAAGCGCTTTCCAGGGCCTCACGAGCGTACACGTCGAGATGGTTGGTCGGCTCGTCGAAGATCAGGAAGTTGGCCGGGTTATACAGCAGGCATGCCAGGCAGAGCTTGGTCTTCTCGCCCCCGGACAGAGCGGCGACTCGTTTGAAGGCATCCTCACCGGTGAAACCGAACCGCCCCAGGAAGGATCGCATTTTGCCCACTTCGGCCATCGGGTCCTTGGCCCAGATGTTGTCCAGAACCGTGGCCTCGGGATCCAGGTCCGAAAGGTCCTGATCGAAATAGGCCACATCGACATTGTTGCCCAACTTGATCGTACCCGAAACCGGCTCGAGCTCACCGATCAGCGATTTGAGGATGGTGGACTTCCCGGCCCCGTTGCGACCGATCATGCCCAGCTTGTCGCCCCGGTAGAGATCAAACGAAACATCGCTGATCACCACCCGGTCGCCATAGCCGAAACTGACATCCTCGACCGACAGGACGTGATTAAACGAACGCCCCGACGAGGCCACCGAAATGGTCGGCCCCTGGCTGTCGCTCCGGGGTGGCGGCAGTCGCTTGATGCGACTGAGATACTTGAGCTTGGACTGCGCCTGCTTGGTCTTCTGTCCCGCCATGTTGCGGCGTATGAATTCCTCGATACGCTGTATCTCTTCCTGCTGGTGACGATAATGATGTTCCGCCAGGCGTCGACGTTCGACCCGCTCCGTCATATACTTCCGGTAACCGCCGGCGTAGTTGTCCAGCTTGCCAAAGGCCATTTCCCAGACAGTGTCAACGGTGGCGGTCAGAAAGGCGCGATCGTGAGAAACGACGATATACGCCTTCTCCTGCTTGCGTAGGAATTCTTCGAGCCATTTCGTCGATTCGATATCGAGATGATTGGTGGGCTCATCGAGCAGCAGCAGGTTACCGTTGCCGGCCAGAAGGCGGGCTAACCCGGCGCGATTCTTCTCGCCGCCGGAGAAATTGGCGAGCCGATTCCGGAAACGCTCCTTGTCGAACCCCAGGCCGCGGAGAATAGAGGCAACTTCGTTCTCAAAATCAAAACCGCCTGCGGCCTCGAACGAGTGCTGAAAACTGCCCAGCCGCGCTAGGCTGTCCTCGTCATGCGGGTTTTCGGCCAGGTAATGCTCCAGCTTCCTGATTTCTTCTCCCATGGCGAGCAGGTCCTCCCGGGCGCCCGCCACGAACTCGAACAGCGTCTGATCGAGGTACTCTTCCTTCTCCTGCTCGACATAATCCAACCGGCAATTGCGAGCCCGGTTGATGATGCCGTCATCGATTTCCTGCTTTCCGGTAAGAACCTCGAGAAGAGTGGTTTTGCCGATGCCGTTCTTGCCCACCAGGCCGATCCTGGACTCGGTCGTGAGCGTGAAGGATACGTTTTTCAGGATGACCTGCTCTCGAAAGAGCTTGGTGATGTTTTCCGCAGCCAGCAATGTCATGGCTACTCCTCGGCTTGCGTGCTTCGGGCCAGCAGGATCTCCAGTATCACCAGCCCGACTGCAAACCAGAGGAAAAGCTGCCACAACTCGCGACCGAATCGATACTCGGCAATTGCGCCGGCCAGCGAGACATCGGCGGGCAGCCGTCGCAACTCTTCCACGCCGAGTGAGCGAGCGTATTCGTCGAGATCAGTGACGGTCAAATCGCCCTCCGACGGCTCGACGTTGAGCGCGTAGCGATCGATTTCCCGACTCAGGTAGGTTATGCGATAGACGCCGGGCAACCGCGACGGCCTGGCATCAATAATCAGCGCCCCCTGTTCCTCCTCGGGCGGGATATTGAACTCACCGCCGTCAGGTGTCAGGAGTTTCACCGGGTAGTTGACCGCCCCACCCAGCGGCAGTGAACGGGTGATGTTGGTGCCCGTGTACAGGCGCAGATCGAGCGCATCGAGATCGCTGGCCAGATATTGCGCCACCCGGGTGACAAACGGAACAAAGAACCACCCACCCGGCAGATCGGTGTATTGGGGCGATATCGGACCGGTGAAACACAGCACCCGGCCCCGACCGAAGGTATTTTCCACCAGACCCGGACGGTTGCCGGTGAACACCATCAAGGTTGAGGCATCCCCGGTCAGATGCAATTTCGGCAGCGTGAAAAACTTGATCTCCGGGGGTTGGTTGTCCGGGAAAGACATCACCGAGAAGACCGGGTGTCGCGTATCGACGGACTGCAGCGTGTAGTAACCGGCCCGGGAAAAGACCGCTGATACGGGTTCATCATAGACAACCCCGGTGAGCGGCGAGTAAGCGCGGTTGAAGTGATCGATATCAACCTCGCCGTCATAACTGACAAACAACGCCCCGCCGCCTCTGACGAACGACTCCAGCCGCGTCTGGTAGGTGGCGCCAAGTTCCGGTGCGCCGAGGAGCATGATGACGTCGTACTCACGAAACGACACGCCCGAAAGCTCGGCCGGCGCGGCCCGCTTGACCGACCAGTGCCGGCTGAGCGTCTCGTTCGGCACCAGGGCCAGCGAGACGTATTGGGTTGCCTCACCGTTGCCGATCAACAGCAGGTTGAACCGCTCGGGGATGCCGAAGCTGAAGTAGTAGCGGTTGTCCGTCAGGTACCGATCATCCGAAATCTCGACATAGCCGGAATGAAAACCGGTACCGGCCACCGACCGGGAGAACAACACCGCGGTGTCGGCCTGGGCGGATATCTCGAAATCGGTCTGGGCCACCCTCGTGTCGTCAAGGAAGAGCGAGGCTATCATGTCACGGCGTTTCTCGCCTGAATAATTCCGGACCGTCGCCTTGAGCTGGAACTCCTGCCCCGGCTGAATGAGCTGACCGCCGAACGTCACCGAAACAATCCCGCAGTTGTCGTTTTCTTCGAGAGGCAACTCCACGAGGTGCACGCGGATGGTGGTATCCTCGGGGAGTTTGCTCTCCGGCAGCGAATTACGCTGTCGATCGGTTACCAGGTACAGTTCGCGATTCAGATTGGCGGAATGCCCTATCAGATCGCTCGCCGCCTTGAGGGCCGCCTCGAAATCAGCCCGCCCGGCTCCTGTCTGCAGCTGTTCCAGCCGTTCGGCGGCGGTCGCCGCCGACGTGAATGCCGCCTGTTGCCAATCGCGTTCATCGCCCGGAGCAAGCGGAAGCAACGCAACCTGGTCGGATTGGCCGAATGTCTCCAGCAACTCCGCCGTCCGCCGTTTGGCCAGATCGTACAGGTTACCGTCGGCTACGTAACGACTCATCGAAACCGAGTTATCCACCAGAACGACGGCCGACACCGCCGCATGGGCGCCGATCCCGCCGGACTGCGTGGTCGGGCGAGCGAAGGCCAGCACCACAGCCAGAATGATCAACATGCGCACGATCAGCAACAACAGCTGGCGTATCTTGAGGCGCCGTACCTGTCGCTTCTGCATTTGCTTGAGGTGCTTTAGCGAAGAGAACTCGACGACTTTCACTCGCCGACGCGAGAACAGGTGTATGATCAACGGTATCAACGCCGCGGCGGCGGCGAACAGGACTGTCGAGTTCAGGAAACTGAGCATGGTCGATTATTGATGGTACGGCTTGTCGATGAGCCGCCGGGCTTCCTGCTGGTGGTACTCACCCGCCGCCCCGGCGATGACCAGTCCGTAGAAGTCACGGGCTATGTCGTGTTCCCCGCGAACGTCGGCCTCTTTTCCCAGCCAGAGATTGGCCATGGCGGTATAAAAGGGTCGCGTTTCGAGCATCAGGGCGCTCTGCAAAAAATCGTGGGCGTTGCCGGTGTCGCCCATACCGAGATACGCGATGCCGATCCACAGGTGAGCCGTCGCCGAGGCAGTGTTGCCCCGCATGGTCTGGGCCAGGTAGCTGATAGCTTCCAGGAAATAGTCCTCGGCCTGCTCGCGATCCTCCGGGTCGTCCGACTGGAGCAGCACATGACCTAAAACAATCCGGCTTTCCGCCTGGGCTTCGCCGCCCTGGAACACTATCGTGGAAAGCAACTCACGCGCCTTCGCCTCGTCACCGGTGACAAGAGCGTGCATGGCGAGATTGAGCGTTATCATCCGGTCGGTGGTGTCAAGCGCCTGTGCCTGCTGAAGACTGGCAAGACCATCGTCATACAGACCGTTCATCATCTGGTAATTGCCCAGGGCCATCCAGTAGCGGGCGGTGCTGTCGGACATTCCGATCAGCGCCTGCTGGTAATCGGTCGCGCCGTAGTAATCTCCCCGCGAGAAAGAGGCCCGCACGAGATTCGACAGCGCGGCCAACGAATCGGCCCGGCTGACGGCCTGATCCAGCATGGCCCGGCTGTAATGAGTCATCATTCGGTAATCGAACATCGCCTCGGCCAGGTCGGCGAAGAGGCGCAGTTGCTCAGAGGTAATGCTCACCGTGTCGACATAGGTCAGCCACTCCTGCTCGAGTTCGGCCAGCGGCTTGCCGTATACACTCTCCAGAGTTGCCGCCAGGTTGAGATCGTCAGCTTGACGATATGCCTCCAGGAAAGTGTCTATTTTGTACTGGTTGATCAGATACTTGACGAAGGTCGCGGACGTTCGATCAGCTACCGCCGGGTCGGTATGGAAGTATTCGTAGGTATTGAGAAGCTCGGACAGGGGACGGTTCCGTCCCGCCTTGATCAGCTCGCGCATCTCGAACGCGGCGAACGAGAGGTAACTGGCCAGCCCCTCGGAGAGAAACGCCGGCGCATAGCCGTAATGCCGATAGACGGAGGCGTGCAGGATCAAAAACGGGTCGGCCGTGTTCAGATCGCGACTGTACAGGGCAAACGCCACATTGCGCGTCGGGTCCACCATCGTCCCGAACCGCCGGTCCCATATCACCGAGAAAATCGGGCACGGGCAGAGATACAACGTGTACTTGCCCGGCAGACTGAAATTATTCATCGCCTTGAACGTCCGGTAGCGATCCTCCATGATGCCCTTGACCACGTCCCAGTAGAAATCGCCGAAGGAATTCGGCAGGTAGTAGATGTCCAGATGTCCGGATGGATCAAACGTGAACTGCCCCTCGGTCTGGTGCAGGAAGCTGCAATTGGCCGTGTCGATATCGACCTGCCGGACGGGCGTGACGACCAGCTGATACTGAGCATCACCCTTGCCCCTGATGTCGTCGAGCCGGGCCGGCAGACCGTATTCCATGAGAAATTGCCGGGAGTAGTTGTTGGCCAGAGGGCCGGGCGTGACAACATGAACCGTGAAGCCGCATCGAGCCGAATCGACTTCGCGCAATTCGAGCTCGACAGAAAACGCCACCAGAAAACCGGTCGAGGTCACACCCTCGACGAACCAGCTGGTGTCGGCAAACAATGGTACCGGGTGGCCCGAGGAATCGACCTGGAAAACCTCCAACCCGCATTCCACGCCATCCTCGGCCAGGGCCGAACTCGCGACCAGCAGCATCAGAAGAGACAAGATTGCCGTTACCGTACGTTTTGCCATTATCAATTATACCTCTATCGGGCTGAATTGCATCAAGCTTATGACGAGACGGGCCTAGCTTTCGTTCAGAACCAACCGGCCGTCGTGCAGCGACGGCGCGACCGGCATGGAATTGACCTCGGACGCGATCTCGACGTCGCCCGCAAACCCGATCGATGAGAGAAATCGTCCATGCTCACCCTGCTGGATAACGCGTCGAATCGCCGTGCTGTTGGTGCGGTACAGCAACAGGGCCAGCGAGGCGGCGTCGTTGAGTTTCACCTGCACCCGGTGGGTCGTAGACAAACGGTCGATCAGCATCCCGCCGCATATGGTGTCCTCGATGGAAAACCCGCCTTGCAGGCCGGAGCATACGATGATAACATCCTGTCCGGCCTCGGCCACGCGGCGGCTGACGGCGTCGATATTGACCAGCGCGCCCGAGAGTATCGGCTCGGCGCCGTGAGTCTTGGCGAAAATCGACGTGCCGTTGGTGGTGGTCATAATGACGAACTTACCACCGATATTCTCGGCCGTAAACTCGGTCGGCGAGTTCCCGAGAGTGAAGTTCTCGATCTTCACCCCGTCGCGCTCACCGGCCAGCACGGCCATGTCGCTGCCGATCTTGCTCCACATATCCCCGGCCTCGCCGGCTCCGGCTGTCGGGATAACGCCCTTTGCACCGTTCATCAGCGCGGCGCAGATGGACGTCGAGGAGCGCAGCACGTCGATAACAACGGCCGTCTTGTTCTTAAGTTGCGTCCGCGCCAGCGGGACGGCGGTCAGAAATAGCTGTACGTTCATAGGGTTGCCCGCTCTTACTTGTGCGTTCCGTTTTTATAGAACGGCGGTTTGACCACCGTCGCCGGAAAACGTTTGTTCCGGATCTGTATCTCTACCGTCGACCCGCTCTTGGACAGCTCCCTGGGGACATATCCGAGCGCGATCGGCCTCTGCAACGACGGCGAGACGGTACCGGACGTGACCTTGCCAACCACTTCCTCGCCGTTGTGAATATCGTAACCCGGACGGGGGAAGGCCTTGCCTTCGAGCTCCAGGCAGATCAAACGTCGGGCCGGCTTCTCCGCCTTCTGCCTGACAAGCACGTCTTTGCCGATGAAGTCCTTATCGAAATTCACAATCCAGCTCAGGCCTGCTTCGATGGGCGAAGTGGTATGATCGATGTCATTACCATACAAGGCCATCTTCATCTCGAGCCGTAGAGTGTCGCGCGCTCCCAGGCCGATCAACTCCATGCCGTACTTCCGGCCGGCGTCCATGGTCGCCTTCCAGACCTGTTCACAATGGACGTTTGGGATGTACATCTCGAATCCATCCTCTCCGGTGTAGCCCGTGCGCGAAAAAAGAAGCTGGACTCCTCCGACCCTGGCGACGACGTGCGTGTAATACGTCATCCCGTCGAGGTCGTAGTCGGTCAGTTCGGCCATCACCTGCCGAGCATTCGGCCCCTGGATGGCCAGTAGGCCGAGTTCGGCCGACCGATTGAGTAGCGCGACATCGCCCTTGAGGTGAGATTGGAGCCACTCGAAATCCTTGTCGATATTGGCCGCGTTGACAACCAGGAAATACCGATCTTCAAGACGGTAGACCAGCAAGTCGTCGACGATGCCGCCGTCGGGATACGTCATACAGCTGTACTGAATCTTGCCGGGCGTTAGCGCCGCGACATCATTGGTGGTGGTCTTCTGCAGAAACTCCAGGGCCTCGGAACCTGAGACCTCGAATTCACCCATGTGAGACAGGTCGAACAAACCGACATTCTCCCGGACGGCCAGGTGCTCGGACGTTATCCCCTTATACTGCACCGGCATGTAGTAGCCGGCGAAAGGTACCATTTTAGCGCCGGCGTCTTCGTGGAATTGACAAAAAGGGGTGCGGATTAACTCAGATGTATCAGACATGACTCATAACTCGTAGCTACAGGTTAAGCATACGAGGTAATAAAGCTTCCGTAGGGGGAAAGTCAAGCGCCGGGTGGTTGGGCGGGGACGCAACCGGCTGCTCCGACTGTTCAGCGGGGCATACCGGCCGGTAAGCCCCGCCTCCGGGTCGAACTACTTGTTGAAAATCGACTTGCCGTCGGACTTCAGATCCTTGCAGGCCTGGGTCACTCGCTTGGCCATGTTTTCCTCGGCCTTTTTCAAATACGAGCGCGGGTCGAATTTCTTCTTGTTGGCGACATCGGTGCCTGAGTGAATCAACTCGGCCCGGTTTTCATCGACATGATAGACAAT
>Ga0272444_10003784_pt1 | contig 13525 bp, 14 predicted proteins | sample SSMForm13_FD_201033 | JGI IMG/M metagenome (GOLD analysis project Ga0272444, IMG submission 201033) | Marine sediment archaeal communities from Little Sippewissett salt marsh, Falmouth, MA, United States - SSM-Form-13 | ecosystem: Environmental > Aquatic > Marine > Wetlands > Sediment ...
CAACCGATACTCAACCCTTAAGAGAAAGCTTTGCCCGTGAACTGTTGAGCATTGCCCGGGGACGCCAATGCCGGTTAACCGTTCTATATGCCGGGAGCCGCATTCAAAAGATTGTCCAATTCAGCGGACAGCCACAGATCACCGAAGTCTATCGTGGTGGTGGATTCACTGATCTGAAACCAGTCTTCGACTATGCGTTAAAAATGCAACCGCGGCCCGCGGCAATTATTTATTTAACCGATGGTTATGGGCCGGCACCGGAACAATCAGATATTCCCACGCTCTGGGTTTTGTCTCCGGATGGTCGCAAACCCGTGAGTTGGGGACTGGAATTACGCCTGGACACAATAGAGGAGACACAATGAACATACAGCAACAGCCGATGTCGGAAGAAAGCATCAGGACGCAATTGGAAAAGGACGGGGCTAAAGTCAGAAGTCGTTCGGGACGGAATGAGCATTACGGCTCGCCGCGTGACTTCTCTTTTGAAGTCAAAGCCGTGTTTGACAACAATCTCGGGCTCCAGATCATCGCCAGACAGTACAATTATCGTGATCCATGGGAAACCAGTGGTCGCATCAATGACCTCATTGACATATCGTTGCTTTATGAAGGAAAATTCAGCGAACTTCCTAAAGGCTATCCTTTTTTTCAGGGGTGCGACACGGAAGAAGAGGTCGATCATGCAAGATTTCTGGAGATCATTCAAACGGTTAAATCGATCAATCCCAAGCTGTTCCTCCTGCAGTCTCTCACAGGCGATCTCTAATCTTTATTAAAGATCATCGTCACTAAAAATTAAATTTGACTAACTCGAAATTTGTCTGCATAATATTGAGGCTTTGCCCATGAAAATTTTATAAATTTTTTTCCAAACAGTTCCGTGTTTCATCGGAATCAGGATGGTCACAGGAACTGTAGAAACAGTTTAAAGCATGAACCGGCGTAGAAACCCAGTTATTCTGACGATTGATGACGAAGAAAACATTCGAGAAAGCTTCCGTTTATTTCTTGAAGATTTCGACTATGACGTTTTAGAGGCCAGCAATGGTCAACAAGGCCTTGAAATTTTTTCTCGTGAACAACCGGATTTGGTCCTCTGCGATCTGCGGATGCCTGAGATGGACGGCCTTGAGGTCCTGGAAAAGATCAAGCAGGACGCACCTGACACCCCCATCATCGTCATTTCCGGAACCGGTGTCATCGGCGATGCCATTGAAGCGATTCATCGCGGAGCCTGGAACTACCTGCTCAAACCGATTCAAGACATGTCGGTTCTTCTCCACGCCATCAATCAGGCTCTGGAGCGCTCCCGCCTGGTCATCGAAAACCGCGCTTATCAGGAACATCTTGAAGAAGAAGTGACCCGGCGAACCGATGCGTTGCAAAAAGCAATCAAAGAACTGAATCAGTCACACGTCAAATTGAAAGAAAATGAAGAGAAATACCGTTCCATCTTTGAGAACCTTCAGGATGTCTACCTGGAGATGCGCCTTGATGGAGAGATTACTGAAATCAGCCCATCTATAGCCAGTTTTTCGCAATACAAACGTGAGGAACTTCTCCAGACCAATATCCAGGGGATATTTCCCAGCCTTCAGGACCGGGAGCATCTGTTTGCGCGCCTGAAGACAGAAAATAAAATCACTGATTATGAACTCTATCTCCTGGATCGGGATGGAACATTAATTCCCTGTTCACTCAACGCCAGTTTCCAGCCCGGAGCAACTTTTAATGATGACAGGATATGTGCAACGCTCCGGGATATTACGGAGCGCAAACAGGCCGAAGCAAGAATCGAATATCTCGCCTATTATGACGCCCTGACGGAGCTGCCAAACCGCAGGTTATTGCTTGACCGACTGGAACAGAATATTTCTCGGGCGCGGCGTTACGGTCATTTTGGCGCCATGCTCTTCCTTGATCTGGACCGTTTTAAAAATATCAATGATTCACTGGGCCATCCCATCGGTGATGCCCTTTTAAAAGAAGTGTCGCAGCGATTAGTTCATGATCTGCGGACCGAGGATACTGTTTCGCGCCTCGGTGGCGATGAATTCGTCATGCTGCTCTCCGATCTTGGTAATAACGAGGAGGAAGCAGCGACGGCAGCACGCCTCAAAGCTGAAGTCATTAAAAACCATTTAGCTGAAAAGTATGATATCGACGGTCACGAACTTCACGTTACCCCGAGTATAGGGGTCGCCATGTTCCCGTCAAGTCAGGCAGGACAGGAGTCAGGTAACGATATTTTACGTTATGCTGATACTGCCATGTACCGTGCCAAGGACGACGGTCGTGACACGATCAGATTCTTCCTTCCGAGTATGCAGGCTGCAGCCGACACCAGGCTGGCCATCGAAAAAGAGTTGCGCTATGCCCTGGAACGCAATCAGATCAGCCTCTTTTTCCAACCGCAGGTCAACAGCAGGGGCGACATCATCGGGGCGGAAACTCTCGCACGCTGGGAACATCCTGAAAAAGGCTTTATTTCACCGGCAACGTTCATCCCCATAGCGGAAGCGACCGGTTTGATCCTGCCGATTGGTGAATGGGTTCTGCGCACGGCCTGTGAACATCTGACACGCTGGAACAATCAAGGTCTTAATATCACCCATCTGGCTGTTAATGTCAGTCCAAGGCAATTCCGTCAACCGAATTTTATCAGTCAGGTCCAGGCCATCCTTGATGAAACGGGTGCTGATCCGACCATGCTCGGTCTGGAAATCACTGAGGGCATGGTCATTGACAATATTCTCGACACAATCGAAAAAATGCAGGGCTTAAAAAAGCTTGGTTTGGAGCTGTCGATCGACGATTTTGGTACCGGCTATTCCTCGCTCGCCTATCTGAAGAAAATGCCTCTGGATATTCTAAAAATCGATCAGTCTTTTGTCCGGGATATAGAGACCGACATCAATGATGCTGCGATTGTCGACACAATCATCTCCATGGCAAAACACCTCGATTTAAAAGTTATCGCCGAAGGCGTGGAAACCACGTTCGAACTTAACTTCCTCGAAGACAAGGGCTGCCGCCTCTATCAGGGGTATTTGTTCAGCAAACCCGTCCCGGATGACCAATTCACTGAACTTTTGCGCCAGGGCACAACAGTCAATCAAAACTGATCAAACGTAACCGTTTCCAACAGAAAATCCTCTTGAATTTTACCTGTAGATGACTGCATTATACCCCTGCCTGAAACAATCCCAATCACAGATAACAAGGAGTCAACAATGAGTGCCCAGCCGATTGTCAAGATGCAGACCAATAAAGGAGAGATCGTCATCGAGCTCAATGCCCAGGATGCTCCAATCAGCGTTGAAAATTTTTTAGATTATGCCCGTGAAGGTTTTTACGAACAAACAATTTTTCATCGCGTCATCCCGAACTTTATGATTCAGGGTGGTGGATTCACCCCGGACATGGCACAAAAGAAAGTCAAGGCGGAAATAAAGAATGAAGCCGACAACGGTCTCAAAAATCTGCGTGGAACCCTGGCAATGGCCCGGACCCAGGTCGTTGACAGTGCAACCAGCCAATTTTTTATCAATCTGGTTGATAACGCTTTCCTTAATCATCAGGGCAAAACACCTAACGGTTACGGTTACGCCGTGTTCGGTCGAGTGACGGAAGGAATGGAGGTCGTCGACGAAATCGCCAAAATGAAAACCGGAAATCATGGTTACCATCAGGATGTCCCTGAAGAGCCCGTTATTATTGAAGCCGTTTCCATCGAAGAGTAAATCATTTTCAGCGGGAGGGTTCTCTTTCAACCTGAATCCTCCCAAGTGACAATTCTGTGAATAGTCCGCCCCTGAAAGCATCTGATATATTACAGTCGCTTCAAGACCTGACCGTGTTCGTGTTTATTTTATCAACCCTGATCAATTAAGCTCTGTCGATGGATGGAATAACCTTAACCGCGATTGCTATTGCTCTGGCAATGGACGCATTTGCCGTGGCCCTGGCAACCGGTCTTACACTCCCTGAACTGACATATCGGCACCTGTTTCGTTTCGGTTTTCATTTCGGCTTATTTCAAGCCCTGATGCCGATTTGCGGCTGGCTGGCAGGAATCAGTCTGCGCTCACAGATTGAAGCCATTGATCACTGGATTGCCTTTATTCTACTGTTTGCTGTCGGCAGCAAGATGCTTTGGGATGCTTACCACTCTGACGGGGAGAGCCCGCGGACCAGTGACCCGACCCGCGGCATATCCCTTGTGATGCTCTCCATAGCCACAAGTATAGATGCCCTGGCCATAGGTCTCAGCCTGGCGGTTTTGGGAATAGAAATCTGGACTCCCGCACTGGTTATCGGGCTGACAGCAGGCCTGTTAACGATTGCCGGCATGTTGTTAGGCCGGCGTTTGGGATCCATCTGGGGATTTCGCGTTGAGATTGCAGGTGGGATCCTGTTGATTTTAATCGGCACCAAAATCCTTCTGGAGCAAACTCTATTCGGATAAACAACCCTCTAGCCTATGACAAAACACAAAGATCGAAACAGGCTGCCGGCGGAGTGGGAATTGCAGGACGCGGTTCTCCTCGCCTGGCCACATCAAAACACCGACTGGGCGCCCATGCTTGAAGAGGTAGAAGCGGTTTATCTTGAAATGACTCGCAAGATAACCGGCTTCGAACCGGTGATCATTGTCGCACCGGAAGCTGATAGGCTTCAGGAACGGCTACTGAGAGAACATATCGATCTGACCCGGGTCACTCTTTTGAACATTGACACCAACGACACCTGGATTCGGGACTTTGGTCCATTTATTATTCACCAAAAGTCACACATCCAACTGCTCAATTTCACTTTTAATGCCTGGGGGTCGAAATTTTCGGCGGAAAAAGATAACCTGGTGACAGAAAAACTGCATACGTCAGGCGTATTCGGAAAGTTACCCAGGCTGGATATTGATCTTGTTCTCGAAGGGGGCAGTATCGAAGTCGATGGTCGGGGCACCCTGCTGACAACATCGCAGTGTCTACTGAATCAGAATCGCAATCCTCTTTTGAACCGTAACCAGTTGGAGGAACAATTGTCCGTTTATTTCGGCATTGATCATTTCCTCTGGCTTGATCATGGCTCTCTGTCCGGGGATGACACCGATGCGCACATCGACACACTGGCACGCCTCTGCCCGAATGACACGATTGTTTTTGTCTCCTGTCCCGATCAGGACGATGTGCATTTTCAGGATTTTAAAATGATGGAGAACCAACTCCGGAGCTTCGCAACCAGGAAGGGACAACCTTTTCGCCTCTTACCCCTGCCCTGGCCCCGGGCATGTCTCGAAGGAGGTCAGCGTCTACCGGCCACATACGCCAATTTTCTGATCATCAACAAGGCGGTTCTCGTTCCAACTTATCGTGATCCCTCAGATGCAATCGCCCTGCGGACAATCTCTGAAGCGTTTCCGCAACGAGAGGTTATCGGTATTGACTGTCGGCCCCTGATAAAACAACATGGTTCACTACACTGTGCCACGATGCAGCTACCTCGAGGAGTTCTCACATGAACAAATTAACCATTGGTCTTGTCCAACAGAGTTGCAGCGATTGTCCTCAAGACAACATCCGCAAGAGTATTGCCGGAATAGAAGCTTTAGCGGCCCAGGGCGCACAACTTATTGTTCTGCAGGAACTGCATTGTACAACCTATTTTTGTCAAACAGAGGAGGTCAGAAATTTCGACCTGGCCGAAGAGATCCCCGGACCGACAACTCAGGTTTTTTCAGCTGTTGCCAAGAAATGTAATGTGGTTCTGGTTATCTCGCTTTTTGAGCGTCGCGCTCCCGGGTTATACCACAATACCGCCGTGGTCCTGGAAAGGGACGGTACTATTGCCGGAACTTACCGCAAGATGCATATTCCCGATGACCCCGGCTATTATGAGAAGTTCTATTTCACGCCGGGAGACTTGGGGTTTCAACCTGTTGTCACTTCAGTCGGAAAGCTCGGGGTTCTGATCTGCTGGGATCAATGGTTTCCGGAAGCCGCTCGCTTAATGGCCCTGGCCGGGGCAGACATGCTGATCTATCCAACAGCCATCGGTTATGACCCGGGAGACAGCCGCAAGCAACAGCAACGCCAGAAAGAGGCCTGGATAACGGTCCAGAGAGGTCACGCTGTTGCTAACGGAATCCCGGTCGTAACAGTCAACCGTGTCGGAGCTGAAGCTGATTCCAGTGGGCACAGCGCCGGAGCACGATTCTGGGGCAACAGTTTCGTTGCCGGCCCCCAGGGTGAAATGATCTTTCAAGGCAAAGAAGAAGAAGGAGTTTTCAGCGTTGATTTAAACCTGAAGCAAACTGAGAATATACGGCGCATCTGGCCTTTTTTTCGTGATCGCAGGATTGATGAGTATCATGACATATTAAAACGTTTCCGCCATTGATGTGGGAAAAGAGCAAATAAAAACAGGCAAGCGTTCAGCTTGCCTGTCAGAAACACATGTCAAGCGAACGGACTATAGCCCTGCCCGCTCTCTGAGCGATTCAATCCGATCTGTCACTTCCCAGGTAAAACCGGGAAGCTCCCGGCCGAAATGCCCATAGGCTGCAGTTTGTCGATAAATGGGATTTAACAGGTCAAGCTGTTCAATGATCGCGGCAGGACGCATATCGAATTCCTGGCGAACAATTTCGGCGATTTTATTCGAAGGAATTTTCCCGGTTCCAAAGGCGTTAATCATGACTGACACAGGGTCAGCAACTCCGATCGCGTATGCTAATTGAACTTCACATTTGCGCGCCAGGCCGGCGGCAACAATATTTTTCGCGATATAGCGCGCCATATAGGAGGCACTGCGATCCACCTTGGATGGATCCTTCCCGCTGAATGCCCCTCCCCCATGAGACCCTTGCCCGCCATAGGTATCGACAATAATTTTGCGTCCCGTCAGGCCGCAGTCACCCATCGGTCCACCGACTACAAAACGTCCCGTCGGATTGATCAGATAGCGCGTGTCTTTATCAATCAGAGTGGCCGGAAGAACCGGGGTGATGACTTCTTCGATAATGGCCTGTTTGAGATCCTCATAACTTACGTCCGGGTTATGTTGCGAAGAAATAACCACCGTATCAATCCGCGTCGGCTTGTCATCGATGTACTGAATCGACACCTGGGATTTACTGTCAGGGCGCAAAAAAGCGAGCTCTCCGTTTTTTCTCACATCGGCCAGCTTTTTCGTCAGTTTGTGAGCAAAAGTAATCGGCATCGGCATCAACTCTGCGGTTTCATCACAGGCAAAACCGAACATCAACCCTTGATCGCCGGCACCCTGCTCTTTATACAGACCTTCACCGGCAGTGACCCCTTGAGAGATATCGGGAGACTGTTGATCGATTGTCGTCAATACGGCACAGGTCTCATAATCAAAACCCATAGCGGAATCGTTATAGCCGATTTCCCTTATCGTCTGACGGACAATAGAGGGGAAATCAGCATAAGCCGTTGTCGTTATTTCTCCCGCTATCATAGCCATTCCAGTCGTCACCAAGGTTTCACAGGCAACCCGGGCTTTCTGATCCTGGCTCAGGATTGCGTCGAGAATAGCATCTGAAATCTGGTCGGCCACCTTATCAGGATGCCCTTCTCCCACAGACTCGGATGTAAATAAAAAATCAGTCATTGCCATAATTCATCCTCCAGCTAAAAAGTCGCTTTTAATCAGCGACGGGTCTCCTATTGAGGCCACAGTTTCCAGTCAAAAGTTTCAGATTAACGGTTGTTCAAAGATATCCGGCAACCGGGAACGCATTTCTCTATCGATCGCATTCGTCACATCCTTACTCACAGGCAAAGCCAGGAGTTGATCGACCAAGGCCTCACCCTCAGCCTTGGTGATCTGACGCAAAACTCTTTTCACGCGCGGGATGCAGGCAGGATTCATGGAAAACTCATTCAACCCAAGTCCCGCAAGAACCATCGCATAAAGGGGCTCCCCGGCCATTTCACCACAGATACAGACCGGTATATGTGCCTGATTTGCAGCATCGCAGACAACCTTCAAAGCTCTTAAAACAGCGGGATGGAGCGGATCATAAAGATAAGCAACGAACTCGTTACCGCGATCGACGGCCAGGGTATACTGAATGAGATCATTGGTCCCGATGGAAAAGAAATCAACCTCCTGAGCCAGCAGGTGAGCAATAATAACTGCTGCCGGGGTTTCTATCATGATCCCGACAGAGATGTCCGGATCGTAGGGCAACCCCTTCCGCTCCAGCTCTTTCTGCACATCTTTGAGAATCAGGCGACAAGCACGGACCTCGGCGACACCGCTGATCATCGGGAACAGAATACGCACGCGGCCGCAGGCGGAAGCTCTGAGAATCGCGCGCAGTTGGGTTCTGAACAAGACCTCTTCGCGTAAAGAAAAGCGGATGGCACGCAGTCCCATGGCCGGGTTGGCCTCATCTTCCAGGTTCAACTCAGGAACAAACTTGTCACCCCCGATATCGAGTGTCCGAATCGTAACAGATTCATCACCGGCCTCGTTCAGAATCCTGCAATAGGCCTGATATTGTTCTTCTTCCGAAGGCGGCTCAGAACGGCCGAGAAAGAGGAATTCAGTCCGATAGAGCCCGACCCCTTCGGCAGCATGTTTTTTCGCCAGTTTAAACTCACTTGCCATCTCCAGGTTCGCTCGCAACGCGATCTCAACCCGATCTTTTGTCACCGCCGGAAGATCACGATAGGCTTCGAGTTCTTCCTCAAGAAATTCATACTTCTGTTTACGTGTCAGATATTCCTTGAATGTTTTTTCAGAAGGGTTGAGAATCACAACCCCTGTAGAACCGTCAATAATGGCAGGCAAACCATCAACAGCAAGTGATGTCACCGATTCCAGCCCGACAACCGCCGGTATGTCCAGAGAACGTGCCAAAATCGCCGTATGCGACGTACGTCCCCCCTTATCGGTAATAAAACCGAGAATCTTGGTGCGATCCATCTGCATCGTTTCCGCCGGTGACAGGTCGTGAGCGACAATCAGTGATTTACTGCCTATGTTTCCGATTGAGCGCTCACTGACTCCAGTCAGGATCCGGATCAGACGCTCACCAACCGCATCAACATCCGAACGCCTCTCGCGCAGATACTCATCCTCAATGTCGTTGAATAATGATCTCAGTTGATCAAGAACTCTCGTCAAGGCACTTTCGGCATTCAGCTGCTGCCCGATTGTCTCTTCGGTTTTCTGAATCAGCATTTCATCATCAAGAATCAATAAATGGGTATCCAGAATATAGAGATGTTCACGCAGATGCTGTTGCCGTGACACAGCCTGCTTGATTTTCTTCAGTTGATGACGAGCCTGTTCTACGGCGTCACGGAAACGCTCTATTTCAGCTTCAATCTCAGTGACGGGTATCAGGGATTCATCGATCAGTGGTCTTTGATCAACGAGATTGATCTCGCCAATGCTGATCCCCGGAGAGACACCGATTCCAACCAGGTAAGTATCCTCTGTGACTTTAATCTTCGCCAAAACCATCCTCAATCAACTCTGCTATCACATTCATAGCCATTTCTTCATCAGCACCTTCGATCGACACAGAGACATCGGTCCCTTTAGGAGCCGCCAGAAGCAGAATCCCCATAATACTTTTACCGTTGACCTCAATATCATCCTTGATCAGCTTGACTTCAGAACTGAATTTATTCGCAGTCTGAACTAACTGTGCCGCTGCCCGGGCATGCAACCCGAGACGATTTTTTATGATAAAATTACGATTCAGCATTGCCCCCCGTTTCCTTTAAATTTTCAACAGCTCTGCCATATCAGCCCAGAACAAACCGACACACAGGATGCAGATCGAAGTTAAAATAATCAACAAAAGTGTAGACAGCCCTTTGCGAGCGACCAGACTCAGCAGAATCATCGGCAGAAGAGTCAGCAGGCCCAACCAACTGGGAAGTTGATGTGTATTTAAATGTGTAAATACCAAAAATGCACTCAACCCCCCCAGGACAACGACGGCAGCCTCTTTGGTATGAATCGCCCAGTCCGGAAGATTATGCCGCTGAATGAATTCCACCGATTTCAGTCCCTGGCGATATCCGCGCAGGTAAAAGCTGATTCTGAACCACATCGGAGTCAGGTTGAAAAGAACAAGAAAAACCAGCGGAGCCCAGAGAATCCCCTTGACCGCGAAGAACAATGCCACACCGGCCACCAAAGGTCGCAAACCTCCCCAGAAGAGCGCATCACCAATAGCTGCATAAGGCGCAGCCACCATCTCCTTGAACTCATCAATGGCAATATTTGCATCGCCAGGCTTGGCCGCCCTCTCTTCTTCCAGTTTCAACACGGCTCCGGCCACCAGCGGGGCCAGATAGGGATGAGTGTTGAAATAACCCACGTAACTTTTACTGACGTGCAAAAGTTCATCTTTTTTATAGAGTTTTTTCAAGCCGGGCAAAAGAGCGTAAAAAAAACCGATCCCCTGTAAACGCTCAAAGTTCCAGCTCGCTTGCAGCAGGAGGAGGCGGAACCAGATCCGCAAATGGGTTCTCCACGACAGGGTCATAGCTACACCAGCCACATTAATAGAAAAGCCATCCCGAAAGAGGCGCAAAAAAGGGTAATGGCGCGACTGACATTTATTGTCCCCAGGATGACGGCGATACCGACCAGAGGTAAAGCCAGAGCCAGCCAGTCACTGGAATAACTTAACGGCTGATGCAGAAGTGGCCATATCAACGGCACGACGATGAGGCCACCCACCAGAATCACAGCATAGGTCGCCACCGCTGCAAAAGAAAAGCTGACCAACCCACGCAAATGCTGCCATTCCGCCATCGCCAGCGAGCCTTTTTCAAATGCCAGTTCAACCTGTTTAGACAAACGCACATTGTATTGCCTGGCATAGTGATCAAAAAACTGGCCGACCTTGCCGAGCGGAATGGTAATCAAAAGCGAGAGGAGAATAAGCTCAATTCCACCCGCGTCCAGCACTGGTCCGAGATTGATCACCAAAACGGAGCTGGCAATGGCAACCTGGGTATCATCCGGCGGCACAGCTGCACCGACTGGAAGTCTTGCAAGCCACAGCAGCTCCACCAGAAGGCCGATCTGCAATCCACTTAAGGGGTCTCCCAGAACCATTCCGGTCAACGGTGCAGCGACAATCGGTCGCGAGATCATAAACTGTAAGATGGCAACGCGATCCAGGCCACAGACCAGAGCGATCAACGCACCTAACAACAGATCAACAGTGATCAATCTTTCTCCTTTACCATGGCAATCATTTTTCGCCAGGGGCGCTCGCCATCAGCGGGAATACAACGAGCGGTAATCTTCACCCCTGCCTGATCAAGCAGCTCCAGATCATCCATATCCGCAGGGTTAAGAAAAACCGTACAACTGAGCCGGGCCTTTCCTTTGTCTGCGTGTAAATTCCCCAGGTTGAGTTTTTCGAAGAGCAGCCCTTGACGATAAGCACGCACAGCGTCGGCCGTTGTTCCGAAGAGCAGCAATGTGCGACAGCGATCCAAATCACTTGAATTGACTAAGGTTACGATTTCATCAATTCTACCGATTTCGACCCGCATCCGACTGGGAACAGAAGCTTGCATCATCATCTTTTTCAACGGATTTAAGGCAATATCGTCGTTTGCCACAAGAATACAGTCAGCCTTGACAAAGGGGACCCAGGCTTCCAGGACCTGCCCATGAATGAGACGATTATCTATGCGCGTCAAAACAAGGTTCATAATAGTTCAGCTCTGTGGTTTCAAAAGCTCGGAAGGGCACAAAATTGCATTACGTGCATAGTCCTTGAGATAATAAGCCAAACCTCCTGGCTCTTGACCTGTACGGGCACTAATACATTTAATCACCATGGGCAGATTAACACCCGTCACAATTTCTACAATACCCGGCTTCAGGAACTCAGCACTGATGTTGGTCGGTGTTCCTCCAAACAGGTCCGTCAGAATAACCACACCATCTCCTTCTTTATTGACCTGCGCTAAGGCCTCTTCAAGAGTTTTCCTGGCATAATCAACCGACGAGTCCCGATCGATGCTGATTGTTTCTACAGCTTCAAGCCGACCCAGAATCATCTCTGCTGCATTTCTCAGTTCATGGGCCAGGCCAGAATGTGTCACGATGACAATACCAATCATCTTCTAGCCTTTGTCGACATCTCGGTGGTTAACCCGCAAAACGGCCTCCGGATCGGGAAAACTCCTGGACAGATCCTCGACAATAGAGACACTTCTGTGACGTCCCCCGGTACAGCCAAGAGCAATTGTCAGGTAACTCTTGCCTTCTTTGCGATAATGAGGAATCAGGAATTTCAACAGGGGATCAAGATGGTCACGAAAATCACGGCAGGCCTGTTGAGTCAGAACATATTCTCGCAATTTAGGATCCAGACCGGTCATGGGGCGCAACTCATCGATATAATGTGGGTTCGGTAAAAATCGCACATCAAACACCAGGTCAGAAGCCGGGGGCAAGCCATAACGATAGCCGAAAGATTCGAGATTGACAATCAGTAGGGCTTCATGCTCCTCACCCAGAAAATCAAGCATCAATTCACGCAGCAGGCGAGAATTCAGGTTGCTGCTGTCAATAATCTTCGTTGCCGCATCGCGCAACAGATGTAACTGCTGACGCTCACGATCTATTCCCGCCTGGACTGTCTCTGAAACTGCAAGGGGGTGTGAACGCCTGGTTTCGGAATAGCGCCGCCTCAATACGGCATCAGTCGCTTCGAAGAAAAGGATGTCCAGACAATACCCCTTGTCTTCAAGGTGTTTGAATGTTCCCGAGTGATCCGTCAGAAACGCCCGGTTTCGTACATCAATCACTACGGCAACATCGGACTGTGGATTCAGGCTTTCATGCGCTCGCTGCATAAAGTCAGGCAGCATCACCAAGGGCAGATTGTCGACAACAAAAAAGCCCTGATCCTCCAGTACCCTGGCTGCGGTACTTTTCCCTGAGCCGGACAAACCGGTAATAATCAACAGCCTTCGGCTCATTCCAGATCATCCCCGATAATCGTATGAGAATGCAGGTGAGCTGCCTCTGCCATGCGTTTCTCCAGCAGGTCCTGAAACTCAAGCGCACTGTGGTAGCCCATCTCCTTAAGCAACTGGTTACGTGCGGCCACTTCGACGATGGTACTGATATTACGCCCCGGCGCGACAGGAACACGGACAAAGGGGAGTTCTACACCGTGGATGCTGTAAAACTGTTGTTCCAATCCGAGACGGTCATACTCCTTGTCATCATCCCAGGGGACAAGCTCGACGACCAGATCAATTTTTTTCCGTTCCCGAATTGCCGCAACTCCGAAAAGGTGCTTGATATTAAGAATTCCCAGACCACGAATTTCCATATGATAATGAAGCAGATCCATCCCTTCACCGAAGATAACAGACGGCAGTTTAAACCGCACCTTTATGATATCGTCAGCAACCAGTCGATAACCGCGTAAAATCAACTCCAGGGCGCACTCACTTTTCCCGACACCACTCTTCCCCTGGATCAGAACCCCGAT
>Ga0272444_10003786_pt1 | contig 13520 bp, 9 predicted proteins | sample SSMForm13_FD_201033 | JGI IMG/M metagenome (GOLD analysis project Ga0272444, IMG submission 201033) | Marine sediment archaeal communities from Little Sippewissett salt marsh, Falmouth, MA, United States - SSM-Form-13 | ecosystem: Environmental > Aquatic > Marine > Wetlands > Sediment ...
GACGTCGAGGCGATGAGCGGCGGCAAAGGCGTCTATGTGCTCGACCAAGTCTTCACCGACACGTCCGACCAAGGCAATTTCTGGGAAGAGCCTCCTCATAAAGTTTATCCCTGGTCGCAGATCACATCCAAAGGGCACACGCTCGTTGCGAGGCTTCATCCCAACTGGGGCCGCGCCGTGCCGAAACCGGGCGATTCGTATTCCATTGCCGAGTTTGTTCTGGACTGCGTGACCGCAGCCGAAACACTCAAGAACCAATGCCACATCTGGCAGCTGAGCAACGAAATGAACATCCTGGCCGAATATGGCGGCGCAGCCTTGTCGCCGGGCGATTACGTCAGCGCCTACAAGCAAGTCCATACAGCGATTCATTCGGTAAGCAGTCTTCTGGGTCCGCAGATCGTATTGCTTGGCCCGGTTTCGCCCGGCGCAGTCATCCCCGGCATCCGGTACATGAACGGCGATCAATATCTCGGGCAGATGCTTGACGAGCTGGCTCCCGGCGAGGTCGATGGTTTCAGCCTCCACTCGTACGGCGGCGGTGATCTCTCCTCGTCGCTGGGGGATTTCCAAGGCACGCTCATGGGACAACTGGAGCTCATCGACGATGCCGGCTTTACCGACCTGCCTGTCTTCGTAACCGAGTGGAACCGCCACACGCCGAGCGCGGGTTACGAGTCGACCAGTGCGCAGTTCCTGCACGGGGCTTTCGAGTGGTTGCACGACTGGAACACCACACCGGGCAGTCACAACATTGTCGCCGCTTGCTGGTTTGTCTATCCCAAGTCGTCGGACACCGATCCGAACGACGGCTGGAACTCCTACTCGTTGCTCTTCTGGAAGACCGACTCAGGGACGCCGGACAATGATCTCTGGCACGCCTTTCAGTACGCCGCCGGGCAGGACTATCCCGCCGGAATCCATGGCGGCGGCGGCGATCCGGGAATCAATGGAGCCAGTTTTGAAGACGACTTCGAAGACGCGGCTCTCGATCGCTTCGGCCCGCTGCCGGATTGGATGCCTTCGGTAGGCAGCGGCGCCACGGTCACCGAGAGCGGCGGGGCGCTTGTACTTAAGGGCAACAGCTCCAGCGGCGCTTACGCCGGCGTGACCACCCAAGGGTATGCCTTCGCCGACTTTGTCTGCAAGACCCGCGTTCGATTTGTCAACACCACTTCGCTCGATCCCGCTTCCTCCAACCGCCAGGCCAACGCCGAGATCCGCTTTCGCCTTCGCGACCAGGGCTATTCGCTGACCCTGGACGCCGAGCGAGACCAAGTCAATCTGCGACGCGCGAATCTTTGGACGGTGATCGACTCCTTCCAACAGACCCTTGCGATTGATAATGGCGATGCGTTCAGCATTCAAATCCGGGCGCAAGGCGGACAACTCCGCATCAGTGTTGCCCGTCTCGGAGCCAGCTCGGGAGCGGAGATCGACTGGATGCTGGAGAATTCCGAGTATGCTTCCGGCATCTTCCAACTCAACTCCTATTGTATGGAGGAGGTCCATTTTGAGATTTTCGAGGTGGCGGTCACCTCGGGATTCTTGGACTGGGAGGTCTATTGAAAGACCCTCCTTCGGCATTGCTGCGTTCCTATGAATAGATTGCAAAGAAATTGTGATAGATGTGCAAAGTCTTGCATAGATAAGTAGGGAATAAGTCATAGAGCATCTGAATTCAATGGAAGATATAATTGTAACGTACTGAAATACTATGTGTTAGAATTCCTACCAATAAAGCCTTCGGAAGGCACGAAAGTTGCTCCCACTTAAAAATAAGTAAAGTTGTAGGAATTACTGAAGTGCTGGGAGTAAGTTAATGGCTAAAAGGCTGAACCTTTTTCTCTTAAGTCTCTCTCTTGCCGTTTTTGCGCCGTGTTTCTTTGTTACGTCTGCGAGCGCTCTCGCTATCGAGATCGAATACGACTATGAATTCAGTGGTGGTACACCGCCGGAAGGGACTCCGCCCCCCTGGCTGACGGCAACCATCGACGATCAGGACAGCCCGGGCAGTGTTGTATTGCGACTGGAAGCCACCAATCTAACCGATCAAGAGTTCGTCGGCGCTTGGCTTTTCAACCTGGACCCGACGTTGGACGTGACAGCACTGACCTTCACGCTGCAGTCCGGCGAAGCGGCCGATTCGCTCAATTTAAGTCCCAATGCATACGAGGGCGGGGGTAGCGGGAAATACGATATTCAGTTGCTCTGGGACGCCAAGGACTTCACCGACGGGGACTATGTGGAGTACCTCATTACGGGGATCTCGGGACTGACGGCGGAATCCTTCCTCTACAACAGCTTTCACAACAATGAGATTAAGACCCTTCTGACGGCAGCCCACGTGCAGGCCATCGGCGAACGGGACGAAGGCAGCGGTTGGATCACCGGCGGAACGAAGATTATTCCGGAACCCTCGACCGTCGCGTTGCTCAGCGCGGGCTTGGCGGGACTCTTTGCCGTGCGCGGCCGCCGAAGAAAGAAAAGCTAAGTCTGGAATTTCAATCGAGACTCGCTCCAATAAGCGGCGCAGCTGATCCAGCTGCGCCGTTTTTGACTTGTGATTCCATTTCGCCCTCCTTCTATTTCTTCCCCCTACACCATTCATCCAATCATTGCCATTTTTCCCAGGACCATGTATCGTCCTTATCTTCCAGCCGATCGTCCCAGCGGGAGTATTCAAGGTGCCATGATCAGTCTCAGCAACGTTCATCTCAGTCTCGGCGGCCGCCCGATCCTTCAAGGCGTGGACCTGACCATCCAGGATGGCGAATGCCTGGCCGTCGTGGGCCCCAACGGCTGCGGCAAGTCCACGCTGCTGCGCACCCTGGGCGGCCTGGAGCGCCCTGACCGAGGTGAAGTCAACTTGCCCAACCGGTGTACCGTCGGCTACCTGCCTCAAGAGGCCAATCCGGAAGTCGATCATTCGCTCGAGGAAGAGCTGTTGGGAGCGTTCGCCGAGGTGCGCTCGGCGATGCAGGAAATGACCGAGCTGGAAGCGCGGATGGCAAAGACCGATCCGGACTCGGTCGCGCACCAGCGCGTTCTCGAACGCTATGCCGAGTGCAGCCACGTGCTCGAGCAGCAAAACGGCTACGCCATCGAAGCGCAAGTGCGACGCGTAGCCTCGGGCCTGGGTTTTTCGCCGGGCGATCTGAAGCGCGACTGCCGCGAGTTTTCCGGGGGATGGCAAATGCGCATCTTGCTGGCGAAGCTGCTCCTGCGCCGCCCCAACGTACTGCTGCTGGACGAGCCGACCAATCATCTCGACCTCGAATCAACCCTCTGGCTCGAACAGTGGATTCGAACTTGCGGACGAACCGTGGTCCTCGTTTCCCACGAGCGGGCAACGATGGACCGGCTGGCGAACCGGATTGTCTGCATGGAGCATGGGACGGCCGATCTCTATTCCGGCGATTATTCAAACTATCTGAAACAAAGCGAGGCGAAGCGCCGGGCGCAGTGGCAAGCCTACGAACGGCAGCAAAAGGAAATCCGCACGATGGAGGCGTTCATCCGTCGCTTTCGCTATAACGCCAGCCGCGCCGCGCAAGTGCAAAGCCGGATCAAGCAACTGGAGAAGATCGAGCGGATCGAGCCGCCGTATCATCCGAGCGCCATCCACTTCGATTTTCCCGCCGCGCTGCCGAGTTATCGGGAGGTGCTTCGCCTGGAAAACCTGGGCCACGCCTATGGCGACCTGCAGGTGTTCTCCGGGCTGAACCTGGCGGTACACCGGGGTGAGCGAATCGGCCTCGTCGGCGTCAATGGCGCGGGCAAGTCCACGCTTCTGCGGCTTCTATGCGGACGGGAAAAGCCAACCGAAGGAACCCTTCACATCGGGGGCAAAGTCGAATCCACTTATTTCGCACAGTACGACGCGACGACACTCGATTCCAAGGATACCCTGCTTCAGGCCATCGAGGCCACCGCGCCGGTCGGTCAGGCCGCGCGCGCGCGCGATCTGCTCGGTGCGTTTCTCTTCACCGGCGACGACGTGGATAAGCCGGTCCGGGCGTTGTCCGGCGGAGAGCGCACCCGGTTTCGCCTCGCCCAGATTCTCTTCAGTCCCGCCAACCTGCTTCTGCTCGACGAGCCGACGAATCATCTTGACGTCACTTCGCGTGCGACGGTCGAGCAGGCCTTGCGCGACTACACCGGCACGGTCGTTCTCGTTTCGCACGATCGCGTTTTTATGGACTGCGTGACAAATCGAATTGTCGAGATCGCCGGCGGCGCCCTTCGCGTCTATCCCGGTAAATACAGCGACTATCTCACGCACAAGGAGCGCCTGCTGTGTGAACAGGCGGGCGAATCCCCTGGAAACAGTTCCCTTTCCCAGACGTCGCCAAGTCCGGGGCTACGCCCCCCTGCAGTGGAAGACACAACGGACAAGGAGCAGCGCATTCGACAGTGGGAACAGCGCAAAGCTCGCTTGCGACAGAAGGAGCGACTCGCCAAGAACATCGACCGGAGGGAACAATCCATCGCCTTGAACGAAGCCCGCTCAGAAGAGATCGACCAAGAGATGGCCAATCCAAGCGTTGCCGCCGACTACTCGCGCCTTGCGCCGTTGATCGATGAAAAGCAGCGCCTCCAGCGGGAGCATCAGGAGATGCTCGACCAGTGGGAAGCCCTGCACAACCGGCTCGAAGCGCTCCAGGACGAGGAAAATGAAGACAAAACCTAAACAAACCGCGAAAGTGATGCGCAGCCGCAAAGGTCGCGGCGGGAAGACCGTGACGATCGTGAGCGGACTGCAGCATTGTCCCAAAGCGCTCGAGACATTGGCTAAAAGGCTCAAGCAGATTTGTGGTTGCGGCGGCACGGTCAAGAGCGGTGAAATCCTGATTCAGGGCGATCACCGCGAAAAGATCGCCACTGAATTGCGAGCCCAGGGCTACGAGGTCAAACTCGCGGGAGGGTGAGCAAAACCCGATGCCCTGGGTTCTATAAAAAATATAACCACCAAGGCACATAGGCCGCCCGGCAAACGGCATGTATCAGGACATCCCTTCTTTGTGTGCCAGGGTCTAACTTGCTTTGTCATCTTATTGGACCTTCCAAACGATATAGGCGTTCGAATAAATTCAACGGCCCGGCAATGACGCATACAAGTTAGGCCCTGAAAGTGAGAGGCTGCGATTCAGGGCCTACTTTGCTCGAAAAAGCCTCCTTTGATTTACCCTTGAAACAAAACTCGAAATTTCTTCGTTGTTCCTCCCATGCAGGTAAAGTAGACCCTGCCACACAGGATGTTGCGTTATTGGAACATCCAACAGGTGGGTTAGCACCCACCCTACAGTTTAGCCCCTAACAGCCTTATATATATTGAGATATACTCATAATACCAACATTTCGTCTTAAGCCAATCTAATGGAAAAATCGATCCTATTTATCTCACTTCTCGTCCTGCATCTGTAAGCTTTTTCCACCCGTAAAACGTCTGTATACTCGAAGCCGGATTAAGATCGATCCCATCCCGCGGGAGATTCGACTTGGAGGATCATCGACTGGCGGCGCGCGCTGCCGAGGGGGATCAAGAAGCGTTCGAGGAATTGGCCCGGCGGTATCGCCGGCATATTTACTCGATCGCTTTCAAAATCGCCCTCGACGAAGACGACGCGCTGGACATCGCCCAGGACGTACTGCTTCGCCTGGCGCAGCGCATCGGCCGATTTGACGGCCGAGGTTCCTTTCGGGCCTGGGTCTCCTCCATCACGGCCAACATAGCCCTGGATCACTTGCGACGAAGCCGGCGTCGGGAATCGCCGGTCGAACCGGCGGTGTTGGCCGAACTGCCCGCGTCGAATCCAACCGATCCCCGCTCGGCGGCTCAGGCCGGCCAGCGGCGAGAAGGGCTCCAAGCGGCACTCAGGAAGCTTTCCGGCCAGCAGCGAGCGATTTTCACTCTGTATCTCGGGGAAGAATTGGGACCGAAAGACATCGCGGATCGACTTCAAGTGCCTGCCGGGCAGGTGCGCTCGCAGATGCACCGGGCGATTCAAAAGCTGCGTCGGTTGCTCGATCCGCAGCCCATCGAACACGGCAAAAAGGAGTAGAACCATGGACCGTCCGCTTCATCACAACTCAGAAGACGATCCGAAGCGCGAGGAGGAAATCCGCGCCTACCTGCTTGGCGAGTTGCCACCGGAGGTCTCCGCCGCTTTCGAAAAACGAATCGAGGCCGATACCCGCCTTCGAAACGCGGTCGAGCAGACCGGGCAGTTGCTTGGCGACATCCGGCGATGGACTGAACAGGAAGCGCCCGGCGTCGAGCGGGCCGATCGATTGCCGATTCCTTCCCTGCCCCGACAGAAGGCACTAACTCCCTCGAAGGATTCCTTTTGGCGCCCTCTCTTGCACTCCTTTGCCTTTCGAGCCGCGGCTGTCACATTGGTCTTCGTCCTGGGATTTGCCCTCGGCCAATTCACCCGCTGGAATGGCGAAGCCATCCAGCGGGGCATCAAGGGCGCTGAAGGTGTGCGAGAAGAATCCGCGTCCGGTCAAGCCACTCAGGAAGCTCCCAAACCGGAATCCGACCGCCCTCTTCATCTTGCAACCGCTGTTAAGAGACAACCGCGTCCGGTTCCGGCAAGTCAGGTCACCCACTATGCCACCGAGCAGGACGGCAAGGTCATCATCGAAACGTCCCAAGGCAAAACGGGCGTGCGATCCACGTGGGTCGTCGACGCCGGTTTCTCCCTGGAAAACGCTACGACCGCTGAACGAGAGCGGGGGATATAGGCCAATGACAGATAAAATCCTTACAAATCACAGCCAGGAGGCAGTCATGAATCTTAAAAAGATCGGCATCGTTCTATTCCTGTCACTTTTTCTGCTCGCGCCCTTGATGCAAGCCCACTGCGATCAACAGGAACCGCAAATCTGGACGCTCTGGCCGGGCGAGTCCTGTTCCTGCTTTGGCATCCAGGTCACGAGGAAGGTCCCGGAGAAGGCGGCTGACCTGGTGGAGGCCGTGGGACGCCTCCATTTCATCGGACCGCAGAACGAGATCCGCGACGTGCCTTTGCCCATTCTCCTGAATGAATCAAGACAGATCATTGGCCAGGATAATTTCTTCGCCTATCTCGATGGCGTAATATTTTCGCAAATTCGGTTTGATAGCAATCCAAGACCCGATCAGAATATATCGGAGCTCCTTTCCAAGGGTGTTAGGATCAAGGCAAACGCTCAGCCGGATCGGTTTCATTTCGGAGGAGCGCCGACACTGTGGTCCGCCTTAGCCGTTTCGAACCTTTGTCCTCTGTCGCTGAACGAATGGCAGTTGACCCTTTCAGACGAGAAGGCGCCCTACCCCGGTGGGATGGATTTTCACCAACTCATCGCCTTTCATGAAGGAACGGGAGAAAAGATTATTTTCCCGGCAACACCCGGAGTGAACCGCCGATTCGGCCGCTTCAAAATCCAGGTCGGAGACTTCTGCGAAGTCACCCGAACCGTCTTGGTGGAGTTGCAGGCCGAGGCCGATCCAAGTGTCAAGGGCAAAGAGGCCTATGTTGAGAGTTTTCCTGTGGATTACAGAGACCTCTACTCCGACCTCCTTCAACGACTATCCACGGAATACGGCTTTGAAGTGGAATGGGTCGAGGTGGCGGGCGATCCCCGGTCCGTCACGTATGCGCGAAACTTGATGAATGGTATGAGTGGTTTCAACGTTGAGCGGCGCACGATTGAACAACTCGTCACGAAGCTTCTCTGGCATCGCCGCGAGCGCGATCGGAAACTGGAGTTCGAATGGACGGATGACACCCACCTTCGAGTCTGGGCCGCAAATTATGAAGCCCACTTGGCCGACGAGAAGGAACGGGCCGAACGTGAAGAGCATCGACGCCGATTGAAGGAGTCCTTCGAAGCGGACTACGCCCTGCTTCGTCGTATTTATCGGCCCCAGTCCATCAGCCTCGAAACGGCGGAAGGGCTCATCGCTCCGCTTCTGGATACTTACTATCTTTCGCTTTCCATGAGGGAAATCCTGAATTCAGACAAAATGGAAGCATGTTGGAAATACGATGACAACAAAAGTAGAAGTCGTACCATCCCGAATCTTGTTTCCGAGGAAAGCGTTCTTGCCGACCCGAAATCGGGAACCTTGATCGTTTCCGCAATCGCGCAGACTCACGAGAAAATCCAGGACGTCCTCCAGCGCACCGACCTTTTGCTGAACGAACAAATCCAGGCGGATTCCGCCCATCGCGAACGCTACGAATTGGGAATCGCCCTGCTTCGCGGCCGCTCCCAGGCGGACACGTTTGCGATCCGCTCCCCCTTTGACGGAACGATCGTCGAGGTCCTGACGTCCGGACAGAAGGTCAAAAAAGACGATATTGTCGCGCGTTTCGACAATTCCTCTGTCCTTCAGCGATACGAGGTCAGGAAGGCGGAACTCGCCGACTTGAAACTGAAGCTGGAAAACGCTTCCAAGCAATATGAACGAAGGGTCAAGGAGTCGGCCGCCGGCCGGGCACCCCAAACCGAAGTCGAAGAGGCTCGTGAGAAAGTCTCCTCGTTGGAAGTAGAATCAAAAAACAAGGAGAGCGAAATCGCGGAGCTGCAAAAGTCCATTGTAGCGCTCACGATTCGCGCGCCCCTTTCGGGCAAGGTCTTCACTGCGATCAACCAAGGGTACGTCCGGCAAGACGCGGTATTGCTGACTCTTCTACCCGATGAATCCCAGGATCCCTCCGAAACGAGTCGGCAAGTCGCCGAACACTATGGCATCTCAAAAGAGGATCTTGAACGCTTCGGCCTCACGAGCGTCAGCGAATTGGGCCGGGGCGGGATTTCCCTGATCGGCGAGCGAGGACCGGTAGGAAAAGCGACGCTATCGCTCGCCGAGGCCTATCAGTGCGAACTGGAGTTCCTCGATCTGCGAGGGCCTTACCTGATCGTCAAGGCGCGGCTTCGCCAGGTCGATTCGGGCAAAATCCTGATCGAGAATTCTCTCTTTCTCGAAGCAGGAAAACCATCCGTGCTTGGTCTGACCAACCTGCGCGAAGCGCTGATACTCGTCGTTCGCCTTCGGGGGGAAGGTTAGAGATTGTCCTTGTTCCAGTTCAATCCCTGGACTGTTCAAATGACGCCGCCTCGATGGGCGGCGTCTTCTTCTTTGATCGATCCAATTGCAGGGTGAGGAAGAGTAGCAGGGCGGTGCGTGTTCAATCAATTCCTCGCTCACCGGGAGAGGCAGACTTTCTTGCTCTGCCGCGGTGAGGGAGTAAGTGGGACAGTCCCTGACAGCCCTCAACAAAGCTGAGGAGCTGCCACAGCATATATGATCTGAATGTGAAGGACTGAAGTCCTTACTACAGGTTTCCACACACTGCGCAAGATAATCGATGCGGGCGGGGACGCCTAGGGTACAACCCCATCTCCTCCCATCTAGTCTCCCCGATGAGACTGTGATATATCTATTTCAATCGACTGATCAGGAGTGTCCCGTCATGAAACGAACAAAGGTGGCGCAGATTCTGGCCGAAGGCACGCCCAAGCCCGAGGTTTTCGTGCAAGGCTGGGTGCGCACCCGCCGCGGATCGAAGAAGGTTAACTTTATCGAACTCAACGACGGCTCCACGGTCAAGAACCTCCAGGTCGTCGCGGACGGCGCATTGGAGAACTTCGAGGACGTAGGCAAGTTGTCCACCGGCTGCTCGATCGCCGTCCTCGGGCGGCTGGTTCAGTCGCCCGGCAAGGGACAGGCGCTCGAACTCCAGGCCTCGGAGGTCCTCATCTACGGCTGGTCCGATCCTGAACAATACCCCCTTCAGAAGAAGGGCCACTCGATCGAGTTCCTCCGGCAGATCGCTCATCTTCGACCTCGGACGAATACTTTTTCCTGCGTCTTTCGTATTCGAAACGCTCTGGCGTATGCCATTCACCGGTTTTTTCAAGAGCGCGGATTTGTCTACGTGCACACGCCGATTATCACCACCAGCGACTGCGAAGGCGCGGGCGAGATGTTTCAAGTCACTACCCTGGACCTGGGCCGCGGTCCCCGCTCCGGGCCGGGGGAAAATCAGCCGGTCGATTTCAGCCGGGACTTTTTCGGAAAACCGGCCTACCTGACCGTCAGCGGGCAATTGGAGGGCGAGCTGTTCGCCCTGGCACTCGGGGAAATCTACACCTTCGGACCGACGTTCCGCGCCGAGAACTCCAACACGCCGCGCCACCTGGCCGAGTTCTGGATGGTGGAACCCGAGATGGCCTTTTACGACCTCGAGGACGATATGGGCCTGGCGGAAGCGTTTCTGAAATCGATTGTCGGCGACTGTCTCGGTCAATGTGCGGACGATCTCGCCTTCCTTCAAAGCCGCTATCAGGAGGATCTGATCGAAACGCTCGAGGGCGTCGCGCGAAGCGAATTCGTGCGGATCGATTACAGCAAGGCGATTGACGTTTTAAGGCAGAGTGGCGAGTCGTTCGAATATCCCGTCGAGTGGGGACAGGATCTTCAGACCGAGCACGAACGCTATCTTAGCGAAAAAAAGTTCCAGAAACCGGTTATCGTCTACAACTACCCGAAGGCGATCAAACCTTTCTACATGCGTGTCAATGACGACGGGCGGACCGTCCGGGCGATGGACGTGCTCTTTCCCCGCATCGGCGAGATCATCGGCGGCAGTCAGCGTGAGGAACGTGAAGAGACGCTCCGCCATCGGATCGCGCAGATCGGACTGAATGAAGAAGACTACCGCTGGTATCTCGACACCCGGCGCTTCGGCTCGGCCCCGCACAGCGGCTTCGGCCTTGGCTTCGAGCGCTGCCTTCAGTTCATCACCGGCATGGCGAACATCCGCGACGTCATTCCCTTCCCCCGCGTCCCGGGCAACGCGGAGTTTTAGAAAATCGCTTCTAGCCAAGGGGATTTTACCTCTCGAGCAGATCGACCATCGCTCGATCATTCCGCCTCGCCGCAATGGACAACGCCGTCTGGCCGCGAATATCCCGCGCCTGCGGATCGCCCCCCCCTCGGAGATACAATTCGACGAGGTCGGTCCGGCCCAACAGAGCGGCCCGGTGAAGCGGCGTTTGCCCCTGCTTGTTGACCGCGCTGCCATCCGCTCCCCGGTCCAGGAGATGCTTGACCAAAGAACGCGAGATCTCACCGCCGATTTGGTGGAGAACCGTACTATCCGCCCGCGTTCTTGCCCGAACGTTCGCTCCAAGCGAAATGAGCGCCCGAGCGGTATCATTCTGATTTTGCATCAAGGCAAACATCAGCGGCGTTCGACCGTTCCAGACACCCGCCTCAAGGTCCGCTCCGGCCTTCACCAGGGCATCGACAAGACCGTACCGCCCGTGATAGGCCGCAACGTGCAGCGCCGTCCATCCTTCGCGATCCCGCGCGTCGATCCGTCCGCTTGCGTCGGCCAGAATCGCTTTCGCCTTTACCCGGTCGTCCGCCAGGACCGCCTGATGCAGATTGCACGGCGAACCGGCGTCCAGAAGTGTTTTCACAATTCGCCGCGAAGAGGGTTCCTCGTAAAGATGATTTCTGTACGCAAGATCCACCGGGAAATCGCCTTCGTCGATCTTCAAGTCGAATCGAGCGCCCTTTCCCAACAGCGCTGTAACGTCGGTTGCCGCGGACGCCCGTGCGGCGAGATGAAGAGGCGTCCACCCGTCGTCGCCCCGAGCGTCCACCGCGCAGCCGCTTTCTATGAGAAAGCGCACAAGCGTCGCCTCTTGCACCGCAGCGTCCATACACGCATGGTGCAAGGGCGTGCGGCCGTGTCGATCGCGCGCCGCCCCGTCCGCGCCGGACTCGACCAGGAATCTTGCCGATTCGCTTTTGCCCCTGGCCGCCGCCAAGTGCAGCGGCGTTTCGCCCTCGCCGTTCGGCGCGTTGATATCTTTCATGCGAGCTGCCAGATATTGCGCCACCGCATTCCGCCCGGAAGCAGCAGCGAGATGCAGCAGCGTATTGCCCTGCTCATCGGTTTGATCGATCGAGGCGAAACAGCCCAAGTGTCGCTTAACGTCGGCCAGGTCTCCCTTGGCAACCGCTTCGCCAATCGAAGCCCACCGGGGAAATCCATGCTTCAAAGGAAGGACCGTCAGACGACCATCCACGCCGAGAACAATAAACAGGCAAACCGCCGCCAAAATCCCCCCCAGCGACCATTTCAACCATCCCCTTCGGTTCATGTTCTGTCCCCGGGTCACGAGCACCGGAAGCAAGTTATTCGGGGGTGACCAGTTTCATCCGTTCATCGTAGATCAGCCGAGACAGCTCTGCAATGGTTTCGATGCCGTCGTTGCCCTGCTGGAGACCGTCGGTCAACAGCGCCAGGTAGTAAGTGGCGGAAGGCGCGTACACGATCCCGGCATCGTGCCGGACGCCTGAAATCGCCCCGGTCTTGTGGCCGACTCGCACGCCGTCAGGCAATTTCGCCGGGATCATATCGTTATATTCCTGCTCCAGCAGGATTCTTCGCATTTCAGCGCAGGAGGCTTCGCCGGCGGCGCGATTCGTCTCGATCGCCTCGAACAAAACGGTTAGATCGTGAGCCGAAAGACGATTCGACACTCCCGCTTGATAGGCCGGGATGTCCTGCACGCATCGCAGCACCAGCGCGGTCTTTGCGCCGAGCGCCCGGGCGGTGGCCGTTATTTTCCGTGAACTGCAATATTCGATCAGCAAATTGGTCGCCAGATTATCGCTGACGACAATCATCTGTTCGATCAGTTTCAGGATCGGTTCTTCCTCGCCGATCCGGCTCGTGATGTACTCGCGTCCATCGCACTCAAAGGTCGAATCGTCGATCATGCTGTGAAAAATCGGGTCGACAACGATTGGATCATCGAGGGCCAGGCCGTCGCCTTCCGATTGCCGGAACACCTCGATCATCACGGGCACTTTCATCGTGCTGGCGGCATGAAAAGTCTCCTCGCCCAGGTGCTCGACCTGAAGCGACAGCGTCTTGTCCTTGAATGATAAAGCGATGCGGCAATCCAGTTCCTTCTCCTTGTCCTGAACCGCTTTCAAGACGTTCTCTTGGAATACCCGATACGCCTCTTCGGACTCCATCTCGCTCTCGCTTCCCGGCTCCACGGCGAAGGGCGATAGGGACAACCCGAGAGCCCAGATCAAACCCGCCAAACAAAGTATCCCCCGTCTCATGGTTCACGCTCCTCGAGGTATTGGGTACTATCTTAGCCTTTTTGGACATTCGTGGGAAGGAAAAAAAAGGGCGCCCCACTCCCGGAGAAAAACGGGCTCGCGCCGCCATCGTGGGGGAGGGCAAACGCTCAAGCTCAATCGGCTTTTCGCGATGCGGTCGATAAGCGAAGTAGGGCCCGGTGCAAGGCTGCGCGGGCGCGGGCAAGGTCGATTTTTTCATCCGTTCGAGCGCGCTCCAACCGCCGCTCGGCCCGCTCGCGCGCCTGCCGGGCGCGCTCCACGTCGATCTTGTCAGCCAGCTCGGCGTTGTCCGCCAGGACCGTCACCTTGTCCTGCAAGACTTCAACCACCCCGCCAAAAACCACCGCTTTGG
>Ga0272444_10003788_pt1 | contig 13520 bp, 8 predicted proteins | sample SSMForm13_FD_201033 | JGI IMG/M metagenome (GOLD analysis project Ga0272444, IMG submission 201033) | Marine sediment archaeal communities from Little Sippewissett salt marsh, Falmouth, MA, United States - SSM-Form-13 | ecosystem: Environmental > Aquatic > Marine > Wetlands > Sediment ...
TCAATATACCTTAATTTGAGATTTTTTTCATCAATATCAAGTGACTACCCAAATTTTTTACCATATTCGCAATTTGGGCAAATTCGCCATTTCTGAATAGTAACGACATGGTGTCCATCCAGAAATAGGAAAATTTGTTCGAGATCAAGGCGCACCAAAAATTTTACCACAGGTATATGAGTGATATTCCGAGGATAAAATTTTTGGTGTAACGCCGATATCGGGCAAATTAGCCATTTCTGGATGGACACTACCGGGATTCAGGAAAAATCAGCCCATACCCGTTTTCACTGTGCAGGGATTTGTCCAGGCCATCGTACTCACCCTGCTCATCAATTCGAAAACCGATACTCTTCTCGATCAACAGGCAAATGATCAGCGTTCCCACGGCCGCCAGGGCGATTGTAACCCCCATGCCTTTCAACTGGACCAACAGTTGATCCCAGCTGGACCATCCAGCGATGTTTTCCCTGGCCGCCGCCATCCAGCTGTCACGGATAAAAAAGCTGAGCAGCAACACCCCCAATCCGCTGCCGACGCCATGAATACCGAAACAATCCAGACTGTCGTCATACCCCAGCTTGAGTTTGGCGTTGAGCGCCAGGTAGCAGATGACCGAGGACAGCGCACCCAAAATGATGGCGCCACCGGGCTGCACGACCCCGGCGGCAGGCGTAATCACCACCAGGCCGGCCAGAATTCCGGAGACAAAGCCCAGAGAGGTGACTTTTTGGAAGGCAAAGGCCTCGATCAGCATCCAGGTCAAGGCGCCACTGGCCGCGGACACCTGGGTCATGGTCAAGGCTCTGGCCGTGTCCAGACCGCTCTGGACTGTGGATCCGGCATTGAAACCGAACCACCCCACCCACAACAGGCCGGCCCCCATCATGGTCATCACCAGGTTGTTGGGTGCCATGGAGGATTTCGGATACCCCTTGCGCGGTCCCAGGTAAATGGCCACCACCAAGGCACTTATCCCGGCGGAAACATGGATCACCAGTCCGCCGGCCAAATCGATCACACCACTGGCGCCGCTGTTGAACAGCCAGCCGTCGGCCGCCCAGATCCAGTGGCACAGCGGGCAGTATATGAAAAGAAACCAGAGAACAATGAAAAGGGTGTAGCCCTTGAAATAGACGCGTTCGGCCAGGGCCCCGCTGATCAGTGCCGGTGTGATGATGGCAAATTTGCCTTGAAACATGGCCAGCACGTATTCAGGTACGCCGTTGGTGATGGTCTCATCGATCCCCCGAAGCAGAAAGTAATCGCCGCTCCAGCCCACGAATCCACCCAGAATACTGTCGCCAAAGGTCAGAGCGTACCCGCAAACCACCCACAGTACACCGATAATCGAAATGGAGACGAAACTGTGCATCATGGTCCCCAAAACATTTTTTGTCCGCACCAGGCCACCGTAGAACATGGCCAGTCCGGGCACCATGAGCAGCACCAGTGCCGTAGAGATGAGCATCCAGGCCGTCGTTCCCGTGTCCACGACAGTTGGATCGGCGGCCAAGGCAACGCCGGCGGAAAGAAAAACCGAAAATGCCAAAATTGCAATTTTTAACAAAAACCTCATCAATCCTCCTCTTTTCCTTTTCGACTGTTAAAAATGAGTATGGCGGGGGGAGATGACACAACGCACCGCAAAAACCGGCGGATCAGTTAAAAATCCGCAACAATTGTGTCAACCGGGCACTGACATGCACACTACATACCCTTTTGCAGATCATTGTTAACATGCTAATTCGACAGTGAATTTTCGACAATTGAGCATGGACGGCAGATTAAATATTACAAATTTGAAAATTTTTAGCCATTTGCGAGACAAATTTGTATTTAATAATAATAACTTAGCATAATGGCAAAAAGTAATTACAACTGATCACCGTCCTTCTTGATTGGATTCGCCAGGGCATGCCAGGACAAAACAGCGCCACCCAGACCGGCAGAGGGAGGCAAGAAAAGGAGGGATAGTCGGGTGCCCGGTAATAAGCGTAGGATGGCCACGCTGGTTGTCAACATATTGTCTAATACTGTTCCAGTGACGCCCACCGGTTTTTTTATTCCATAAATTGTAGCCAGTTATCATTATTGACAAACCCTTTTCGGCAATTACTGTAGGATTGTTAAATATTAGACAAAAAATAGACAAATATCCCTGGCCATTGACGGATAAAGGGATGAATGACCCGTACAGCCAAAACGGTAGGATGGGCTCAGCAATGAATACCAATCTGAACCGAAACATTGCCCCAAAACCCCGCATTACGTTATCGGGAACAGACCTTGACCGTCTTTTCCAGGTCAACGGCACCCAATCGGTGCCGGTTCTGGCCAAGCGTACGGGCGTGTCCTACATGCTGATCTATAATATTGTTCACCGGCGGGTACGCTCAGTCAGTTATCGCCACTATACGAGACTTTTTGGCGGCCCTCCGCCCGCCCAGGCCCCCCTGAAAGTCGATGGCCGGATTTTCAGAAACATGGTCGATTTATGGCTCTATCTCAATGACGGGTTAACGCGTGCAGATCTTTTTCGAGAGCTTCATGGACTGCCGGCATCCCATAAAGTCGACCATCGCCTTTTCAACGGCAAAACCAAGGCCGTCAACGGCAAACTCGTACACGCCATGCAGCAAAAATTCGCCCAGGCAGGCATTGATGAACCACTTCTGAAACAGTGGCTGGATGAATTTTCGGCTCTGTCTCCCGCCAGCCGCGTGCCCTATACCCAGATTCGACCGACGCTGGTTTATCTGCAAGAAAAGCTGGACCTGCACCCCACATCGGTACTCAAGCAGTCCGTTACCCGGTATGAATCCGGAGCACTCAAAAGCGTGCCGATACACATCGCCGAGCATGCCGAAGCGCTGAGAAAGGCCACTGAAAACGTTCTCCAAACGGACAGCAGGATGGATATAGACCGGTTGCGGGCGTCTGTGCTCGGCGGAAAAAACGGTTACACCCTGTATGCAGACATTCGAGAAGCGTTGAGGTTTGTCATCGACAATGGCGGACGCGGCGCCAAATACTTTCTCGGCCGAAGCCTGTGGACATACGAGCAGGGCAACGCCAAGTACATTGCCAACTGGCGGGTCCGCAAAATTCTTGATGCTTGTGATGCAATAATCCGACAAAAACCGACCCTGGCGCTGTCGGTTCTACCCCGATCCCGGCAGGGTCTGCATGTCCGGCCCTTGCTTGATGTGCTGCACGGCCGGACCAGCCAGTTGCTTTGCCAAAAAGACGGTATCGATCTTGAAAAACAGATCCTGCGACCGTCCCACCGGCGCGATGAGTACGGCAACCCCTACCACGGTTTTACGCCATTCGAGATGGCTTCACAGGTATTGGGCATGCGACGCAGGGCCTTTGACCTGATGGTCACCGAAAATCGTGAAATTTTCAGATCCGTGGGCCGATTTTCTCAGCGTTGGTACCTCTCGGATCTGTACTTGCGTGAGCTTTCCGGGAAGGAAAACTTCAAATTGGTCCTGGCCAAATATGAATGGATGGCCCGACACCGGCATCGCCGGCAGCCAGCGCCCGGTACCTGCTTCAATTAAAATCGCAATCAAGGGGGGTGTTGCACGCAACGCCGGTTTCGATTATAGTCAGGGCTCAGTCGGCGGCATTCCATCATCAACCTCAACGACACCCGCTTGATGCGACAGCATTTCCATGGAATCAAACCCTTCGATCACACCCCATATGCCATCAGCCACTGCCCTGCCCCATGAAAATCCCGTGTCGATTCAGGCACGCGGCCTGACCCGTATTTACCAGATCGGTACGGTGCAGGTCACCGGCATCAGGGACATCGACCTGACGGTTCCCAGCGGCCAGCTGGTGGTGCTTAAAGGTAACAGCGGATCGGGCAAAAGCACTCTGCTGTCCCTGATGGCGGGACTGGACCGGTTGACGGCCGGACAGTTGACCGTGGCCGGCCATGACCTTGAGCGCTGCAGCGAAACCGAATTGACCGAATTCAGAAGAAACACGGTGGGCGTGATCTTTCAGGCCTTCAACCTTTTGCCCACCCTCAGCGTGCTGGAAAATGTCTGCCTGCCAGCGCTGTTGGCCGGCCGGGCTTACCATCAGGTGCGCCCTAAAGCCAAAGCGCTTTTGGAATGGCTGGGGCTTACCAAACGCATCGATCACCAGCCCCATCAGATGTCAGGCGGTGAAATGCAGCGCACGGCCATTGCCCGGGCCCTGATCAACGATCCGGCCATGGTACTGGCCGACGAACCCACCGGGAACCTGGACTCGGGTAATGCCGGCAAGGTCATGGCGCTTTTGGCCGATCTCAACCGCCGGTTCGGGCGGACCGTCGTGGTGGCCACCCACAGCAACCTTGCCGATGCCCACGCCACCATGATGCTGCGGCTGAAAGACGGGCGAGTTGTCTCGTGAAAGTAAGTGGCAGGCAGATACGGGAAACGGTGCGTCTGTTTGTCTGGTTCAGCCTGCGGCACCTGCGCAGCCACCCGATCCGGGCCATTGCGGTGCTTTTGGGCATCGCCCTGGGAGCGGCCGTATTCACCAGCGTGCGGCTATCCGTGCATGCCACCCTGGACGCCTTTTCAAGCAGTATGGATCGAATCACCGGCAGCAGCGATATCTGCCTGGTGCAGCCCGGCGGCCGGGTACCCGACACGCTGGTGGCCAAGCTCATGCGTCACCCGGCGGTGCATCGCGCATCGCCGATTCTGACTACCTACGTCCAGCCGGCAGGCCGTGAAGCACCGTTTCTTTTGATCGGCTTAGACCCGGTTTTGGACCGCGGCCTGCGTGACTGGCAAACCCCATCGACGGGTAAAGACCAAACCGCCGACTGGACCGGATTGATCGCCCGGCCGTATAGCCTGCTGATCGGGAAAAAATTAAGTGAGACATTTGGCTGGCGGACCAACGCGCAGATTCGCCTGACGCACCCGACTCGTACGGCAACATTCAACGTGCTGGGCATTCTGGATGCAAAGGGCCTGGCCCTGGTGGAAGGCGGACGCATCGCCCTGTGTGACATCGCCACCTTCCAGGAATTCACCGGCCTTTTCGGCCAAGCCGACCGCATCGATCTGAAGATAGTGCCCAATCCACCAGCCGGGACCCGCACCCAATTACAATCGCTTTTACCCGCCACCGTGGTCATGCAGGCCCCCACGCAGACCCGTGAAACCGGTCAGGGCATGATCCGGGCCTACCAATTCAGTCTGACCTTCCTGAGTTTTATCTCACTTTTCGTGGGCATGTTTCTCGTTTATAGTCTGGTGGCCCTGGGCGCTGCCGCCCGTCGGCGCGAGTTGGCGGCCATGCGCGCCACCGGTGCGGCTAAAGGCCTTGTTTTCAGTCTCTTCATGGGCGAAGGCGCCCTGGTCGGCCTTATCGGCTGGCTGTTGTCCCTACCCATCAACAGCCTGCTGGTGCCATACCTGCTGCCGGGTGTAAGCCGCACGGTTTCCGAGCTTTTTGTGCATGTGCATGTGGATCGCCTGACCTTGAGCGCGTGGGAAATCCTGCTCTCTTTTGGCGTGACCCTTGCCGCAGCAACACTGGCCGCCCTGCAGCCGGCCCGGGAAGCCATGCGGGTGGCGCCCCGCGAGGCCCTGGAGGTGGCGCCCACGTCACTTCTTCAGCCACGGTCAGTCCGGCGCATGACCATCATCGGCGCCGGTTTGCTAGCCATTGCCTATCCCGTTTCCCGGCTGCCCAGCCTCCCGGCGGTCTCGCTGCCCGGTTATCTGGCGGCACTGCTGCTTTTTGTGGGATTCTCCCTGCTGGCGCCAGGGCTGCTGCGGCAATTCGGCCGCCTGCTGGCCCCGCGACTTTTGCACCGCCGCGACCCATCGGCCTTTCTCGCCGCAAGCTACCTCAGACAAAGCGGTGTGCAGACGGCTGTGAGCGTCGGCGCCCTGATCACGGCCGTGGCCCTTTTTACCTCCCTGGTGGTGATGATTCACAGCTTCCGCAGCACCGTGGCCCTGTGGGTACAGCAAAGTCTTGCCGGTGATCTTTACATCCGGCCCAGACTCGACGCCCTCAACCATCACCGCAACCTGTTGCCCAAAAAATCTGCAGATGCGGTTCGAGGGCTTCCGGGTCCCGTTGCACGATCTCCCATGCGCCGCATGGAGCTTCGCGTGGCCGGTCATCTGCATCTTTTCGAAGCCATCGATCATGCAGCCTATACAATGCGCAACCATTACATCTGGATGGGGGGTGACATCCCGCGGATCGAAGCTGATCTGATCGACGGAAAAGGGGTGGCCGTCTCGGAGGTCTTCTCCAATCAGACCGGCCTGGGCCCAGGGGATCGCTATGTCGTCACCATTGCCGGGAAGCGTCTGGATGTACCGATCCTGGGCGTTTTTCGAGACTACCGCACCCAGGGGGGCATCGTCGTCTACTCGCTGAGTCATTACCAAAGGCAATTCGGCGACCGATCCTGGAGCGGGGTGCAGGTCAATTTTGGCGGCCCTGACGTTGACTTGCGAAAAAATCTGGATCACGTAAAATCAACGCTTATAGCCTGTTGTGGGGATACCCTTGAAATGACCGAAGGCGTCAGCCTGCGCCGGGAGATTCTGCAGATTTTTGATGAAACCTTTGCCATCACGACGGTGCTGCTGTTGATTGCCCTGGTGGTGGCCGCCCTGGGGATTGCCACCACCCTGGTCGTATTGGTCCTTCAGCGCCAGGTACAGATCAACACGATCCGGGCCATGGGCGCCGGCGTAGGCCAGCTGCGGCGCATGATCGTCTGGGAAGCCAGCCTGATCGTCATAACAGGTCAAGCCGCCGGTATAGCCTGCGGATTTATCCTCTCGGTCCTGTTGATCTTCGTTGTCAACCGGCAGTCCTTCGGCTGGACCTTTCTTTACCGGGTCGACTGGTCGTCCCTTTGCTGGGCCCTGCCGCTGATTTTCGTGACGGCCCTGTTGGCAGCCCTGCCCGCGGTGAATCTGGCGTTGAGCAGCTCACCGGCCATGTTGCTGCGAGGAGGCAGCCGTTAATGATATCAAAGCGCATGTTCATCAAACCACCACACCAGCGACATCGCCTGTTGGGAATCATCCTGCTTGCTATGCTCATCACTGTTTGCCCAGCCACGGCAGGCGACGGATACGAAGAGATTACCGGTCCCTGCCATCTGGCTTTTCCCAAAGATCACGGCCCTCACCCGGCCTACCGCACCGAGTGGTGGTATTATACCGGCAATCTGACTGACGCCCATGGGCATCGGTTCGGTTTCCAGCTCACGTTTTTCCGCAGCGCCCTGAAGCCCCCCACGAACCGAGACAAGTGGCCCAAACCAGCATCGGATTGGCGTACCGATCAAATCTATCTGGCCCATGCCGCCCTCACAGACATCGACTGCGGTCGTCACCTGCAGGCCGAACAAACAGCCCGCGCCGCCCTCTCTCTGGCTGGTGCCGACCAGACAGATTCGACCACCACCATCCACCTGAATACCTGGCAGGCGATTATCAAACCGGGCAATCACCATCTATCAGCCAACACAGCGGATTTTTCATTTGACTTGAATCTGGCGCCGGCCAAACCGCCGGTCGCCCATGGCGACTGTGGATACAGCCGCAAGGGACAGTCACCGGAACAGTCCAGTTGCTACTACTCTTTCACCCGCCTTGAGGCCACCGGCCACCTGACCGTCGCCGATAAGCGATATACAGTGCAAGGAACGGCCTGGATGGATCACGAGTTCAGCTCCGCTCCCCTGGCACCGGGCATCGCCGGCTGGGACTGGTTCAGCATTCAACTGGACGACCAACGCGACGTCATGCTTTACCTGATGCGGCAGACCGATGGAACAATGAATCCCGCCTCCAGTGGCACCATCGTTCTGCCGTCGGGCCGGACCCGGCACCTGAAACTTGATGAATTGCAAATCAAACCACTCGCCTATTGGACCAGCCCCAACAGTGGTGCACGTTACCCGGTAAAATGGCGAGTATCCATCACCTGCCTGGCAATGGACCTGACCATTGAGGCCAACCTTGAAAACCAGGAAATGCGCACACCGCAAAGTACGGATGTAATCTATTGGGAGGGCAGCGTAAAGGCAAAGGGGACACAAGGGGATGCAACTGTCAGTGGTGCCGGATATGTGGAACTGACCGGTTATGCCAAACCGTTTGATGCCCCCATGTAACACCCAAAGTTACATAAAAAGACGGCCAAACGAATGGACAGGCCACATTCCACTTGGCCCAGCAACCAATCAATACTATGATATGTGGAAGTTTGCCAAATTTATATTGCAAGTGTTTGCCAGACATTGCCTCAGGTCGGCCACACGCAGCGGAGAATCCAATTGCATGACACTTCAATTTTGGTTTCGTAGAAGCACCTTGAAAAAAGAAACGCTGATCGGCACTGCACGCCCCTTCATCGTGGTGATGTGATGGCGGATCAATACAAGCAAAAGCCCCCTTTGCACACGGAGGCGCCGAATTTGCTGGATGTCGACCGGGCCGTGACGCGCCTGGCGGGAAAACTATGGATATATTTAAGGATACTTGAGCAGTTTGTTACCGATTGCAGCGGCTTTACAGAATCGATGGGCCAGTGCCTGGCCAAGCAGGACCGTAAAGGGGCCATGCGGCTGGCCCACAAAATGAAGGGTGCGGCGGGACAGACGGGTGCAAAAGCCCTGTATGAAATGGCGCCCGAATTGCAGAAGGTCGTGGGCACACAGCCAATCGACATCGCATTGGAAAAACTCGCCGAGTTTGAAAAACGTATTCAACAGACCGTTGCCGCCATAAACGTTTTTTTGTTATCACAAGGTGTTCAGACAGCTCCCGATCCCCAACCATTGAGTGAACCGCCAAAAATACCACCGGATGATTTTCTGGAGAGCATCCAGCACCACGCTTTAAAGGGACGATTTTCCCAGCTCGAACGTATCATCAACGACCTGGAAGGTAAAGACCGAGATTTCGCGGTGTTTTGCGAGGTGATCCGAAAGCATATTCGCAATTATGACGAAGCGGCCATTGCCGCCTATATCGATCGATGGAGATGACCATGGGTGCAAGACCTTCAAAGGGAACGATCCTGGTTGTCGACGATGACCTGTTGATCATTGACATGCTACGCTCCTGCATTGAGGATCAAGGCTATGACACGATCATCGCCACCTCCGGGGAAACGGCCATCGCCCGTGCGGAACAGAACACCACCGATCTGATTTTATTGGACGTTGTCATGACGGGCATGGATGGTTTTGAAGCCTGCCGACGCCTCAAAGCCAGAAAGAAAACCCGTTCCATTCCAGTTATTTTTATGACCGTCTTGGCTGACACGGAAAATATCGTCAATGGTTTCAAGGCCGGGGCCGCAGATTATGTCACCAAACCGATTCGAATCCCGGAGCTCTTGGCGCGGATTCAGACCCAGATTGAATTGCGGCGCTTTCAGGCAGCGCTGAGCGCCAAGAATCGAAAGCTCAAGCAGGAAGTGGGAAAACGCCTGCAGATGGAAAAACAAATCCGGTTCCTCAACCAGGAACTGATGCGCACCCAGGAGCGGGAAAGGCACAAAATTGCCTACGAACTGCATGAAAAGGTCGCGCAGGACCTGGTTGCCCTGAAAATCATCGCCTCCGACATCTTTGACCACGAGCCGCCCCTGCCCGAAGAAAGGCACGAAAAAACCGCCGCCTTCACCAAAGGCTTGGAGACCATACTGCACAATATCCGAACCATGACCCATCAATTGCACCCACAGATGTTGGATATTTTCGGCATTGAGCGGTCGGTGGCCGCGTACTGCCAGGATTTTTCGGCCCAGCATGCGCTGCCGGTGGATGTGGATTGCGCCGGTTTTACCGATCGTCGGTTCGACATGGATACGGAAATCAATTTGTACCGGATCGTTCAGGAAGGACTCGATCATCTCGTCCAGTACGCAATCCCCGAGCGGGCCAAAGTTCGCTTGAATTTCGATGATGAACGGATTCTGCTGCAAATGGAAAATGAGGGGGGAGATGTTGCCTTTGATGACCGCGCCATTGAGATCACACCCGCCAACAGCCTGGGGCTCAGGCGCATGCAGGAACGCGCCCGCTTGCTCGGTGGCCGCCTGACCATCGAAACCCGTTCGGTACCGGGCAACCGGGTCGTCATCGATATCCCCGTCGGCAAGAAGAACTTCCAGGAGCCGGCAGAGTACTTATAGGGGCCTGTGTTTTGTTAGCCAACAATTTTAGGTCTTCAATCCCGGACAGACAAAAAAACAGGGACCATTTTGTCAGTGGTCCCTGTCGTTTAGATGGAACAATTAACCTTTGTTAACATTCAATATGTAAATGGGTGATGGGGCAACCCAACCCCCTTTTTCTTTGTCGGTAACTGGCCTTTTTCCCTATCCAACGTTACCGTCCCTGCAAAGTGGTCACAAAACACCCCCCACCACCGCCACCGCCGTCGTCGTCATCATCCGAGGCGGTGGTGAAGGTTTCATCGGTGCCGGTTACGGAACCCGCCTCATTCGTAGCAACGACACGGAAATGATAGGTGGTGCTATCGCTCAGCCCGGAAAGACTGGCCGTTACATTAACATCCGAGCTTCCGCTGCCGGCATCGGTGGCATCAGTCGTCGATCCATAGTTTGTATCCGTTCCATACTCAAAATAATAGCTTGTCGTGCTGCCATTCGGGTTGATGACAGCACTGATCATTGCGGAGCCAGAGCCAATATCCGACGCTGTCCCGGTGGTCACACTAGGGGGAGACGCAGCGCTGTGGTCGCTGGAAAGGGCCGTCCCTGCACTGATTTCATAACTTCCCGCTGCCGCCGTGCCATCAAGATGATTTACGCTGACAACCATTTCACCGGTCGGATCAATGTCTGCATTGCCGACAACGACAAACAGATATCCGGTCTTGCTTGCTGCCGTCGTCTTCAGATCGGCACTCGTTACCAAGGTTGAGCCATCCGACATGTAAACGCTAATTTCCGGTTCCATATCCAAGCCGATATTGAAAACCCGGACCACCAAATCCGCGCTTGTATCAATCTGTTTAATCTCAAATAGGTCCACGTCTCCGGCAAAATCGATCATACCCGGTGTGCTCGTGTTGTCGCCTTGTATCTCCGTTCCTGGTAGGGTATCGGAATGATCATCGCTTTGCACACTATCTACCGTTACCTGAAGCGTTGCATTTCGAACAAATTTTTCGGTGATCGACGTTGCCGCCGGTGCTTCTGGCATATCCCCATTCAAGTCGGGAGAAAAGAAGTGAGTTGGCTGGAAGCTTGTTGTTGTGGTCGTTGCCTGTCCGGCCGTATTGTCGATACTCACTCTAAAGGAATAGATTCCATTCCCTTCTGGATATCCCACCACTGCAGAGTAGACTCCGTCCCCTGCATCGGCATCACCGCCTTCTCCTTCGTCGTTCATATTGATGCTGGTTTCCGCCCCCGATGGAGCCTCCATAATGGCCGTCATATTGACACCGGTAATGGGCGTCCCTTGACTGACCGTGGCGGTCAGCACGATGGGATTCGGATAGCTCACCCTTCCCCCGTCTATTGAACTTACGGTAACATCATAGGTTCTGCCGGTTGATGGGATAGCGATTATATTAACCGTGGATTCGATATCTAAACCAGTGGTACTAATCATTTCCAATGTCCAGGTACCGTTTCCTTCCGTGGAGACGGTCATCTCGTCGATAGTCGCCACGGCACTGGTCGCCCCAGATTCTGCTGTGGCTGAGAATGTGGTTTCCACATCGGAGCCTGAGGGGCCTTTCAATGCCATCGTGAGGTCGCTGACATTGCCGGTGTAGCTGACGACAATGGTAAAGGACGACAGGGTGCTGTCGACTTCAAAATCGAAGGTTTGGATCGTTCCATCCGAAGGCACTGCCGAGGTCTCTCCCGCAATACTAACTGAATCGGAAACAGCCGTATTGGCAGCAAGGAATGCAGACTGAATATCGCTCAATGAGGTTGGCGAAAAGAAAAAGAGACCGTTGGTGTTTGACGCAAACCGTTGGAGTGTTTGAATACCGCTTGCCGTCAATCCGGACCCATAGCCAAAAGTTACCACAGGAACATCCGCTGCCAAATATTCTTCGGTGACCGATGTCTCCATGGAAGTGTCATACGTATCGCCATCGGACAAAACAAATACAACCTGGTTGGCATTGGTCCCATTGTTGCTTTGATAGGCCTTTAAATTGGTCAGCGCCTGACTGGCGGCGGAGAACATATATGTTGACCCCCCGGCAGATATCCCATCGATTGCTGCCTTGATCGTGCTTTTTACCGTATCGCCCGGATCAGGTATCGCCGTGATCGCCTGCAGTTGGTTATAGGAACTGGCAAACGTCATCACCCCCAAGGCAGTATGGCCGTCTTCGACCACGTCAACCAATGCACTGGCAGCTTGCTTGGCGTTGCTGATTTTCGTTCCTATCATACTCCCTGATCTGTCGATCACCACATTCATCTCGATATCTTCCTGCATCCAGATGATTTTGAGATTGGCCCGCGCTTGATCCTGTTGAGCAGGAAGCTCGGTTTTGATCCATCCATCGGCAGCCGTCGGCTCAAATCCGACCAGTGATGTGTAATGGGTTCTCTCGGGGAGCAATAACCGTAACAATCCCTTGGGATCGTCTGTTGTATCCCTGACCAGAACCTCCCAACAGCTGGCTTCATATGTCCGCCCTTGCGCGGTGTCTGCTGAATAGTTATCAGATGTGCTGTGGTTCAGCCAGTCCATATCCCCATTGACCGCATTCCATTGCATATTCATTATGGCGGGGATGACCGGCGAATCTCCCTTGCGGGGGCTGGTAAACCAGGTAATATAGGATTTCCCTTCATACTCATCGTAAAGTCCATAAACGTAATGGCCCCACTCATGGCCCAATGTGTACCCCGCCCCCTTTGGATTGGCGAGCATGTCGTAGTCCTGGCCCTGTCCTCTGCCTTCTGGAAAAATATCACCGAACATGATGCGTTTACCATCTACGCCAAAGCCGGAAATATTGGCCCTGGGCCATTCGCTTGCATTCCAAACAACATCCGCTCTGGCGCCCTGCTTGCCGTTGCGGAATATCCGGACCTTACCTAAATTATGACTGCCATTGGTCTGTTCATAGATAGCATCGGCCCATAGCCGGATTATCGCTTCATAATCCGACTGTTCTTCACTGCCGGTATCGTTATCCGGGTCATCATCTCCACTGGGATCATTGTAGAGCGATATAACGACATCGAAAACCGTTGTTGCACTGGTTGCGGCGATAGAATAATCAAGCGGTCCATAGCTGGGTACATTCCTTGATTTCGAATAGGGCGATGAAGCCGCCATTGCTCCAACGCCAAGCATCAAAATCAAGACGCAACCGCCAATACAAATGCACCACTTTCTAAAAACTGAGCTAAACGGTTTCAATCCCTGCATGACTAATCCTCCTCTGCTGCATTTCATTGTGATTTGATCATTGATAAACAAAAAAGAGTGTCTTGTAGGG
>Ga0272444_10003789_pt1 | contig 13520 bp, 15 predicted proteins | sample SSMForm13_FD_201033 | JGI IMG/M metagenome (GOLD analysis project Ga0272444, IMG submission 201033) | Marine sediment archaeal communities from Little Sippewissett salt marsh, Falmouth, MA, United States - SSM-Form-13 | ecosystem: Environmental > Aquatic > Marine > Wetlands > Sediment ...
ACAGCTCGAAGAAGGGCGGAAAATTACCACAAACCGTGCCTTACATGCAGCAAACAGGTGATTTCCCCGCTTGCCCGGCAGGTCGGCCGCTTGCTAGATTAACGCACCCTGAAAAGCCGCCCCGGCACTTTTCAATCGAAATTCACCCGCCCCATGCAGAAGGCGGGCTCGCCATTGGATGATAAAGCATGTTCCTTCGCCGTATTCGTGGACTCTTTTCTAACGACCTGTCGATCGACCTGGGCACCGCCAACACCCTGATCTACGCGCGCGACCAGGGCATCGTGCTCAACGAGCCGTCGGTGGTGGCGATCCGCCAGGACCGCGGGCGCGGCGGCAACAAGACGGTCGCGGCAGTGGGCGAATCCGCCAAGAAGATGCTCGGCCGCACCCCCGAGAACATCACCGCGATCCGGCCGATGAAGGAAGGCGTGATCGCCGACTTCACCGTCACCGAGAAGATGCTGCAGTACTTCATCCACAAGGTGCACGAGTCGAAGATCATCCGCCCCAGCCCGCGCGTGCTGATCTGCGTGCCCTGCGGCTCGACCCAGGTGGAGCGCCGCGCAATCAAGGAATCGGCGGCCGGCGCCGGTGCGCGCGAGGTGTACCTGATCGAGGAGCCCATGTCCGCGGCGATCGGCGCCGGCCTGCCGGTGGACGAGGCGCGCGGCTCGATGGTGCTGGATATCGGCGGCGGCACCTCCGAGGTGGCGATCATCTCGCTCAACGGCATCGTCTACTCCAGCTCGGCGCGCATCGGCGGCGACAAGTTCGACGAGGCCATCATCAACTACATCCGCCGCAACTACGGCACCCTGATCGGCGAGGCCACCGCGGAGAAGATCAAGAAGAAGATCGGCTCGGCCTACCCGGGCAACGAGGTGCTGGAACTGGAAGTGAAGGGCCGCAACCTGGCCGAAGGCGTGCCGCGCAGCTTCACCCTGACCTCCAACGAGGTGCTCGAGGCCCTGCAGGAGCCGCTCTCGGGGATTGTGGATGCGGTGAAGAAGGCCCTGGAACAGACCCCGCCGGAACTGGGCGCGGACGTGGCCGAGCGCGGCATCGTGCTCACCGGCGGCGGCGCCCTGCTGCGCGACCTGGATCGCCTGATCGAGGAAGAGACCGGCCTGCCGGTGATCATCGCCGAGGACCCGCTGACCTGCGTGGCCCGTGGCGGCGGCCGTGCCCTGGAGCTGATGGACGAGCGCGGCGGCGATGCCTTCACCGTCGAGTGACCGGGCACGCTGAGGATTCCTGCCGAATCCTCGGCGCCAGCGCCTAGCGGAGGAAACCACCATCAAGCCGATCTTTGCACAGGGCCCGTCGCAGATCACCCGGGTCGTGCTCGCGCTTGTCGTTTCGATCGTGCTGATGGTCATCGACCACCGCTTCTCGCAGCTGCAACAGCTGCGCAGCGCACTCGCCTTCGTCACCTACCCGCTGCATTTCCTCGCCGACCTGCCGGTCACCGCCAGCCTGTGGCTGCAGGAGGTGACCGCCACGCGCAGCCACCTGCTCGAAGATAATTCGACCCTGCGCGCGGAAAATCTCAAGCTGCGTGCCGAACTGCAGAAATTCGCCACCCTGCAGGCGGAGAACGTACGCCTGCGCAACCTGCTCGACGCCTCCTACAAGGTCGGCGACCGGGTGCTGATCGCGGAGCTCTCGGCGGTCGATCTCGACCCCTACAAGCAGCAGGTGGTGATCAACAAGGGCAAGGCCTCCGGCGTGTACGAGGGCCAGGCGGTACTGGATGCGGACGCGGTGATGGGCCAGGTCATCCAGGTCACGCCGCTGTCCTCGACCGTGCTGCTGATCACCGACCCCAGCCACTCGATCCCGGTGCAGGTGCTGCGCAGTGGCCTGCGCACCATCGCGGTCGGCTCCGGCCGCATCAACGAGCTGAACCTGCCCTACCTGCCGACCAACTCGGACATCCAGCTCGGCGACCAGCTGGTCACCTCCGGCCTTGGCGGCAAGTTTCCGCCCGGCTACCCGGTGGCCAAGGTGACGCGCATCAACCGCTCGCCGGACAACGCCTTCGCCGAGATCGTGGCCGAGCCGACCGCGCACCTCGACCGCAGCCGCGAGGTGCTGCTGGTATGGAGCGTGCAGCCGGAGACCGCCCTCGAGGCCGCGGCGGACACGGCGGCCGATGAAGACCAGCCGGAGCAAGAGCCATGAGCGGTCGCGGCGGCTGGATGGTCCTGCTCACCTTCCTGGTGGCCCTGCTGATGATGATCCTGCCGATGCCGGAATGGGCGCGGCCGTTCCGTCCGCAATGGGTCAGCCTGACCCTGATCTACTGGTGCATCGCGCTGCCGCACCGGGTCGGCGTGGGTACCGGTTTCAGCCTCGGCATCGCCCTGGACGTGCTCACCGGCACCCTGCTCGGCCAGCATGCACTGGGGCTGTCGCTGGTGGCCTTCCTCGCGGTGCAACTGCATGCGCGCATCCGCGTATTCCCGTTCTGGCAGCAGGCACTGGCGGTGCTGGTGCTGCTGGTGATCGAGCACCTGTTCGCCCTGTGGGTGATGGGCGCCACCGGCCAGGCACCGCCCGGGCTGCTGTACTGGGTGATCCCGCTGATCGGCGCCCTGCTGTGGCCCTGGGTGTTCGTCACCCTGCGTGACGTGCGTCGCCGCTTCAAGATTTCCTAAGGCGGGAAACCGGTGCAGATCAAGGACCATATCCGCGAAGAGCAGGCGTTCATCGGCCGCGCCGTGGCCGCCGGGCTGCTGGTGATCATCGCCCTGTTGCTGTTGGTCGGACGCCTGGCACAGCTGCAGATCGTCGAGCACGAGCACTTCACCACCCTGTCCAAGGACAACCGGGTCAAGCTGGTGCCGCTGCCGCCGACCCGCGGCCTGATCTACGACCGCAAGGGCCTGCTGCTGGCGCTCAACCGCCCCGCCTACAGCCTGGAGATGATCCCCGAACAGGTCGAGGACATCGACGCCACCCTGGCGCACCTGCGCGAGGTGATCGAGATCAGCGAGGAGGACCTGGAACGCTTCCACAAGCTGAAGCGGCGCAAACGGCGCTTCGACAGCGTGCCGATCCGCATCAACCTGGACCTGGCAGAGGCCGCCGGCTTCGCGGTGCATCGGCACCGCTTCCCCGGCGTGGACATCAAGGCGCAACTGCTGCGCCACTACCCGTTCGGCGAGAGCGCCTCGCACGTGCTCGGCTATGTCGGGCGCGTCTCCAAGCGCGACCTGGACACACTCGATTCGTCCAACTACGCGGGCACCTCGCACACCGGCAAGACCGGCATCGAAAAGTCCTACGAGGCGGTGCTGCACGGCGCGGTGGGCGTGCAGCAGGTGGAGGTCAACTCGGTCGGCCGGGTGGCGCGCATTCTCGAACATACCCCGCCGCTGCCCGGGCAGAACCTGCACCTGCACCTGGACATCGGCCTGCAACAGGTGGCACTGCAGGCGCTGGCCGACTTTAACGGCGCGGTGGTGGCCATCGACCCGTCCAACGGCGGGGTGCTGGCGCTCGCGAGCAAGCCCGCCTACGACCCGAACCTGTTCGTCGAGGGCATCAGCAGCAAGAATTACCAGGCGCTGCAGAAAGACCCGAACCGCCCGCTCTACGACCGCGCCCTGCGCGGCCAGTACCCGCCCGGCTCCACGGTCAAGCCGTTCATCGGCCTGGCGGGCCTGGAGACCGACCAGATCAGCTTCGACAGCAGCGTCTACTGCCCGGGCTTCTTCCAGCTGCCCGGGCACTCGCACAAGTACCGCGACTGGAAAAAGACCGGCCACGGCCCGATGGACCTGGACGCGGCCATCACCCAGTCGTGCGACGTCTTCTATTACAAGCTGGCGCATGACATGGGCGTGGACAAGCTCAGCGACTACCTGGCGCATTTCGGCTTCGGCGAGCGCACCGGTATCGACCTGGGGGCCGAGGCGCGCGGCATCCTGCCCTCGCGCGAATGGAAACGTGCCAACCGCCGCCAGCCCTGGTACCCGGGCGAGACCGTCATCATGGGCATTGGCCAGGGCTACTTTTTGAGCACGCCGCTGCAACTGGCCGCCGCCACCGCGGCGATCGCCAACGGCGGCACCTTTTACACGCCGCACCTGGTGGACTACCTGCAGTCGCGCGGCGAGGATCAGCAACAGCCGATCCCGCCCAGCGGCACCGCCATTCCGGTCAGCCAGGCGCGCAACTGGGACGATGTGCACACCGCCATGCTGCATGTCACCGAGGGGCTGCGCGGCACCGCCAAGCGCATCCGCAGCGAGCATTACCGCATCGCCGGCAAGACCGGCACCGCGCAGGTGTTCACGGTCAAGCAGGACGAGGAATACGATGAGGAGACGGTCGCCGAGAAGCTGCGCGACCATGCGCTGTTCATCGCCTACGCACCCGCCGAGGACCCGCAGATCGCGGTCGCGGTGATCGTCGAGAACGGCGGCCACGGCGGCTCGGTGGCGGCGCCGGTGGCGCGCAAGGTGATGGACGCCTACCTGCTGCCCAGGCTCGGCATCACAGCCGAAGATGGATCGGCCATCCCCACCGGCGCCATCGAGGGCGAGGAATGAACATGCTCCCGCTGCGCCCCCTCCCAGCCTCCCCCATCAGCGGGGGAGGGGCCACCGCTGCAACCGCACACATCCACCCCCTCCCCATCCGTGGAGAGGGACGGGGTGGGGCCTCTAGCACCGAGGAAACCCGCTGATGGCATTCGACCCGCAACAACTCGGCGATCTCACCCCTTCCGATCCGAACCGTCGCCAGGGCCTGCTCGCCGGCATCCACCTGGACCTGCCGCTGCTGGCCGGCCTGCTGGTACTGTGCGGCTTCGGCCTGGTGGTGCTGTACTCGGCCAGCGGCGAGAACCTGGCACAGGTGGAACGCCAACTGGTGCGGATCGGCCTGGCCCTGGTGGTGATGCTGGTGATGGCACAGATCAACCCGGCCGCGCTGCAGCGCTGGAGCCCGTGGGTGTACGCGATCGGCGTGCTGATGCTGGTCGGCGTGCTGGTGTTCGGCGAGGTCGGCAAGGGCGCGCAGCGCTGGCTCAATCTCGGGGTGATCCGCTTCCAGCCGTCCGAACTGGTGAAGCTGGCGGTGCCCTTGATGATCGCCTGGTTCCTCGCCGACAAGCCGCTACCGCCGAACTGGAAACGTCTGCTGGTAGCGGCTGTGCTGATCGTGGTGCCGGTGCTGCTGATCGCCAAGCAGCCGGACCTGGGCACCTCGCTGCTGGTGGCCAGCGCCGGTATCTTCGTGCTGTTCCTGGCCGGCATCGGCTGGCGCCTGATCTTCGGCTTTCTCGGCGCCGCCGCCGCGGCTGCGCCGGTGCTGTGGTACCTGATGCGCGACTACCAGCGGCAGCGGGTGCTGACCTTCCTCGACCCGGAAAAAGACCCGCTCGGCGCCGGCTACCACATCATCCAATCGAAGATCGCGATCGGCTCGGGCGGCGTCTACGGCAAGGGCTGGCTGAACGGCACCCAGTCGCAGCTGGACTTCCTGCCGGAGCGCCACACCGACTTCATCTTCGCCGTGCTGTCCGAGGAGTTCGGCCTGGTCGGCGTGGTCGCGCTGCTGGCGATCTACCTGTTCATCATCCTGCGCGGCCTGTACATCGCCAGCCGCGCCCAGGACACCTTCGGCCGTCTGCTGGCCGGGGCACTAACGCTGGTTTTCTTTGTCTACCTGTTCGTCAACACCGGCATGGTGACCGGTCTGCTGCCGGTGGTCGGGGTTCCGCTGCCGCTGGTCAGCTACGGCGGGACCTCGCTGGTGACCCTGATGGCCGGCTTCGGTATTCTCATGTCGATTCACACGCACAGAAAGTTGTTGCCCAGATGATCAGATTCAGCGCCTTTTCCCTCGCCCTGCTGCTCGCCGCGGGCAGCGCCCATGCCACCCCGGAGCGCCTGCAAGACGAATTCGTGCAGGACATGGTCAACAGCCACCAGTTCGACGCCGCCGAGCTGCAACGACTGCTGGAGGACGCGCGGGTGCGCAAGCCGATCCTCGAGGCGATCGCCCGCCCCGCGGAAAAGCGCCTCAACTGGGGGCAGTACCGCAAGATCTTCCTCACCAAGGACCGCATCCGCGGCGGCCTGAAGTTCTGGGCGGAGAACGAGCAGGCGCTGGCGCGCGCCGCCGAAGAATACGGCGTACCGCCGCAGATCATCGTCGCCATCGTCGGCGTGGAGACCCGTTACGGCCGCCACACCGGCAAGTTCCCGGTGCTCGACGCCCTCTACACCCTCGGCTTCCACTATCCGCCACGCGGCAAGTTCTTCCGCAGCGAACTGAGCCACTTTCTGCGCCTGGCACGCGAAGAGGGCCTGGACCCGCGCCAACCGGTCGGCTCCTACGCCGGCGCCATGGGGCGTCCACAGTTCATCTCCTCGAGCTTCCGCGCCTACGCGGTGGATTTCGACGGTGACGGCAAGCGCGACATCTGGGACAACAACGATGATGTGATCGGCAGCGTGGCCAACTACTTCGCACGCCACGGCTGGCGCGCGGGCGAGCCGGTGACCCAGCGGGTGCAGGGGGTCAACGGCGAACATGAAGCACTGATCGAGGCCGGCTACAAACCGCACACCACGGTCGGGCAGCTGCAGCAGACCGGTGTGCAGCTCAACGCCCCGCTGCCCGAGGCCCTGCAGACCAGCCTGCTGGCCCTGGAAACCGACAAGGGCATGCAACATTGGCTGGGGCTGCCCAACTTTTACGTGATAACCCGCTACAATCACAGTCCACTGTATGCCATGGCGGTGTTCCAGCTCAGCGAGGCCATCCATTCGCTGCGCACCCGCACCGCCCAGGTGGATTAGCCCGGATGTTGCACCAGTCGCACAACGCCGGGCATGCAAGCTACTATTCTTACGGTGAAAATCATAAGATTGCTTGATATTTGCAGGATGGCGGTTTGGCCGCGGCGTTGCTCTACCCCGATTCCGGCGGTTTTTTCGCTCGCTCTCGGGATGCCGGCGCAACATCCGGGCTAGGTGACTGATGAACAAAGGCTTTTGGTCTTCTGAACGGAAATCGGGCGGACTCGGCGGCAGCCGCATCTTCGGCGGCGCCCTGCTGCTGACCGCGCTCGGCCTGCTCGGCGGCTGCGGCGGGGGCGGTGGCGTGCATCATCGCGACAGCGCCCCGGCCGGCTATCCCGACCTGAGCCACACCCCGGACGCGGTGCCGCGCGCCGAACCCTTCGCCCGCGCCAACCTGCGCCCGTACACGGTGTTCGGCCGGCGCTATGTACCGATGCGCAGCAACGCCGGCTATGCCGAGCAGGGGGTCGCCTCCTGGTACGGGCGCAAGTTCCACGGCAACAAGACCGCCAACGGCGAACGCTACGACATGTACGCCATGACCGCCGCGCACAAGACCCTGCCGATCCCCAGCTACGTCCAGGTGCGCAACCTGGAGAACGGCCGCAGCGCGGTGGTGCGGGTCAACGATCGCGGCCCCTTCCACGGCAACCGCATCATCGACCTGTCCTACGCCGCGGCCAGCAAGATCGGCATGCTCGGCAAGGGCACCGCCCTGGTCGAGGTGACCGCCATCGATCCACGCCAGCCGCAGCGCACCCTGCGCGTCGCCTCCAATACCCCGCGGCTGGAGGCCGGGCGCAATGCCCGCATCTACCTGCAGGTCGGCTCGTTCGGCGACCACAACAACGCGCGTCGCCTGGCACTGCGGCTGGAGAATCTGCTGCAACGCGCGGTGCGTATCGAGGCCGCCGACACCCATCGCGGCAAGGTGCACCGGGTGCAGATCGGCCCGCTGGCCTCGGTCGACATCGCCGACCATGTGACCGATCGCCTGGAAGACATCAACATCTACCAGACCCAGCTGCTGCTGCGCTGAGGCCTCGCCCCACCCGCGTTACAATAGCCGCCGCGGGAACCGTCGCGGCCTGCCCGCGTCTACAAACACACCTTAAGCCCAAGTCATAAGGATGAAAGCCTTGATCAAGCAGTACCTGTTTAGCGCCTTGCTGACCCTTTTGCTGTTGCCGCTGCAGGCCAGCGCGCTGGTGCCCGCGCCGCCGCAGATCGATGCCACCGGCTACCTGCTGGTGGACATGCACAGCGGCCGCGTGCTGGTGGAGAAAAACGCCGATGCGCGCCTGGAACCGGCCAGCCTGACCAAGATCATGACCGCGCACGTGGTGTTCGACGAGCTGCGCAAGGGCAACCTCAAAATGAGCGACATGGTCCACGTCAGCGAGAAGGCCTGGCGCACCGAGGGCTCGCGCATGTTCATCGAGGTCAACACCAAGGTCTCGGTGGAGGACCTGCTCAAGGGCCTGATCATCCAGTCCGGCAACGATGCGGCGGTGGCGCTGGCCGAGCATATCGCCGGCAGCGAGGATGCCTTCGCCAACCTGATGAACGAGCATGCCGCGCAGCTGGGCATGCGCGACACCCATTTCGTCAACTCCACCGGCCTGCCGGACGAATACCACTACACCACCCCGCGCGACATCGTGAAGGTCACCGAGGCGAGCATCCGCGACTACCCCGAGCTGTACAAGCTGTACGCGGTCAAGGAGTTCAGCTACAACAACATCAACCAGCCCAACCGCAACAACCTGTTGTGGCGCGACAAGTCGGTGGACGGGGTGAAGACCGGCCACACCGAGGCGGCCGGTTTCTGCCTGGTATCCTCAGCCAAGCGCGAGGGTATGCGCCTGATCGCGGTGGTGATGGGCACCGAGAGCATGAAGGCGCGCATCAAGGAGAGCCAGGCGCTGCTCAACTACGGCTTCCGCTTCTTCGAGACCCACCGCCTGTACGGCGCCGGCACCGTGCTGGCCAACGCACGGGTGTGGATGGGCGAGAACGAGCAGCTCGGCCTGGGCCTGAGCGAAGACCTGTACATCACCATCCCGCGCCGCCAGTACGACAAGCTGCAGGCGCGTACCGAGATCACCCCGAACATCGAGGCGCCGGTGAACAAGGGCCAGGCGCTCGGCGAGGTGGTGATCGAACTGCCCGACCAGGAGGTGGCACGGGTGCCGCTGGTGGCGCTGGGCGACATGGCCGAGGGCGGCATCTGGCGCAAGATGGTCGACAGCGTCATGCAGATGATGGAATGAGCAAGGTCTACCTCAACGGGCAATATGTCCCGCGCGAACAGGCCTGCGTGCCGGTCACCGACCGCGGCCTGCTGTTCGCCGACAGCGTGTACGAGGTGATCCCGGCCTTCGGCGGCGTGCCCTTGCGTGCCGAGCAGCACCTGGCGCGCCTGCAGCGCAGCCTGGAGGCGATCCGCCTGGCCAACCCGCTGAGCACGGAGCAGTGGCTGGCGGTGCTGGGCCGCCTGTGCGAGGAATCCCCGGGGCAGGACCTGTCAATCTACCTGCAGGTGACGCGCGGCGCCTACGACAAGCGCGCCCACCGCATCCCGGAGCAGGTCACGCCGAACGTGATCGCCTTCGCCTCGCCGATCGGCGAGCGCGACCCGCGCATCGCCAGCGAGGGCATCAAGGCGATCACCCTGCCGGACATCCGCTGGCTGCACTGCGATCTGAAGACCACCAACCTGCTGCCCAATGTGCTGGCGCAGGCACAGGCCGCCGAGCAGGGCGCGGATGATGCCATCCTGGTACGCGACGGCCAGGCGATCGAAGGCACCGCCAGCAACCTGTTCATCGTTCTCGAGGGCCTGCTGATCACCCCGCCGGATTCAGACCAGCTGCTGCCCGGCATCACCCGCGACCTGGTGCTGGAACTGGCGCAGGACGCCAAGGTGCCCTACGCGCAGGCGGCGATCAGCGAGGACGACCTGAAACAGGCCAGCGAGATCTGGCTGACCAGCTCCACCCGCGAGATCGCGCCGGTGGTGCAGCTGAACGGCGAGCCGGTCGGCGACGGCAGGCCCGGCGCCCACTGGCAGTACATGGACCAGCTATACCAGGCCGCCAAGCAACGCATCCGCCTGCAGGCGCGCAGTGGAGAAACCGCATGAGCAAGCGAGCAGACGCCAAGGGCTTCGACTTCCCCTGCGACTACCAGGTCAAGGCCATGGGCCTGGACAACGGTGAGTTTCACGACGTGGTGGTCGAGATCCTCGGCAAACACTGCGAAGAGATCGACCACGAGAAGATCGTGTGCAAGGCCAGCCGCAACGGCAAGTACCTGTCGGTCAGCGTCACCATCGAGGCCAAGAGCCGCGAGCACCTGGACGCCATCTACGAAGAACTGACCGAACACGAAAAGGTGCTGATGCGCCTGTGAGCGACCGGCCTATCGTCACCGTCCGGCGGCTTGGGCGGCGCGACTACGAAAGCGTGTGGCATGCGATGCAGGCCTTCACCGCCGAGCGCACGGCCGATACCCCCTCCGAACTGTGGGTGGTCGAGCACGACCCGGTGTTCACCCAGGGCCAGGCCGGCAGGCCTGAACATGTACTCAACCCCGGCGACATCCCGGTGGTGCAGAGCGACCGCGGCGGCCAGGTCACCTACCACGGCCCCGGCCAACTGGTGATCTACCTGCTGCTGTCGCTGCGCGAGGCCGGACTGGGCGTGCGCGGCCTGGTCAGCGCCATGGAAAACAGCATCATCGACGTGCTCGCCGAGCATGGCATCGAAGCCCACGCCCGCCCCGATGCGCCCGGCGTGTACGTGGGCGAGGCCAAGATCGCCGCGCTCGGCCTGCGCGTGAAACGTGGCTACAGCTACCACGGCCTGGCGTTCAACATCGACATGGACCTGGAACCGTTCAACCGCATCAATCCCTGCGGCTACCAGGGCATGGCCGTCACCCAGCTGCGCGACCAGCTACCGTCCACCGCACTCGACTTCGCCGACATCGAAAATACCGTCATCGAAGCCCTATGCAAACGCATCGGCCTCAGCGCGCACCACGAAGCAACGCCCCAGCACTAACCCCCAGCCCGCGGCAGACGTGCTCGCCGCCCCGGCCGCAGGTGCCCACCATGTTGAAAAAACCGAACTTTGACGGGAAACTGACACGCACCGGGAACAAAATGCCTCACACAGGCATGATCGAACCACCATCAGGGAAGAGAGGAAGAGTCTTTGAAACCGTCACCGGGCATCCAGGCCAAGGCCCCGCAACGACAACCAGAAGCATACACATGGCGGGGTGTTCAGATTTCAGTACCCAGATATAGGTCACATATGCCAAGTGAACCCACATCTGGGCAATTACTACCCATATCTAGGCACCCAGATATGGGTTCCACATAATCAACTGTTATGTGCAAAACGAACCGTCGTATCTGCTGTTCGTGTAGCTTAAGAAAGAGACACTCATGTTTGGCAAAGTGAAAGTCACATTGGGCGCGTTATTCTTCCTAGCCGGCCTAAGCTATATTGCATTTTTGCTTTTCCCCAATAGCGGTATGCCGTTGTCAATAACATGGTCGGTATGCCTGGGGCTGTTCATTGTCAAAATGAAGAATGTATGGCGAGTCAGCAAATAGCAATGTTTAGAGTGGTTGTGCTCGTTGCGAGTCTGATTCAAGTCGAGTAAGCAATTAACCAGTGGATCATGTTCGTTTTCGCGTGAAGGGTAAAAGTCATTGTTCAGATTCTCAGCTCTAAACCAGTCATGTCAGGCATCTTATGCCGTGCGGCACATAACAAGTGCATCATGTCGCCACCCTGCGGGTGGCTGGGACGTCGGCTTCGCCGCCGCCCCATATGCTGAGCGTTAGGCAATAAGATGAATCTCACCCCGGAAACGATAGCGGTAATCGTCGTGGCAACGGTGGCTTTGCCATTGATTCTGATTACACTGATTTCGAAAAGTGCGCCGAAAGAAAAAACGTTCCGGTGCGCACGGTGCAAAACAATATCGCCTCATAGCCAACGCACAATTAACGCTTGGCGCAACGAAAAGAAAAAGTTTTATTGCGATGCATGCCACGTGAAATGGCTTGATACGTTGCCGCCCCGCGAACGGCAGCGCGCCGGCTACGTCGGAGGTTCGGGATCGGGCTCTGGCTGTCTTGGCGTTATCCTCGCGTTTGCTGTAGTGCCGGGGGTGATCTACGTGCTGGCGCGTGTGTATGCCTAACAATTCGTTCAAGCCGTTCGCTGCGCTCACTCGGACGCCCAGCACTCCGCGCCTTATTGCGTGTGGCTTCGCCATTTTCACGCAAACGGCGCTCCATGCTGGCCGCCGCTTAACTAGGCGTTATGTGTAAAAAGTAATGAAGACACCTGAACAACGTAAAAGTGAGTCTATGGCTTACCTTAGAGCCAAGGAAGTTGATGTGATTGAACACCTTCCTATCCTTGAGCCAGAAGAAGAATTCAATCTAAGGTCTCCGTCCGATGTTGCAAAAAGAATAATCTGCTTGGTTTTTGTCACTGATTTTGCCCAAAAGAACGCCAATGATTCTTATTGGGAGTATATTGAGAAACATTCGTTAAAATCTTGGTTCACTCCTGATGAGTGGAGTTTTATAAATAATAAAAAACCCGATAATCAACTCGTAATAAATATGAGCTGGAGGATAGAAGGAGCGTATCTTCTATTTTGGGCTTTAGGAAAAATAGAAAACATTCCGTTTCCAACAGAATCAATTGATCCTGCTGATGTATATAGCTGCCTACCTCAATTTGATCAATCACCACACGATTTTGTGAGTTCGGTTCAACTTATTAAGAAATCGAAGATTATTGATGTTGCGGATTTAATATATCGTATGCACTGGGCTACCCGCCAAGCCTATTTAGAACAATCTGAAATGCCAAGTGGCCTGGAAAATGGAGTCGTACAAGAGTGGCATCAAGCTATAAATTGGCTGGCATATATTGATGATGAGAGCTGGGATGATGTATCTACAGACACATAACAAATCATTCAAAAACGCAGGGCTAAAAAGCGCCCTGCTCGGACGCCGCATAAAGCGCGGCGCCGTTTAATTCGAACGTTATGCGTAAAAAGCACACGAAAAGTTTCGGAGCATTTGCGTTGGCCGCGCTCCTGAGCGGAAGCGCTGTTGCGGCCGGTTGCGCCAATCCCCGGATGGACGTATCAATCCTGAAAAGCGAAGGAACGATATTCGAAGGCCCACTTTCTGCGCAGGAAGTCGAAGCACAGCACATCATTCAAATAAACAAAAATGGGCAACAAAAGCCGGTCGCATTTGGGTACTCAAATCAACATTGGCTTGCCGTAAAAGCCCACTTGGCGGAAAGCGCGGAACTCTTCTTGCTCCGGTCACCGGAAGAAGTTCAGCTGCAAAGGCCAACTGGCGAAATTGTCTCGTACGGGGCTGTTAAAGCGGGGTGCATCAAGGAAGTCATCATGGCAATAAGGAAAGTGCAGTGAAACGCATAACAAGTAGCTCTAGGCGTTCGTCGCTTTGCTCCTCACTGGGACCTCCGGCTTCGCCGGCCGCCCCTAAGCATGGGCGTTATGTGCAGAAAGGAATTCTCGTCATCTGATGAATAACGTTTTGAAGAAAGCCAGGTTGTTTTTTCTTCTATTGGCAGTGCTTTCTTCTGCGCTTTATGCCTATGGCAAACCTCCGCTGCTTGC